>Ga0209630_10003988_pt1 | contig 13161 bp, 9 predicted proteins | sample COG_01_FD_184745 | JGI IMG/M metagenome (GOLD analysis project Ga0209630, IMG submission 184745) | Pelagic Microbial community sample from North Sea - COGITO 998_met_01 (SPAdes) (version 2) | ecosystem: Environmental > Aquatic > Marine > Neritic zone/Coastal water | place: Helgoland, sampling... | reverse complement strand
CCACATGAAAAACATCTTCGACTCGTTCTCCGAGAGTTGATATTTTTGCACTTATAAGCTGGAGTTTGAATTCCATAAAAATTTGACCTAAACATAAAAGCAAGCCTGGCCTATCAGGCGTAATTACTTCAAGAGTCGTAGATAGCCTAGACAGATCGGTACTGATGACTACATTAGTCATTGTGCTAAACTGTTTGAGATCTTGTGGGATCCTTCTAGATGGATAAAGAACAGTTTGCTCAGGGTCATGAAAAGCTTCGTTGAGGGCATTTTTAATTTGAGAAACAATCTTAATATTTTCTCCGAACGGCTTATTATCTTGATTTACGACATAGAAGATATCGAATGCGGTTTCTTTGACCTGCTTATTTAAACTATCACGTATAGTTGTATGTAAGCTCGCATCAAGAATTTTAAGTTGAAGTTTATCAAGCGTCGATGCAATTATTGGAAAGACTTTATACAGTCCATTGGTTCCTATAAATATTTGTGTAGCAATCGGTGTTCCTAAACCTTTGTCTTTTATCAAAATTATAGGTTTATTTTCTTTACCATTTTTTAATATAGCCTCTGTATATCGTACAATATCATTCGCATTTTCTCTTAGAAAAAACTCGTCATCGAGGCCAGCCCATATTTTTTCAACAGTAATTTTAGATGATTCATTTATACTCTTAAAAGCTTCATCTTTAGTATTTTTGACCCATTGTTCTCGGCTCTCTGGGTTTTCAAGACCACGGTTTAAGGCTTTTTTTGTTTCAGTATAAAGTTGGCGCATCAACGACGCTTTCCAATTGTTCCAGAGATCTGGATTTGTAGCAATAATGTCTGCGACAGTTAGAACTAACAGATAATCTAACTTTATCTGGGACCCAATGATTTTGGCAAATTTATGAATTACATCTGGGTCAGAAATATCAGATCTTTGAGATGTACTTGACATTAATAGGTGGTTCTCTACAAGCCATGCAACTAATTCTGATTCAGTTTTTGACATATAATGTCGTGCGCAAAATTCAGCAGCGTCTACTGCCCCTAAAACTGAGTGATCACCACCTCTTCCTTTACCAATATCATGATATAGGCCAGCGATGAAAGCTAATTCAGGCTTAGGTAAATTTTTATAAACATAAGCAGTAGTAGGGTATCTATGAGCTTCTCCCGGTTTATCGAAGTCACGCATATTTTTTATTAACTGAAGTGTGTGTGCATCTACGGGATATTGATGGAATAAATCATGTTGAGTTTGCCCAATAATCGCACCAAATTCAGGCAAATATCTTCCAAGTATGCCATATCTTGTCATACGCTGAAGCTGGGTAGTCATATTGTATGGGGAGCGCAATAAACGTAAAAACAACAACTTATTATCAGGTGAGCTTCGAAATGACTCATCGATTAATTTTCGATATCGGCGAATCTGTCTGATGGTGGTTGCACGAATACCGACAATTTTATTATTTTCTGCAGTCAGGCAAAAAATTTCAAGAAGTGCAGACGGATCTTTATCAAAAACATGAGAATCGGTGGTTTCAATATAGCCATTATTAACAATAAATCTCCGATTTAATTTAATTTTTTCCCCACTTTTTTTATTTTGAAAAATTAACTCACTTAAGCACTGAAACAATGTATCAGTCAATTCTCGGACCGATAGGACCACTTGATAGTAATCCTGCATGAACTGCTCTACACCCATTCGTTTTTCGCCGTCTTTATATCCAAACAATTTTGCAATCTTACGCTGATGATCAAATAAAAGTCTTTCTTCTGGTCTACCTGCGATTAGATGCAGGGCGTAACGAACCCTCCAAAGAAAATCTTGATTTTTTTTTAGCTGAAGATATTCTTCAGGCGTAATAAAATCATCGTTAATAAGCTCTTCTAATGAGTTTGCTCCAAAATGCCTTTTAGCTACCCAGTTGATAGTTTGAATATCTCTTAGTCCACCTGGCGCTTCTTTGATATTAGGCTCAAGGTTGTACTCAGTATTGCCATGCTTAGCATGGCGATTGGTTTGCTCTGAGAGCTTAGCTTCAAAGAATTCATTAGATGGCCACAACTTAAGTGGCCATATTCTATCTGGACTGGTTTTCTTGAGCATATTATTTCTAATAGCGTCTTTACCACATATAGTTCTTGTTTCCATTATATTGGTTGCGATAGTCACATCTCTTTTTGCAGCGCTAACGCAATCAGAAATTGATCGAACACTATGACCTATTTTTAACTGTATATCCCATAAAAACGCGAGGAAGGCTTCTATATTTTTTTGATACAAATTTATTTTATTTGAGCTAACTAATATCATTAAATCGATATCCGAATGAGGATGAAGTTCTCCTCTTCCATATCCTCCAACAGCTAAGAGAGATATTTTTTTATCCCATTCGAACTGATCCCAAGCATATTTGAGAATGATATCGATGAAAGAGGTCTTTGCTTTTAATAGATCCGCTATTTTTTCTTCATTCTTGAATTTTTCTTCAAGGCTTATTTCAGCCTCTAGAATAGCATTTTTGAATACTTGTATAGTATTACCACGACTTAATTCTTTTACAAAATTTTGTTCGTCAAATATATAAAATTTAGCTGGACCTCTAGTCATCTTGAGCATCAGAAAGACTCTTCGCTGCGAGCAGTTAAAACCTCAACTCCATTACTGGTTATTGCGAGCGTATGCTCCCATTGCGCGGATAATCTTCCATCGAGGGTTTCGACAGTCCATCCATCTTGTTTTACTTTAGTGTGGTGTTTTCCTGCATTTATCATAGGCTCGATTGTGAAAGTCATACCTTCTTGCATTACAAAGCCTGTATCAGGTCGCCCATAATGAAGTATTTGCGGATCTTGATGAAATTCTGTCCCAATACCATGCCCACAATAGTCTCTAACTACGCTATAATGGTTTTTTTCAACGTGATGTTGAATGATGTGTCCAATGTCTCCAAGGCGTACACCTGGCCTTACGATAGAAATAGCCTTGTATAAACTTTCTTGACATATATCCACTAACCGTTTTGCATGACTAGGTATTGTCCCCACAAAAAACATTTTACTAGTGTCCCCAAAATAACCATCTTTAATCACAGTGATATCTATATTCAGAATATCACCATTCTTAAGAATTTTTCTCTCAGATGGTATTCCATGACAAACCACTTGATTGACTGATGTGCAAATAGATTTTGGAAAACCTTTATAGTCAAGCGGTGCTGGTATAGCTTTTTGTACGTCAACTATATAGTTATGGCAGATTATATTTAATTCTTCAGTTGATACTCCACTAGAAACATACGGTTCTATCATTTCAAGAACTTCTGCAGCGAGCTTTCCAGCAATACGCATTTTTTTTAGCTCATCCACACTTTTTATATGCACTGACATGTCATTTACCGAACGATTGTTTCCGCCACTATTATAATATAAGAATGCAAATTTCAATAGAATATTTAGCTGTCTTTCAAAAACGACACATCAGACTATAAATATAATCTATCAAATTAAAGTTGAATAAATTTACCCCGTTCTTGCATCTAGCTTCAACACTGATCATTTAACCAATTTTCGTTCACAAATTAACTAAATTATGTTATAAAGCACACCGCTAAAGTTTCGCGCTGTAGCTAATGATACACATATGTCGTCACACACTTCAGGGTGCCTAATATTTAATGGGTTGAATTGTGGGACATATGGAAGCCTAACCCTAACAAAAGGAATTAATATGATCACTGTAAGCATGAAAGAAATGTTGCAAGCTGGCGTTCATTTTGGACACCAAACTCGCTACTGGAACCCAAAAATGGATAAATTTATTTTTGGGTCTCGCAATAAGATACATATACTAAATCTGGACCATACTGTTCCAGCCTTTAATGAGGTGCTAAAAATTGTTCACAAGATTGGTTCTAACAATAATAAAGTTTTATTTGTTGGAACAAAACGTTCAGCACAAAAGGCAGTAGCCGAAAATGCAGCTCGTGCAGGCATGCCTTTTGTTAGTCATCGCTGGTTAGGTGGAATGCTAACTAATTACAAAACAATACGTGCTTCCATAAAACGCTTTCGTGAACTTGAAGAGCAAAGCAAAGATGGAACATTTGATAAGCTAACAAAAAAAGAAGCCTTGATGAGAACTCGACTGATGACAAAGCTTAATAATTCTATTGGTGGCATCAAGGATATGGGCGGGTTACCAGATATACTCTTTGTTGTTGATGTCGACTATGAGCGTATTGCGATACAAGAAGCTAATAAGCTTGGTATACCAGTTATTGGTATTGTTGATACCAATAGTGATCCAGAAGGTGTTGATTATGTAATACCCGGAAATGATGATGCCACTCGTGCAGTTAAGTTATTTTGTACCGCTGTAGCTGATGCTATTTTGGATGGAAAATCAGAAGCTAACAAAGTGGTTGCAAAAGATGAATTTGTCGAGGTTTCAGAAAAAACTGAAATAAAAACTGAAGTAAAAGAGAAAACTGAAGTAAAAGAGAAAACTGAAGTAAAAGAGAATGCTGAAAAGAAAAAAAAGGTTGAAACAAAAAAGAAGGTTGAAGTAAAAGCAAAATCTAAGACTAAAGTAAAAGAGAAAACAGTAGCAAAAACAGCAGTAAAAATACCGAAGGTGGCAGTCGAAGCAAAAACTTCAAAAGTTACTGCCAAAGCTAAAGAAACCGATAAGAAAAAAGAGAGCGTTGATTCAGAGGATAAGATTAAAAAATAGTTCTTTTCAATCAAGTCGACGAGGCTTTGCCTCTGAAAAGGGGCAATGCCCCCTTTATCGAATTTAAACAATTTAAATTAAGGGGAAGATAATGGCAGCGTTTTCTACATCTATGATCAAAGATCTTCGTGACCGCACTGGTCTCGGGATGATGGAATGTAAAAGAGCCCTAACAGCTTCTGATGGAGATATTAATAAAGCAATTGACGATCTGCGAAAATCTAGTGGAATAAAAGCTGCAAAAAAAGCAGGTAGAATAGCAGCTGATGGAATTATTGCGGTAAAAATGTCTGAAGATAACAAGCGCGGTGTTATGATCGAAGTAAACACTGAAACAGATTTCGCTGCTCGTGATGATTCATTTATAGGCTTCGTGAATGAGTCGCTTGATAAGGCTTTTGATACTGATAAATTTGTATTTGAAGAATTTATAGTGAACATGGAGGAAGCTCGCCATGCTTTAGTGCAAAAAATCGGAGAAAACATCAGTATTCGTAGAGTTAAAATCCTCAGCTCCACTGTTGTTGGTAACTATATACACAGTAATAAGCGTATAGGTGTTATGGTTGCATTAGAAAAAGGTGATACAGAAGTTGCAAAAGATGTTGCTATGCACGTTGCAGCCTCAAATCCCCAGGTCGTTGAACCAGAGGATATGCCAGACCATTTGGTTAAAAAAGAAAAAGAAATTTTTATTGCTCAGGCTAAAGAAAGCGGTAAATCAGATGAAATTATTAATAAAATGATTAATGGTCGAATAAATAAATTTCTCTCGGAATCTAGTCTAATTAACCAACCATTTGTTAAAAATCCAGAAATGACTGTTGGCGAGTTAGTTAAAAATTCGGATGCTAAGATTCTGTCTTTCTCTAGGTTTGAGGTTGGGGAAGGGATTGAAAAAATCGAAGTTGATTTTGCAACAGAAGTTGCTGCCCAAGTAAATGCAGCAAAATAGAAGGAGGCTTTAGCCTCCTTTTTTTTGTGATTATTTTTTTAAAAAATTGCAGAACAATATCAGTTGACGTTACTGTAGATAAAATAATTAATTTCGGAGTCACATATGCCGTCTTTTGGAGATAAGAAATATAAAAGAATTCTACTTAAGCTAAGTGGTGAAGAGCTAATGGGGGAAGAAGGCTTTGGTATTGATCCAAGGGTTCTAGATAGAATGGCACTAGAAATAGGACAGCTTGTCGGCATCGGTGTTCAGATAGGTTTAGTGATTGGTGGAGGTAATTTGTTCAGAGGGGCGGCACTAAACGCCGCTGGTATGGAGAGAGTCACTGGTGACCATATGGGTATGCTGGCAACAATGATGAATGGACTAGCTATGAGAGATGCTCTTGATCGAAATAATATCTCTGCACATGTCATGTCTGCAATATCAATGAGCGGTGTGATGGAGCAATATGATCGGCGTAAAGCTACACGTTATCTGGATAGTGGAGATGTTGTAATCTTCTCAGCAGGTACTGGAAATCCTTTCTTTACTACAGATTCAGCAGCATGTTTAAGGGGTATCGAGATTGATGCCGAAATTGTGCTAAAAGCAACAAAGGTTGATGGGGTTTACTCTTCAGATCCTTTGTTGAATAAAGATGCAATAATGTATGAACATCTTACATACGATGAAGCTTTAGAGAAAAAGTTGGGTGTAATGGACTTAACCGCTATTTGTTTATGTAAAGAGCATCATATGCCCCTGAGAGTCTTTCGAATGGAAAAATCGGGAGCCCTTTTGAATATAGTTGTAGGCGGTGACGAAGGAACCTTGATCGAGGAAAAAAATAATGCTAGATAACCTAAAAACAGATATTGAAGCGAGAATGACAAAGAGCATTGGTGCTCTATCAAATGCTTTTAAAAAAATTCGGACTGGAAGAGCACATCCTAGTTTATTGGATGGCTTGACAGTCTCTTATTATGGTTCAGATACTCCTTTATCTCAAGTTGGAAACGTCAATGTTATTGATGCTCGAACTTTATCTGTCTCTGTTTGGGAAAAAGATTTAATACCTGAGGTGGAGAAAGCAATACATAAATCAGATTTAGGGTTGAACCCATCAACAACTGGAGATCTGATTCGTATACCAATGCCGCAGCTGACAGAAGAAACTAGAAAAAACTTTATTAAAAAAGCACGCTCTGAGGCTGAAAGCGCTAGAATCTCTATAAGAAATGCCCGCCGCGAAATTTTATCCAATGTAAAAGACTTGCTTAAGAAAAAAGAGATTACTGAGGATAACGAGCGTCAGATTCAAGAAGATGTTCAAAAAATTACAGACAGATATATCAAGCAGGTTGATGAAGTTCTTCTCAGTAAAGAATCTGATTTGCTAGAAATTTAAGTTAGAGTCAATGCATGTCTAACCATATAGAAACAGAACCGCCTCCCATCAACCATGTCGCTATTATCATGGATGGCAATAATAGATGGGCAAAAAAAAGAGGGCTAAAAGGAATTGATGGCCACAAAGTCGGAGCTGAAAGAGTTCGTGACATGCTCAATTCCATGAATAAATACGATATTAGTATGCTCACACTCTTCGCTTTTAGTAGTGAGAACTGGAAGCGCCCTAAAAGCGAGGTTCTTTCTCTCATGTCATTATTGGCCAGTTACCTAAAAAATGAATCTAAAAATCTTACAAAGAAAAATATAAAATTAAGGATAATTGGTCGAAGAGATAGGTTCAGTCTAAAACTCAATAGGCTAATACAAGAAATAGAGGCTGTTACAAAAAATGGAAAACGTACTTTGATATTGGCCCTCGATTATGGTGGAAAATGGGAGATTTCTGAAGCGACAAAAAAGATTGCCCATCAAATTAAATCTAATCAAATAGAACCTAGCGATATTACTGAGGATCTGCTCTCTGAAAATATGTGCATAGAGAACTTTTCACCACCAGATATATGTATAAGGACTGGTGGAGAAAAAAGAATCAGCAATTTTTTATTATGGCATATGGCTTATACTGAATTGTATTTTACAGATTGTTTTTGGCCTGACTTTGATGCTGCAACATTTGATAGCGCAATTCTTGACTACCAGAAGAGGCAGCGACGTTTTGGTAAGCGGGATGAAGCATCATCAGGCAAAGGTAATAAGTGTGCTCAAACAACGAATTAGTACAGCCGTAATTATCTCTATGGTATTCACTACAGTGCTATTTTTTTTTAATGCTGATGTTATTCTATTTTTCTCAGCTATCGTAATTCTTTATGCTGGCTGGGAGTGGGGCAATTTAGCTGGCCTCCAATTTTCTTACATAAAGTTTTTATATTGCTTATTTATGTTAGCAATAATAGCCTCATTAAGTTTTTTGATGGGCGCTGATAGATCCCTGCTAACGTTTACAGATACAGGAAAATCTATTCTAGAGTGCCTAATTCCATGGTGGATACTTGCTATTTATTGGATAAACAGCTATCCAAGAGGTACTATTTTTTGGAGAAGCCCCTTAGTAAGGGGTATTATCGGCTTGCTTATTCTAATTCCAGTTTGGCTATCCCTTTCAATTCTAATTTCTCTAGATCATGGAAAATTATTAATAGCCGGAGTAATTTTAATCGTCGCTTTATCTGATATTGGAGCTTATTTCGTGGGAATAAGGTTCGGGAAGCACAAACTGTCTAAAAATGTAAGTCCAAATAAAACCTGGGAAGGATTTTTAGGTGCTATTATTGTAAATGTAATTTTCGTCACTTTTTTGGGGCTCTTTTTAAAAACAAATCTAATAAATATAATAATATTATTTTCATTAGTTATGATTACAGTGCTCTCTTCTGTAATCGGAGATCTTCTAATCAGCATGTTTAAGCGTCATCGTGGAATAAAAGATAGCGGGAATATCCTTCCAGGTCATGGAGGAATTCTAGATCGTATGGATGGACACACTATGGCTTTTCCAATCTTCACTTTGGTTTTTATTTATAGTAATTTTCAAGTTTAAAAAAGTTATAATCATTTATGCAAAAAATTACAGTTTTGGGAGCAACAGGTTCAATTGGTGTGAGCGCCTTAAGTGTCGTTTCTCAACATCCAGATAGATTTAAAATTTTCGCTTTAAGTTGCAACATGAGGGTGGCTGAACTTGCCATTCAGTGTAAGCAATTTAAGCCATCTTTTGCTGTGGTTTCAGATACTTCGATGGCTATGGAGCTCAAGGAGCTGATAAAATCTTCTTCGCCAGAAACCGTTGTGCTCGAAGGAGCTGATGGTTTAGGTAAGATAGCCAGTGATCAATCAGTTGATATTGTCATAGCAGCAATAGTTGGATCAGCTGGACTATTACCAACACTAGAAGCGGCAAAAGCTGGTAAGAAGATTTTGTTGGCAAACAAAGAAGCTTTAGTTATGGCTGGCTCTTTATTAATGAATGCGGTAAATTCAAGTAATGGCGTTCTTTTACCGATTGACAGCGAGCATAACGCTATATTTCAATGTTTGCCCCATGATTATGCCTCTTCAAAAGAAAGTGGTATCAATAAGATCTTATTAACAGCATCAGGTGGTCCTTTTAGAACTCGAGACCTAAATAGCATGTCTGCGATAACAATAAATGAGGCTTGCTCTCACCCTAATTGGAAAATGGGTAAAAAGATATCAGTAGATTCTGCGACCATGATGAATAAAGGGCTTGAGCTAATAGAGGCTTGCTGGCTTTTTAGTCTTACACCTGATCAGATAGAGGTTGTTGTGCACCCTCAAAGTATTGTGCATTCAATGGTAGAATATTTAGATGGTTCGATTTTAGCTCAGCTGGGTAACCCTGACATGAGAACTCCTATTGCACATGCTCTTGCTTGGCCTCAGAGAATTTCCTCTGGAGTGAATAGTTTAGATATTATCAGTGCAATGCGACTGGATTTTGAGTCGCCAAACTTGAAAAAATTTCCCTGTTTATCGTTAGCAATAAAAGCTGCTAAAGCAGGAGGTAGTGCACCAATAACTTTAAATGCATCTAATGAGATAGCTGTAGATGCGTTCCTTAACAAAGAGATTACGTTTCCAGAAATAGCAGAAATAATAGCACTCACATTAAAGAAGACAATATTAACAAACCCAGATTCGCTTGAAGCTATTCAAATATGCGATAAAAAATCACGAGAAATGACCTTGAAATTAATCTTTGAATATTTTAAAAGGTAAAACTATAAAGTCAGAAATTTAATTTTTTTAACAGGAGCTTAGATGGATTTGTTTGTAACAATTTTTTATACACTACTTGCCCTTGCTGTATTGATATCATTTCATGAATTCGGACACTTTTATGTGGCTAGAAAATGTGGTGTAAAAGTTATTCGTTTTTCCATCGGCTTTGGTTCTAAACTTTATAAGTGGAAGGATAAAAAAGGAACTGAGTTTGTTCTATCAGCTTTACCATTGGGTGGTTACGTCAAGATGGTAGATGAAAGAGAGGGGTCTGTATCTCTAGAGGATCTACCTTATGCATTTACCCAAAAAAATGTTTGGCAGAGGATGGCCATTGTAATTGCTGGCCCAGCCGCCAATTTTCTATTAGCCATATTGATATATTGGGTATTATTTATGAATGGAGTGACAGGCATAGTTCCTGTTATTGGATCACTTGTACCTGGATCTATTGCTGAAATAGCTGGTATCAGACCAGGACACCAAATTACTGCTATTGACGGAAAGCAAACCCCCACCACCCAAAAGCTGCATACACAGCTGATAAATCGTATTGGAGAGTCAGGAAAGATAAATTTTACAGTTAAGTTCCCAGAAAGCCCTGAAAATTATAATTATAGCGGTAGTTTAAATAATTGGATGTCCGGATCTTCAGAGCTAAATCCACTTGAGAGTATAGGAATAATATTATTTTCACCAAAAGTTCCCCCCATAGTTGATGTAGTTATACCAAAAAGTCCAGCAGAAAAATCAGAATTAAAGCAGGGAGATTTGCTGTTGTCGGCAGATGGATATACTTTATCTGACTGGTCAGAATGGGTTAAATATGTGCAGCTTCGGCCGTCTGAAAATATAAATTTACAGGTGAAACGTGAAAATACTATATTAAATAAAAAAATAACCCCCGAGCTAACCATATCGGCTGAAGGAAAAAATATAGGGAAAGTTGGTATGTCTGTTAGAGTTCCAGATTGGCCAAAAAATATGATAAAAAATTATTCTTATGGTCCTTTTGAAGCTTTAAATGAGTCGATTCATAAGACCTGGGATATTTCAGTTATGATTCTAGGTTCTATTAAAAAGATGTTGATAGGGGACATTTCTCTTAAGCACCTGAGTGGCCCCATAACGATTGGTAAAGTTGCTGGACAGTCAGCTGAGTATGGTATTTCAGCATACTTAGGATTTCTAGCACTGCTAAGTATAAGTTTGGGTATTATGAACTTACTACCAGTTCCAGTTTTGGATGGCGGGCATTTAATGTATTTCATAATTGAAGCCATTAAGGGATCACCCTTATCTGATAAAATACAATTATTTGGATTTAAATTAGGTATATTTTTGGTGGTTGGGTTGATGTCCATAGCCCTGTATAATGACATATTGAGTTAATTTCACTAATTGCTGTTATTATAGCGATAGCGATAATCTAAATTAAAAATTTATAAACGGTGCATAATCATCCAATGAAGCCCTTCCTTCTTTTTTTCTTCTTAGCTATGATCTCTTTTAGCTCTCAAGCAGAGTTCTTTGAAGTTAAAGATATCAGAATAGATGGCCTCGAAAGAGTCTCTTCAGCTACAGTTTTTGGATCATTGAGTGTGAGTGTAGGGGATATTATAGATCGCTCCTCAGTTCGTGATCTTACTCGAGATTTATTTAGACTAGGATTTTTTAATGATATAAAAATTTCTCGTGATGGAGGAATTTTAATTATCTCGGTTATAGAAAGACCAGCAGTAGCAAAATTGATCATCGAGGGTAATACAGCAATTCCCGAAGAAACCTTGTTCTCTTCTCTGAGAGATAACGGCTTATCTGAAGGGCAGATATTTCGACAATCTGTTTTAAAAGGTATGAGTCAGGAACTGGAACGGCAATATGTCAAGCAAGGCAGATATGGTGCCGGCGTTGAAATTGAAGTTGAAGAGCTTCCTCAAAATAGAGTTGCTGTGACAGTCTTAATAGATGAAGGTAAAGTAGCAGCTATATCAGGTATTAATATTGTTGGAAATTTAATTTTCGATGACGCTACATTAAAACCATTATTCGAATTAAAAGAATCAAACTTATTGTCTTTTATCTCACAAGACGACAAATATAACCGAGAAAAATTAACTGGTGATATAGAAAGAGTTAAATCTTACTATTTAAATAGAGGCTACCTAGACTTTTCAGTTGAATCAACCCAGGTAACTATAAGCCCCGATCGGGATTCTGTATTTATAACAATTAATATCGAAGAAGGGAGTATTCATACTGTATCTGAGATTGTTCTTGCTGGTAATCCCATGATACCCGAAAAAGAGATCAGAAGTCTCATAGTTCAAAAAGAAGGCGAAGATTTTTCTCAATTCCTTATGACTTTTTCCTCAGAAAAAATTGCTGAGCGACTGGGTAATGATGGTTATACTTTTGCTGAGGTTAAAGGTGTGACAGAAATAAATAATGAGGATAAAACAACTAAAATACTCTTTTATATTGATCCAGGTAAAAGAGCCTATGTTAGGCGTATCGAGTTTCGCGGAAATACAAAAACAATGGATGAAGTTTTACGAAGAGAGATGCGTCAGATTGAAGGAGCTACAGCCTCAACTAAAAAAATCGAATGGTCAAAGAATAGATTGCAGAGAACAGGATTTTTTAAAACTGTAGAGTCTGAAACCAGACCTGTGCCCGGTGTAAGCGATCAAATCGATGTATTTTATACCGTAGAAGAGCAACCATCAGGAAGTGTTGGAGCAAGTTTTGGTGTGGCCCAAAGTTATGGGGTTACACTTGGAGCGAGCATAGCAGAACAGAATTTTTTGGGAACTGGCAACAGATTAAAATTGGGATTAAATCAGAGCGGCTTCCAAACAAATTTAAATTTGCATTACGCGGATCCTTATTTTACTAAAGATGGTGTAAATGCTGGTTTCATGGTCTTTGCAAAAAAACAAGATTTTGAAGAGGGTAACTTGTCAAACTATACGACCGAAAGTATGGGTGCATCTACCACATTTGGTTGGCCAATATCCGAAATTCAAAGTATTGGCTTTGGTTTGGGTGTTGAAAAACTTGAATTAGATTCTGGAGGTTATTTCAAGACTAGACTGATGGAAGAATTTCTCGATGAGGAGGGAGACGATTATCTTATGTTTACTACCAATTTGTCATGGGGTATATCCACACTGAATGGATCTGGAAATGATGCAACAAGAGGTCAGGCTCATAAGATATCAGCAGAGATTACAATGCCAGTAGGCGATCTAAATTATTATAAATTTAATTA
>Ga0209630_10003986_pt1 | contig 13167 bp, 18 predicted proteins | sample COG_01_FD_184745 | JGI IMG/M metagenome (GOLD analysis project Ga0209630, IMG submission 184745) | Pelagic Microbial community sample from North Sea - COGITO 998_met_01 (SPAdes) (version 2) | ecosystem: Environmental > Aquatic > Marine > Neritic zone/Coastal water | place: Helgoland, sampling... | reverse complement strand
CAAAAACACAATGCAGTGGCTATTAAGAGAGGTATGGATAAAACAGCTAAAGAAATTGTTAAACATTTAAAAGAAATGTCTACTGATATTTCATCAGAAGATCAAATTAAACAAGTTGCTACAATATCCGCAAACGGTGATGAAGAAATAGGTAATTTAATTACTGCAGCAATGGATAAAGTAGGTAGAGAAGGAGTGGTAACAGTTGAAGAAAGTAAATCATACGAAACAACATTAGAAACAGTTGAAGGTATGCAATTTGATAGAGGTTATAAGTCACCTTATTTTGTAACTGATAATTCATCAATGCAGGCACAATTAGATGAACCATATATTTTATTATATGATGGTAGAATTAGTGCAGTAAAAGAATTACTACCAATTTTAGAAGCAGTTTCACAACAAAACAAATCATTAGTTATCATATCAGAAGATATTGATGGTGAAGCATTAGCAGCTATGATTGTAAATAAAATGAGAGGTATTTTAAAATGTTGCGCTGTTAAAGCTCCTGATTTTGGAGAAAGAAGAACCCATATTTTAGAAGATATGGCTGCATTAACTGGAGGTACAGTAATTTCTAAACAAAAAGGTATGCGTTTAGATAAAATTACATTTGATGATTTAGGTACTGCTAGAGGAGTTACCATTGAAAAAGAAAAAACTACAATTGTAGACGGTAATGGTACTGAAGAAGCAATTACAGCTCGTTTAGAAGAAATCAAAGACCAAATTGACAGAGCAGAAAGTAATTATGCAGTTGAAACATTACAAAATAGATTAGCTAAAATGGCGGGGGGTGTTGCAGTAATTAATGTTGGTGGTTACACTGAAACTGAAATGAAAGAAAAAGTAGATAGAGTTGATGATGCATTACACGCTACAAGAGCTGCCTTAGATGAAGGTATTGTTGCGGGTGGTGGTGTTGCTTTATTAGAAGCTAGACATAAATTAAGAGTAGCAAATTCATTAATTTGTGAAGGTGACGAAACAATTGGAGCTGAAATTTTATTAAATGCTATTGAAAAACCATTTATTCAAATACTTAGAAATGCAGGTATTGATAAATACCATAGTATATTAGCTAATGTAGAAGAAAATTTTGATGGTTATAATATTAAAACAGGAGAATATGTGGATATGATAGAAGAAGGCATTATAGATCCTACAAAAGTAACTAGAACAGCATTAGAAAATGCAGTGTCAGTTGCGGGAACAATGTTAATAACAGAATGTACAATTGTTGATGATCCCAAAGGAGATAAAGAAGCAGATCCAATGTCAATAATGCCAGGAATGTAATATGAGTATACTTAATTATTTTTTTATAGGAGCCGGTTTTACGTTTATAGTAGATTTACTTTTAAGCATGGAAAGTGTTAAATCTCACCCTGCAGTAGAAAATCAAGAGTGGGGAATGGTACAAAGAATACTTTGTATGGTAATATGGCCATTATCAGCATTAGTTTTTTTAATAGCATTTATTAAACAATTTTTTAAATAATGGAACTTTGGGTAGAAAAATATAGACCAACAACTTTAGAGGAGTATGTAGGTAATGAAATAATCAAGGATAAGATAGCAGATTATCTTAAACAAGGATCAATTCAAAACCTACTATTCCATGGAGTGGCAGGCACAGGTAAAACAACATTAGCTAAATTAATTGCTAAAAATTTAAATTGCGATTTGTTGTATATTAATGCTAGTGATGAAAGAGGTATAGATACAATTAGAGATAAAATTATACCATTTGCTTCAAGTATGAGTTTTAATGATATTAAAATTGTTATATTGGATGAAGCAGATTATATTACACCACAAGCACAAGCAACCTTACGTAACACAATTGAAGCTTGTAGTACAACAACTAGATTTATATTTACTTGTAATTATCTTGAACGTATAATTTCACCTCTGCAAAGTAGATGTCAAACATTCGAAATTACACCACCTTCAAAACAGGAAGTTAATAATAAATGTCAAGATATTTTAACACAAGAAAAAATATTATTTTATGGTATACATGATAATGGTCAGCATCATAATTCTATTGATGGTGTTATTGATACACATTACCCTGACATTAGAAAAATTATTAATACACTACAAGGTTCTGTTGTTGATGGTCAAGTTAAAATTGACAATGATTCACTAAAAAACACACAATTAGGAGGTTTAGTAGTTGACGCATTAATTAGAAAAGCTAAATTGTCAGAAATTAGACAAATATTAGCAGATTCAGGTTCAAGAGAATTTGACGATTTATTTAAGTATATTTATGACAAATCATCAACGTTGTTTGGTGATAGAGAGGGTGAAGCGATACTTATTATTGCGAAGTACCAATATGAATATACATTTGTGCTAGAAAAAGAAATTTGTATAGCTGCAATGTTAAATAAATTAATTAATTTATGCTAAAAATACCAGTAATAAAAGGAAATATAAACAAGGCCTTAAAACAGTTTAAAAGAAAATTTAGAGATACACAAGTTCTTAGAGAACTTAGAGAACGTAAAAATTATACTAAAAAATCTTTAAAAAAAAGAGTTCAAAAAGAAGAAGCAATTAGAAAATTAAAAAAACAACAAGAAGATGAATAATTCACAACAACCACAAATGAATATAGATTTTAGCCAAACAACAGCTGAAGTTTGTGAAAAATGCGAAAATGATACATTCACACAAGCATATCAAATGCGTAAATTATCAGCATTATTATCCCCTACAGGACAAGAATCTATGATTCCTATTCAAGTATTTTGTTGTGCTAAATGTGGTCATATAAATAAAGGTTTTTTACCTAAAGAATAATGAATCCATTCGAACACGTTAAAAATTTACATACTAAAAAAAGACGATGGGAAGACTTTAATGATGAAGAAAAAAAATCATTTAATGTTTTTATAATAAATAAAACATTAAGTTTTAATCCTAATTACCTTAATATAGTAAATATGGTTCAAAATTATACAGGTTTGAATCAAGTGTTGTCTCAAAAGGAAGTATTTAATTTATATTATTCCCTTTTACCTACTAAATTTCGTTTTTATAGATGGATTAAAGGAGCTAAAACAAAAAAAGATAAAGAAAAAGCAGAATATTTGGCTATGCATTTTAAAATTAGTACAAGAGAAGCATACGATTATTTAAATATATTAGATAAAAAAACAATAAAATCAATAATAAAAAATTATAAAAATGAACCATCAAGAAAGGCTATATAACGCACTCAAAAGCGAATGTGAAGCAAGAATTAATGAAGCATTACTTACATTAGATATGTGTTTTTTAAAAGGCACTGCAATCGGAGAACATACATCAGAACATTTTTTAGAAGAAGCAAGTAAAGCTTTAGACAAATTAACAGATGCAAGAGATCAATTAGACACATTAAAAGATTATTATAATGAGTCTAGTATGTTCAATAAACAACAACAATTAAACGACTAATGGAATTTACAAAAGAAGACAACGAAGCAGTAGAATGGTGTGAAAAAACACATTCTGATTTATGTACTGAGTATAAAAAAATCATGATGGAACAATATGTAATGTTTTGTAAAAAACATAGAAATTATGGTTGTGGTAACATAAACGTAGGTACAAATTTAGACACAGACAACGATGTTAAATTAGCATTAACAGGTTTATGGTTTAGAATGAATGATAAAGTTCAACGTTTAAAACAATTAGTTGTGTTAGGTGAACCTGACACTGTAGGTGAATCAGTACAAGATACTTTTCAAGATATGTCTATTTATGGCATTATTGCTCAAATAGTTCAGCAAAAGAAATTCAAGTAAGACTTGGTTAAGCTAAATATTTTTCGTATCTTGACGATATGAATATAATAGAAAACATCCAGAAAACTGTAGTTCCCGAAATGGATTGGAACACAGAGAAAAACATCAGTTACACACAATTATCCGCTTGGTTGGAATGTCCTCACAGGTGGAAAGAAATGTACATTGATAAAATCAAAACACCACCAAACATTTACTTTTCATTTGGTACCGCAATGCACGAAACACTCCAAGAGTATATGGAGTTAATGTACAATAAAGGTCAACAACATGCTGACGAATTTGACGCACACGCAGACTTTCAAGAACGATTTATGTCATTGTATAAAGGTGACGTTGAAAAAGTAGATGGTGTACATTTTGCTACACAAAAAGAATTGATCGAATTTACAAATGATGGTTTAAACATTATTGATTTTTTCTTACGTCACAGACAAGAACATTTTCAAAAACATGGTTGGAAATTGTTAGGTATTGAAATGCCTGTATTGTTAGCACCACATGAAGATTATCCAAATGTTAAATTAATGGGTAAATTAGATTTAGTTATGTTTGATGAAACACTACATAGAGTAGTTATTTGGGATATTAAAACATCAACTCGTGGTTGGACTAAATATGACAAAGAAAACAAAATCAAAACGTCTCAAATGGTAATGTATAAGAAATATTTCGCAGAACAGTATGATGTTCCTGTAGATAATATTGATGTTAGATATTTTATTGTTAAACGTAAAATTCCAGCAAACCCAAGATATCCAATAATGAAGTCTCGTATTCAAAAATTTGAACCATCAAGTGGTAAAACAACACAAAACAAAATGGTTAAAAATATGAAGGCATTCATAGAAGACGTATTTGTTGACGGATCTCATATGTATGACACAGATAATATTGACAGAATTTTAGCAGAAACTGATAAGTGTAAGTCTAAATGGTGTCAAACATGTAGATAAAATGAAAGAACGTATATTTCCATTCATAGTAGCGCTTTCAGCGCTATCTGTGTCAGCATCAGCAGCTTTTTATTCTGTATTTGGTTTATCGCATTTATTTGCGGGTGCTAGTACTGAAGTAATAATAATGGCGGGGGCTTTAGAAGTTGCTAAATTAGTTATAGCTTCCTTATTATATCAATATTGGGACACAATAAATAAAATACTTAGAATGTATTTTATGATAGCTACCTTTGTATTAATGGTAATTACATCAGGTGGTATTTATGGCTTTTTGTCAGGTGCTTATCAAGAAACATCCACACAATCAGAATTTTTAGACAAACAGGTGGCTGTCATTGAACAAAAACAAGTAAGATTTGAAGAACAAAAAAGCGACCTTAAAATTGAAAAAGCAGCACTTGTAAAGTCAATTTCAGACTTAAGAATAGCTTTATCTAACCCTGCTCAAGTACAATATATAGACAAAGAATCAGGACAATTAATTACAACATCATCTTCGTCAGCAAGGCGCGCGCTCCAATCTGAATTAAAAACATCGACGGCAGAACGAGATGCGGCAGATCTGCGATTAAACGCAGTAACAGACTCAATCGCAGTACTTGATGGAAGAATTTTAGACGCGCAAATTAATAACGAATCTGCGCGAGAACTTGGACCACTTAAATATATGGCTGAATTAACAGGTCAACCAATGGCTACAATAGTTAATTGGTTTATGATATTAATTATTTTTGTATTTGACCCTTTAGCTATTGCAATGGTTGTAGCAGCTAACATGGCTTTTGCACAAATAAAAGGAATTGCAAGAGATCCTAAAGATTACGAGGTTTATCAACCAAAAGTTATTACAAAAGAAATAATTAAAGAAATACCAGTTGAAGTTGAAGTGGAAAAAATAGTAGAAATTACAAAAGAAATACCTATTAAATTACCTAAATCATTACAAAAATATGTAAATGAAGCTGTAAAACATGCTAGAAGAGCAGGTGAGGATGTTCCTTCAAAAATTAGTGGGTTTTTTAAGGATTGATATATGTATATGTGAATATACAATATAAAATGTTATGGCAAATAAAAATTTAAAGTTAACAAGTGTAAAAATAGTAGATCATTTATTTGATGATTTTAAAGTTTCATCAATTAGATATAAATTTAATTTACAAAAATTAGCAAACAGAGCAGTACATCTGTATTTAACAGACGAAGAATTTCGAAAGAAATTACACAATCATACCGACTTAACGATAAGCGGTAGTTTATAAATTTTAAAAATAAAGGTTATATGAAAGAAGGTTATATCCCACAGGATCAACGTAAAAAAATTCTAATGCTTTCTGATGATATTCGTACACATTCAGGTGTAGGAAATATGGCAAAAGAAATCATACTAAATTCAGCACATCATTTTAATTGGGTAAATTTAGGAGGAGCAGTTAAACATCCAGAAGCAGGTAAAGCATTTGATGTGTCTCCTGATGCTAATGCTTACACAGGTCTAACAGATACTTCTGTAAAAGTAATAGCAAGTAATGGTTATGGTGACCCAACTATGTTAAGAGCAATTATAACACAGGAAAAACCAGACGCTATAGTACATTTTACAGATCCTCGTTATTGGGTTTGGTTATATAATATGGAAAATGAAATTAGACAACAATGTCCATTAATTTTTTATACTATTTGGGATGATTTACCTTATCCAATGTGGAATAGAGAATTTTACCGTTCAGACGATATGTTACTTTGTATTTCTAAACAAACTAAAAATTTAGTTGAAAATGTACTTAGAGATTTTCCAAAGCCAGAATGTATAAAATATGTTCCTCATGGTATAGATGAAAGAAAATTTTTCCCTGTTACAAATGATTTTGAATTTGAATCATTTAAAGAAAAAATTATAGGTAAAGAAGAAATGGATTTTGTAGTATTATGGAATTCTAGAAATATTAGAAGGAAAAACCCATCAGACATTATATTAGCATGGAGAACATTTTTAGATCAACTACCAGTTGAAAAAGCTAAAAAGTGTATGCTTTTAATGAAGACAGAAGCAGTATTTGAACATGGCACAGATTTAAATGCAGTGATTGAAACCATGTGTGATCCTGAAACCCATAAAGTAAAAATAATACATGAACGTTTTGATGAAAAACATTTAAATTATTTATATAATTGTTCAGATGCACATATGTTTATGACAGACAATGAAGGTTGGGGATTAGGTTTAACTGAATCATTAACAGCAGGTAGAATGATTATAGCACCAGTACAAGGTGGTATGCAAGATCAAATGCGTTTTGAAGATGAAAATGGTGATTGGATTAATTTTTCAACTGAACACCCATCAAATGCAGATGGTAAATATAAAAAGTGTGGTGAATGGGCGATGCCAATGTTTCCTAAAACACGTTCAGTAAAAGGTTCACCTCAAACACCTTATATTTTTGCTAGTCAAGTATCGGTTGAAGATGCTGCAATTACTTTAATGAAAGTTTATAAAATGGGTCCTAAAGAAAGAGAAAGAAGAGGATTAGCAGGTAGAGATTGGGTATTGTCAGATGAATCAGGTTTTACAGCAACTAGAATGGGTCAAGGATTTATAGATAATATAAATAATTTACTCACAGAATGGAAACCACAACCTCGATTTACAGTTACTAAAGTAGATAATTCTACTAAATTAGATAATTATAATCCATCACCAATTAGTTTAACACCAGAATTTTTAAAAGAAATACAATCAATATGAAACCATTATGTATAGTATCGTGTCCAATTGACACATTTTCAGGCTATGGAGCAAGATCAAGAGATTTTGTAAAGGGCCTTATAGAATCAAAAGGAGAAGAATGGGATATTAAAATCTTACCACAAAGGTGGGGTGATTGTCCTTGGAATTTTTTATCACAAGATGATCCTTTAAGACAACGTTTTATAGGAGGAGTAGAACAAAAACCAGCAATTTGGATGCAAATTACTGTACCAAATGAATTTCAATCAATAGGACAATTTAATATTGGTATATCAGCAGGTATTGAAACTAATATATTCCCTTCAGAATTTTTAGTAGGAATGAATAAAATGAATTTAAATTTAGTAAGTTCTAAACATTCTAAAGATGTAGCTTTAGCTACTAATTTTAATCAACAAAATAAACAAGGACAAATAATAGGACAACTTAAATTAGAAAAACCAATTGAAGTATTATTTGAAGGTTTAGATTTAAATAAATATTATAAGAACCCACAAAATTCAAAATTACTTAAAGATGTAAAAGAAGATTTTTGCTTCTTATTCACCGGACATTGGTTACCTGGAAATTTTGGAGAAGATAGAAAAAATACTGGTTTATTAATTAAAACATTTTTAGATACCTTTAAAGGCCCTGGTAAGAAAAAACCAGCTCTAATTTTAAAAACAAACACAGTTAATTATTCTTTATTAGATAAAGAAAATATATTAAAACAAATTAATAGAATTAAAGATAAATTTTCAGGTACATTACCTAATATCTATTTAGTACATGGTGAATTAACCGATGATGAAATGAATCAATTAAATAATGATAATAAAATAAAAGCATTTGTATCATTCACAAAAGGTGAAGGCTATGGTAGACCATTAGCTGAAGCAGCAATCACAGGCAAACCAACAATTGTATCTAACTGGAGTGGTCATATTGATTTTATTCATCCAGATTATAATATATTAATTGGGGGTGACTTAAAAAATGTCCATAATTCAGCTGCAAATCAATTTTTATTAAAAGAATCCCAATGGTTCAATATTAATACAGATGTAGCAGGTAGAGCTATGAAAGATGTTGTTAAACATTATAAAAAATATTGGGAAAAATCACGTAAACAAACACAATATTTAAAAGACAATTGGACTTTTGATAAAATGGTTGAAAAAATTACAGAATTTATGCCTAAAGTAGAAGCTGAACCACAAATGCAAACTTTAAATTTACCTAAATTAAAGAAAAAAACAGTTAAAACTGAATTACCAAAACTAAAATTACCAAAACTTAAAAAAATAGAGATATAATGAAACAAATAGGAGATAAATTAGTAAACAGCCCCATTTGTGATAGTGACGCATGTTATGAATCAGAATTTATGACAGCAGATGGACCTATAAAAACGTGGCTTTGTATGACTAGTGGTTACACATCAAACACTACAATGACAGAAAACAGTGAAGAATTGAAATTCACATTAGAACACACAGCAGATTTAATTAAAGATTTAAGACAAGATCATGAACCCCCTGGAGGAGGAGAAGTGTTAGCTTGGTTCCCCACAGCTATTACAATGCCTAATAAAGGAATGGTTTTTCCAGAACCTGTTAAAGGTACATCAACATTAGAAGGAAAATCAGATTGGCAGTGGACAGTAGTTAAATCAATTCCAGTTACAGAAGAAGAAAGAGAAAAATTTCCTGACCCTACAAATCCAGGTACTTTTTATAAACATAAAATGGATATGAAAAATATGAAACGTTTTGATAAATTATGTTTTATGGACGCAGCCGAAGAATTAGGTATGTTTGATAGAAATTTAGTAAAAAATGAAGATTAGTTATGCTATTCCTGTTTGTAATGAACACGTTGAATTAGAAAAGTTATTATCGTTTTTAGTAAAACATATAGACGAAAATGATGAGATAGTAGTTCAATGTGATCAGGGAAATACTACCCCTGAAGTATATAAAGTGTTAGATTCATTTAAAGCACCTGTAGGGTTAAAAGACCCCCTAAAAGTTATAGAATTCCCATTAAATGGTCATTTTTCAAATTTTAAAAATAATTTAAAAGAACATTGTACTGGTGATTGGATATTTCAAATTGACGCAGACGAATTACCAAATGAATCTTTAATTACAAATTTAAAAGGACTTTTAAAACTAAATTCTACAACTGAAATGTTTTTAGTTCCTAGAGTTAACACTGTAGAAGGTTTAACTCAAGAACATATTAATAAATGGCGTTGGAATGTAAATGAAAAAGGTTGGGTTAATTGGCCAGATTATCAAACAAGAATTATACAAAACAATTCTAAAATTAAATGGCAAAATAAAGTTCATGAGCAAATAGTTGGGATATCTACAAAAGGGGCATTACCAATGGAAGAAGAATGGTGTTTATATCATCCTAAAACAATAGGGAGACAAGAAGCACAAAACAATTTTTATAACACATTATAATGGCTTTATTTTTTAGAATCGTAAACAACAGATTAATACCTGCTGGCGATACCCCTAGATTAGGTTTTAATCAAAATAATCCATATTATATACCTGATGAGTATTTAGAAAAAAAAGAATTCGTAATAATGCGAACATGTCATGGTATAGGTGATTGGTGTATTATATCAGGTTTACCTAGATTACTAAAAGAAAAATATCCAGATTGTAAAGTATATGTTCCTTCTAGTATTATGCTTAAAAATTTATTTGGAAACATGTTAAATAATTGGGGTTATGGAACTTATGATTGTTCTCAAATATCATATGATGTATTTCAAAATAACCCCCATGTAGATAATTTTATAGATAGTTTTGAAGATGAAATATTTCATGATCATTATAGAATATATGATGAAAATAAAGACGAAGTATCATTAACAGAACAAATGTTAAAATTTTGGCAATTTACTAAAGATGATTATAAAGATAGTACTCCTGATATATATTTTAGTGAAGAAGAAAAACTATTTGGTGATAAAATATTAGGTTCCCTTAAAGAATTTGGTTATATAGGAGTATCGTCAACTTATGGCTCAACAGCTGACACTCAAGTATTGATTGATAAAATCAAAGAGTATGGCAATATGCCTTGGTTTTATTATGGTGAAAAACCTATAGAAGAAACAGATTTAAATTTTGTAAAAGATTCTATAGCAGTTAAACCTATGAATTTAAATATAAGACAACAAATGTATTTAAGATGTCAAGCTAAAGTTAATGTTGGTAATGAAACAGGAATGACACTTTGGTGTGCTAAATATTCTGACACATATGTTCTAGGAAATAAATTTTATGGTCCTGTTCATGGTGTTGAATTGAATGGCAAACCTAGAAAAAATCCCTTTAAAAGTGGGAATTTTGTTAATAAAATAAATTATTTAACCTAATGGATAATATATTAATAAGTTGTGCAGGTGGACCCGCAGCTGTGGGTGCTATAAAATCTTTAAAACAAATCGATTTTAAAGGTAATATAGTTACTATTGACTGTGATCCTTTAGCTGTAGGCAGATATTTAAGTAACATAAATTATGTTGTACCTTTATCTACTAGTAAAAACTATTGGGATGAAGTCCTTGATATAATCATTAAAGAAAAAATAACAATAATACTACCCACAGGAGATAGTGATATTAAACATTTTTCAAAAAATAAACAGCAACTAGAAGAATTAGGGGTAAGTGTGTTTATGTCAGATTATGACAGTATAATTAAATGTCAAGATAAAAAATTATTTTTTGATTATTGTGCTTCAAAATTTCCACTACCTTTTACCTCTAATAATCATAAAGATTTAAAATTTCCAATGTTTGCAAAACCAGAATATGGTAGTGGGAGTAGAGGTGTTAAAGTTTGTAATAAAATATCCGATATAAAAACATTAGATAAAGAAGAATCAGTACATAGAAGCAGTAATTATTTATTTCAAGAATATTTACCAGGTCAAGAATACACAGTAGATGTATTGTGTGATTTAAATAATAACCCAATTGTAGTAGTGCCTAGAAAAAGATTACAAATAAAAGCAGGTATATCTTCAAAAGGACAAGTTATTAAACATAAACAAATTGAAGATTTATGTAAAAATTTATCAATTTATTTAAAATTAAAAGGACCTGTTTGTATACAATTAAAAGATGATTCTAAAGGTAACCCTAAATTTATTGAAGTAAATCCTAGATTAGGTGGTGGTACTTATTTTTCAACATTGGCTGGAGTAAATTTTCTTGATTTAATATTAAAGATAAAGAATAACCAAGAATTTAAAATTCCAAAATTAAAAGAAATAACAGTACTTAGATACTATAATGAAATTGTGATATGAGAATTTTTGTTGATATAGATGAAACTATATGTTTTTATGATGGTGTAGATAGGTTAGGGTATAAAAATGCTATACCTAATAAAGACAATATATCTAAAATAAATAAATTATATGATGAAGGTAATGAAATAACTTACTGGACAGCAAGAGGATCATATAGTGGAATAGATTATTTTGAAATAACAAAAGACCAAATAGAAAGATGGGGCTGTAAATATCATTATTTAAGTGTGGGTGAAAAACCCAATTATGATTTATTAATTTGTGATAAAACAAAACGAATAGAAGAAATATGAAAAATGAAAGAATATTAGTAATAGGAGGTACAGGTGCGTTAGGAACTACATTGACGAATAGATATTATAATGATAATGAAATAATGGTATTATCTCGTAGTGAACACAAACAGGAAGCTATGAAGGTAAAGTATCCTAATGTTACTTATAGATTGGGGGATGTTAAAGATAAACCCTCATTAGTAAGAAATTTATACGAATTTAAACCAACAGTTGTTATTAATACAGCTGCAGTTAAAACAGTTTGGGTATGTCAAGATAATAGTTATGAATCAGTACAAACAAATATTATAGGACATCAAAACTTAATTGACGCAATACAAGAATGCAATCATAAAATTAAAACATTAGTGTTTATATCAACTGATAAAGCTTGTAAACCTGTAAATGTGTATGGGATGTCAAAAGCAATAGCTGAACAATTATATGTTAATTTTGCAAAACAACAATCAGACATTAAAATTGTAATGGCAAGATATGGTAACGTACTAAACTCTACAGGTTCTATTATACCAGTATTTACAAAGAAAATAAAAGATGGTATTAAATCACTACCAATAACACATTTTGGTATGACTCGATTTTTACTCACATTAGAACAGGCAATTGATTTAATTGAATGGGCATATTTTCATAAGGATTCACATGGTAAAATTGCAATTCCTAAAATAGAATCATTAAAGATTATAGATTTAGCAAAAGCAATAGCAAAATCACTTGGTAAAGAAGATATAGAATTCCATAAGGTACCAATTAAAGATGGTGAGAAATTACATGAAGATATGATTAGTGAAATCGAATTTCAACGCACAGAAGAATTTGATGATTATTATTTAATTGGACATGAAAGAATACATGAAAGTTATGATCAACAACCATTTAATTCAGCATTATATTTAACTAAAGACACAACTGAATTTTTAAAAAGAAATAACGTATGGTAATAGGGATAAATGGTTCATACGGTTTTATAGGTTACCATCTATGGTTATATTTAAATTATAAATGTGATGATGTTGATGTTATAC
>Ga0209630_10003982_pt1 | contig 13180 bp, 12 predicted proteins | sample COG_01_FD_184745 | JGI IMG/M metagenome (GOLD analysis project Ga0209630, IMG submission 184745) | Pelagic Microbial community sample from North Sea - COGITO 998_met_01 (SPAdes) (version 2) | ecosystem: Environmental > Aquatic > Marine > Neritic zone/Coastal water | place: Helgoland, sampling... | reverse complement strand
CTTCTAACAATAAAGAAAAAAATTGATAATGAGTAATAATCATTTTTGATTTTTTATCCTCTTTAATTACTTTTAATGACTCACCAATCAAATCTAGTTCGTCTAACGGACTCATTATGCTATTTGTCGGTGTTATCCATTGTAATTTGTTGAATTTTTTATCTAAAGTTTTTGCGTCAATTCGATCAGATAAATTTATATTCTGTAGGTCTAAAAATTTTCGTTGCTCGTTATAAGTAAAGTGATATTTTAAGCTTGCAACTAAAACTATTAACATAAGTAAAATATTTCCAATTTTGTGGTCACTGTTAGGTCTAACTTTTTTTAAAAGAACAGTCAGTAAACCACATAAGATTGGGATAAGTGAAAAAATGAAAGTTTGATTAGCTGTTATCAATTGATGAAACATAAAGCTAAAAATACAAAGAAGAACAAAAATATTTAGAAATACTATTTTATCAAAATTAAATTTAGTTTGATTTTTTCGTATGTGAAAAATAATCGAGATAATAATCATTATTATAAAAATATTCAAAAATTTAAAATGACTAATCACCCCTCTAAAGGTAAATTTATTAACTAATTTCGCACCTACAAACGCATCGGCTTCATTTAAAATTCTACCCTCACCAACTGTCAAAGGGAAAAAAATTAATTGATTTAAAAAATCACTGAAACTTATTTTTAAAATTATGAAATATAATACTAAGGCAGTTAGGGATATAAAACTTCCTATAATAAAAAACTTTAAAAAATAATTATTGAATTTAAAATAATATATAATCGAAAAAAAAATAATTATTAAATTTATTAAGCCTGATGGTAATTGCATGCTTAGAAAAGACAACAGCATGATATTAGGTAACATTATCCAATAAATCTTTTTTTCTTTTTCTATGGCAAGATAGAAAACAAACATGGAGATTAAGCTTATAATTAAAGAATGCTGATAGGGAAAAGGTGTGCCTACCACGGGGTAACATAATGCACCTACGCTGAGTGACAATATGAAGTTAACAAATAAATTCTTAGTGAACTGATTCAGAAAGAAAAAAAAAATTAAACTTATTAGAACATTAAAGAAAGATGAGTGAAAAATGTATGCATTCCAATTTAATCCGAATAAGTAAAAAAAAACACTTTGAATATAATCAACTAAAATGCCAGAAATTACCCAGTAATCTTTAATTGGATGATATCCATTAAGAACATTATAGCCAGAATCAAAAAATGAAAATGTATCGATAGGATATAAACCAATATTTGCATAATAGAAATTTATAAAAAAAGAAAAAATTATTATTACAATACTTAAAAAATATTTTAATAAATTAGATTTATTTAACATCAAATTTTATTTTTTTAAGCTACAAATTATGTTTAGCTTAAACTGGGGTCTATAGCACTAGCTGCATAAAACAATTCTCTTACTGAATCTATAGATTTTTTAAAGTTATTTTTTTCTTCTGGAGATAGATCAAGTTCAATTATTTTTTCAACTCCTTTTGATCCAATTATTACTGGAACTCCAGCATAAATGTCTTTGACGTTGTATTCTCCATTTAGATAAACTGCGCAAGGTAATTGTTTTTTTAAATCTTTAAGGTAACATTCAGCCATTTCTACACCAGATGCTGCTGGTGCGTAGAATGCGGAACCCTTTTCCAAATATTTTACGATTTCAGCTCCTCCTTTTTTTGTTCTATCAACTATTTTATCTAGTTTTTCTTTGGAAATTCTACCTTCTTTAATTAGGTCAAGAATTTTTTTACCTTCAACTTCTGTTGAGGCTAACATTGCAACCATGCTATCTCCATGACCACCTAAAACAAATGATTTAATCTTTTGTACAGGAACTTTAAGTTCCTGTGAAAGAAAATAAATGAAACGAGACGAATCTAGTATACCAGCCATTCCTACAACTTTATTTTTTGGTAGTCCTGAATATTTTTGTAGAGCCATAACAATCACATCTAGTGGATTAGTTATACATATGACGAATGCATTTGGAGAAGTTTTTTTTATTCCCTCTGCGACCTGCTTAATGATTTTTAAATTAATACCAAGTAAATCATCTCTGGTCATACCTGGTTTTCTTGGTACACCCGCCGTTATGATTATCACATCAGAGTTTTTTGTATCGCCATAATTATCAGTTCCAATCAAACTAATATTAAAGCCATTTACAGGTGACGATTGAGCAATATCTAAAGCTTTTCCTTTAGCTACCCCTACAGCAACATCAAATAAAACAACATCAGCTAATTCCTTTAGTGCTATTAAGTGAGCTAGAGTTCCGCCAATTTGTCCTGCGCCTATTAATGTGATTTTTTTTTTCATTTACTTCCTTTTATTTCATCGTTGGCATCACAAATTCTGGATCAGATCTAAGTCCTGATGGCCATCTTGATGTGATTGTTTTGAGTTTTGTGTAAAATCTTACTCCTTCAGGACCGTGCATATGTTGATCGCCAAATAAAGATCTTTTCCACCCTCCAAAACTATGAAAAGCCATTGGAACTGGAATTGGTATATTTATACCAACCATACCTATCTTAGCTTTATTATAAAAAGTTCTTCCTGTGTCCCCATCTCTTGTAAAAATACTTGCGCCATTTCCAAATTCATGATCATTTACCAATTCAAGCGCTTCGTTAAAATTTTTTGCTCTAACTACAGATAAAACTGGACCAAATATTTCCTCTTTATAAATTCTCATATCTTTGTTGACATGATCAAACAAACATCCTCCAATATAATAGCCATTTTCATATCCTTGAATTTTAAAGTTTCTACCATCAACAACTAACTTTGCTCCCTCTTTCTCACCAATATCCACATATCCCTTAACTTTAGATAAATGTTCTTTTGTTACTAGTGGACCCATTTCAGATTGTTTATCCATGCCAGGACCAACTTTTAACGCTTCAACTTTTTTTGCTAGTGAAGAGACTAATTTATCACCAATGTCTCCCACAGCCACAGCCACGGATTGAGCCATACATCTTTCTCCTGCTGAACCATATGCAGCACCCATTAAACCATTTACAGCTTGATCCAAATCACAATCAGGCATCACAACACAATGATTTTTAGCACCTCCAAGCGCTTGAACTCTTTTTTCATTTTTCGCACAATTTTCATAAATGTATTTAGCAATAGGAGTAGAGCCGACAAAACTCATTGCTACAACATCCTTATTCTCAATTAAAGCATCTACAGCCTCTTTATCACCGTTTACAACGTTAAACACACCATCTGGAAGACCAGCCTCTTTCAAAAGTTCAGCTAGTCGCATTGAACATGAGGGATCTTTTTCAGATGGCTTTAAAACAAATGTGTTTCCACAAGCAATAGCCATAGGAAACATCCACATCGGAACCATTGCAGGAAAATTAAATGGCGTAATCCCTGCGCAGACACCTAACGGTTGCCGAACAGACCAACTATCGACATTAGTCCCAACATTTTCTGTAAACTCTCCTTTAAGCATTTGAGGAATACCACAGGCGTATTCAACTACCTCTAAACCTCTGGTTAATGAACCTCTTGCATCTTCGTAAACTTTACCGTGTTCAGCAACTATGATTCTTGTTAGCTCATCAGAATTTTTCTCAATTAATTCTTTAAATTTGAACATTATTCTAGCTCTTTGAAGGGGAGGTGTGTTCGCCCAAGGCTCGAATGCCTTCTTAGCTTTTTCAACAGTTTGTTTTACATCTTTTGAAGATGCAAGTTTTACCTCTGAACTTTGTTCACCTGTTGCTGGATTAAATACTTTACTTGTTCTTTTAGACTCTCCGTTGAATAGTTTGCCTCCAACAAAGTGTTCAATAGTTTTCATGATGATATTCAATAAATAAGCTTTTAACTTGTTGCAAGCATTTTCTTAATAGAACCAATAGCTTTTGCTGGATTTAATCCTTTTGGACAAGAATTAGTACAATTCATTATAGTGTGACACCTGTATAATTTTAATTCATCCGCAACTTTTTTTAATCTCTCTTTTTTATCTCCATCTCTGCTATCATTTATCCATCGATAAGCTTGTAATAAAACTGCTGGGCCTAAATATTTGTCTCCATTCCACCAATAGCTTGGGCATGATGTTGAACAGCATGCGCAAAGTATGCATTCGTAGTATCCGTCTAATTTTTCTCTATCTTTTTGAGATTGTAGTAATTCTTGTTTTTCTGTTCCAGTTTGTTCTGTTTTTAACCAAGGCTTAATCGACTCGTACTGTTTATAAAGCGTTGTTAAATCCCCAATTAAATCTTTAATTACTTTTAAATGAGGTAGAGGATAAATATTTAAATCACCATTAATATCTGTGTGAGATTTTATGCATGCCAAAGTGTTTACACCGTCTATATTCATTGCGCATGATCCACAAACTCCATGAGCACATGAACGTCTGAATGTAAGAGATGAATCGATCTCATTTTTAATTTTAAATAAAATGTCTAAGACTTTTGGACCGCAACTATCTATATCAACTTCGAAAGTATCAACTCTTGGATTTTTACCGGTTGAAGGGTCCCATCTGTAAACATTAATCTTTTTTAAATTTTTAGAATTTGTCTTGTCTTTAAAATATTCACCAACTGTTATCTTAGAATTCTGCGGTAAGTTAAATTGAACCATTTTTAATATACTCTTTCCTTAGGTGGAAAATATTGAACATCGTTAGTTAATGTTCTGGAATGAACATCTCTATACTTTATTTCTACTTTTTTATCATTTTGCCAAGCTAAGGTATGTTTCATAAAATTTTTATCATCTCTTTTGCTGTAATCCTCTCTTGCATGTGCCCCTCTACTTTCTTTCCTATTATATGCAGAGTCCATTGTTGTAAGAGCTTGTCTTATAAGGTTATCAAATTCTAAAGTTTCAACTAAATCTGTATTAAATAACAAAGATTTATCTTTTATTGAAATATCTTCCATTCCCTCATAGGGTTTTCTTATTTGATCTACTCCTTCTTTTAATGTTTTTTCTGTTCTAAATACCGCGCATTTTGATTGCATTGTTTTTTGCATTTTCAGTCTTAGTGCTGAAGTTTTTGTAGAACCTGTAGAATTTCTTATTTTGTCAAATCTGTCTAAACATTTATCAGTTTCCGAATTAGAAACTTCTTCATGTGGCGTTTCGGGTTTAACTAGTTCTGCCGCTCTTTTAGCAGCTGCTCTGCCAAATACAACAAGGTCGATTAATGAATTCGATCCTAATCTATTTGCTCCATGAACCGATACACAGGCAGCTTCTCCGATAGCCATTAAGCCTGGAACTGTTTTTTCCGATCCATTTAAAGTTAAAACTTCTGCTTTATAATTAGTTGGTATACCTCCCATATTGTAGTGGACTGTAGGTACCACAGGTATTGGTTCTTTGTTAACATCTACGTTAGCAAATGTTTTTGCTGCCTCAGTTATTCCAGGTAGTCTTTCTTCTAAAACTTTTTTATCCAAATGATCCAAATGTAAATTAATATGATCTCTATCTTTGCCTACACCTCTTCCTTCATTAATTTCCATTTCCATTGATCTGCTGACTACATCTCTTGAGGCTAAATCTTTTGCATTAGGAGCATATCTTTCCATAAACCTTTCACCTTTGCCGTTTACTAAAAAACCGCCTTCGCCTCTTGCACCTTCAGTGATTAAGCAGCCTACTCCATAAATTCCTGTGGGGTGAAACTGTACAAATTCCATGTCTTGTAAAGGTAAACCTGCTCTTAAAACCATACCGTTGCCGTCACCTGTACAAGTATGAGCAGAGGTTGCTGAATAATAAACTTTTCCATAACCGCCAGTAGCAATTATTGTTATGTGAGATCTAAATCTATGGATTGTTCCATCGGTAAGGTTCCAGGCAATCACTCCTTTACATTCTCCATTTTTCATAATTAAATCTAGTCCAAAGTATTCTATGAAAAATTCTGTGTTATGTTTTAACGCCTGTCCATATAAAGTGTGTAAAATTGCATGACCTGTTCTATCAGCGGCAGCACATGTCCTTTGCGCTGTTCCGTTTCCATAATTTTTAGTCATACCTCCAAAAGGTCTTTGATATATTTTTCCGTCATCAGTTCTGCTAAATGGGACTCCGTATCTTTCTAATTCGACTACTGCTCTTGGGGCTTCTTTACATAAATACTCAATTGCATCTTGATCACCAAGCCAGTCTGAGCCTTTAACTGTGTCGTACATATGCCACCTCCAATCATCTTCACCCATGTTTCCTAGAGCTGCCGATATTCCTCCTTGTGCAGCAGAAGTATGACTTCTTGTTGGAAAAACTTTTGATATACAAGCTGTTTTTAATCCGGCTTCAGATAGACCTACAGCTGCTCTTAGGCCCGACCCTCCTGCACCCAATACAACAACATCGTATTCGTGATCTATAATTTTATAAGCGCTCATTATGATAGATTATATATTCCTATAATTGTTAATAAAGGCATAACTATAGCAAAAGTATTTAAAAGTTTATTTGCGACATTTTTGATTTTTTGATCTTTAATATAATCCTCAAATATCTCGCTTATTGTTAAAGCTGAGAAAAAGAAAGCTATTATGATAAATATTGAAAACAAAATTTTTGATGGCTGATGTGTAAAGAAAATAAATATCGTTTGATAATCATTCTCATAAATAGAAATAAAATTTAAGATAAACCAGATCATAAAAGGAATAAGTATAAAAGAGCTTATTTTTGTAAATAACCATTTTTTTGTAGAGGCATGCATATTAAAGAATATTTTTTCCAATTAGATAAAATACAATTGTAAGTACAAAAGAGCCGACTAAAGTCAAAATTCCTGTGATCTTTGAAATTCTTAAATCAAAACCATATCCTAAATCCCAAAACAAGTGTCGAAGCTCATTCAAAATATGAAAACTAAAAGTCCAGCTCAGTCCAACGGCAATAAATTTACCAAAAAAACTTTGAAAAAAATTATTTGTCATTGAATAACTCTCGGCTCCTAGTAATAAAGATAAACTCCAAAAACAAATTATTGTAATGGCTAAAATATTTATCACTCCAACTATCCTGTGTGTAATTGATAATAATGATGATATTTGCCACTTATAGATTTGAAGATGTGGGCTTAAAGGATTATTTTTTTCTTCCATATGAAATATATAAACTAAAGTTATAATTTTTTCACTAAATGCTCAGCAATCTGAACAGTGTTTAAAGCCGCTCCTTTTAATAAATTGTCGGAAACAACCCACATATTAATAGCTTTAACGTTTGAATTATCTTTTCTGACTCGAGAAATATAAGTTGTATAATCTCCTTCTGCTTCTAAAGGTGTAATGTAACCACCATCTCTTCGTTCATCAACGACTTTACATCCTGGAGCGTTGCTTAAAACTTTAATAACATTTTCAAAGTCATATAAATTATCAAATTCAACATTTATTGATTCGGAGTGTCCAGTTTTGATTGGAACTCTCACGCAAGTTGCTGTGACGTCTATGTTATTATCGAGAATTTTTTTTGTTTCATTTGTCATTTTTAATTCTTCTTTTGTGTAACCATCCTTATCAAAAGTATCTATATGCGGAATTAAATTAAAAGCGATTTGTTTAGTAAAATTTTTTAAATTAATTTTTTTATTTTTCAAGTAGTTTTCAGTTTGTTCAAATAATTCATCCATTGATGCTTTACCTGCACCAGATACCGCTTGATAAGTTGAAACAACAACTCTTTTAATTTTATATTCGTCATGCAAGGGTTTAAGCGCAAGAACCATCTGCATTGTGGAACAGTTAGGATTTGATATAATATTATTATGCTTATTTAATGCGTCAGCGTTTACCTCTGGAACAACTAAAGGAACATCTTTTTGCATTCTAAAATAACTTGAATTATCAATAACTATAGTTTTTTTTGCGGCTTCAGGAACCCATTTTTTTGCAATTAGACTACCTGCTGCAAAAAAAGTTATTTGCGCATTAGAAAAATTGTAATCATTAAGGCTTTCAACTAAAATTTCTTTATTTTTAAACTTAATTTTTTTACCTTTACTGTTTTTGGAGGCTACCAAATACAATCTTTCGATTGATATTTTTGAGTTCTCTAAAATTTCAACTGTTTTGCGACCAACATTGCCTGTTGCTCCAATTATTGCAATATTCATTATATTTTATTTATTTGTCTTTAATTTTTTCTAACTCTAATTCTAAAATTATTTTTTGCAAAAGATCTCTTATTAATTCCTTCTCATCGTCTTTAAAAATATTTTCTTTTTTCAATCCTGATTTGATCTCTTTTTTTAGTTTAACCTTAAATTCTTCAATTTTATTTTTTGAGCTAATATTTAAAATTTTATCCTCAATTTTACGTACTTGATATCCAATAGTAAAATTAAATAACAAAAATAGACTGAACATTAAAAAAACTACTTTATAAACAAAAATTTTCATTTGGATTTAATTCTACCATAAATTTCATATATCTTAATTCCATCAATTTCTAAAACATAAATTTGCTCAAAATTGTTAGGAATCTTATATTTATCATTATATTTTGGGTTAACTTCGTATACAAAGTTATTAAAAATAAAATCTGCTTGATCGTATTCTCTACCAACAAATTTAATTTTTTTGATTACCTCCTGGCTGAAAGCTCCTTTTATCCTATAATATGGAACAAATGATGAATTAGCTATGTTAATAATTTTTCTATCCTCACTCAACGAAAGAACTTTATTAATAGAATCTAGCCTACTTAGACCATCTCTATCAACTAAATATCCATCTTTATCCATCAAGAATTCATTGAAATATAAACTTTGGTATGGATGAAATAAAATTAATTTATAAATATTAAAAGAAAAAAAAATTATAAATAAGAATGTTAAAGACCCGTTATATTTCTTAATTTTTATTCGATATAAATATAAAAAAAATATGCCTATATAAATAATAAAAAAGTTTAAAAAGTATAGATGTCGCCAGCCGCTTACAAATGGGACATCTAAAAATAATATTACCAATAAAATTAAGGTAACATTAAAAAAAATAAAATAATCCAACATTTCATTGTTACTTCTCCAGAAGTCGTAGCTGAAACGGTTGTTGGGATTAAAAGATATTAATCTTAAACTAAATCTTTTAAATAAAAAAAATATTCCTAAAATAAAGATTGTTAAATTAAAAATAGGTGTAGTAATACCAATCCATTTAAAAATAAAAGAATCTGGTAAAGCATTAGTTAAAAGATACTTGCCTTCAAACAATATAAAATACGAAAAAATCCAAGATTTTGATTTTGTATAAAAATCTAAGAAATTGTTTACTGAATTTTCCCAAAGATAAGGCCAATGTAATATTAAAAATAACAAATAAGTAAATATTAAAAAAAAAGAGGTTAATACCATTTTTTTTTTGTCAATGTTTAAATATTTGAAAAAAATAAACATTATTGTTGAAACAGGTAGAAACAATCCAATTGCTCTTGTTGATGTTGCAAGGGCTGCAAATATCGAGAATAAAATAATATTTTTAAATTTTATTTTTTTGAATATTTTGAATGCAAAATAAAAAGAAAAAACTACTAACGATAAAAACAAAATATCTTTGTTATTATGGAAACTATCTCCATAAATTCTTGGTGAAAAAACATATAATAAGGTTCCAGCGAAAGAAATAAAAAAAATTTGAAATCTTAAATGTAAAAATTTAAAAAAAACAATTGCACTTAAAAAAAAAATAGTAAATATCAAAAAGTGTCTTAATTGATATTTGAAAATTTCATTATCATGACTCAATATATTTTCTAAAAATGCTGCTGTTACATCAAACGCTGGACCATAAGTGTAAATTTTAGGATTAGGTAATTGACTATCTTCAGAGATAATATTTAACTTATTTTTAATATCATTACTTAAATATTCAATTTGAAAGAATTCATATATATAATTTAACCAATAATAGCCTGAGTATATTTGGGTGTGTTCCTCGATATTTATTCCGTAATCGTTAAGTGTATAGATTCCAATAGTTAAGTATGAAAAGAAAAAAGAGCATATTATTAAATTATTTATTTTTTTATCTTTCATTAAATTAAATGCGTTTCTAGTAGTAAAATGTCTTTAAAAAATTTATATATTTCTTCATGGTATTTAATACATTAACAAAAATAATTTTAACACCTATATATTATATCGTACATCATAATTATCTATTTGGTTTAATACATAAATTTTTCATTAAAAATTTTTACTATAAAAATTTAATGTTTGAATTAAAAATTAAAAATATTCCAATTCAAAACTATTCGAGCTTCTTATTTAAAACATATGAGTATAATGATAAAAAACTGATAGAAAAACATATCACCACAAAAAATCGATCAATTATTCTTGGAGGCGGCATAGGTTTTATACCGGTTTTAGTTTACAAAAATTCTAGAAACAAAATGTTAGTTTTTGAAATAAATAAAAAAATTATAAAAAATTTAAAAAATAATTTAATTTATAATAAGACTAATTTTAAGATATTTACAAATAATTTAGTTTATAAAAAAACTAAAAATAAATACTTTTTTTTTTCAAATGATTTTTTATCTACATCGAGTAAAATTCAAACTAAAAAAAAGGCTTTAGTCCAAAACTTAGAGAAAAATAAGATTAAAAATTTTAATAAATTTAATACTTTAATATTAGATATTGAAGGCGACGAAGATTATTATATTCTCAATATTCATAAATTTTCTCAAATAAAATATTTATTCTTTGAATTGCATTTTAATATAATTAATAAGGATAAACGAAAAACAATTATGGATATCCTGAGTAACAATGGGTTTAAATTAAAAGATAAATGTTTCAACTCCTATTATTTTAAAAAAGGATAAAATGAAAATATACGGCAGTGGTTTTTTAGCAAAAAATCTAAAAAAAATTAATGTTCCAAATAATTTTTTTATTTATGCAGCGGGTGTATCAAATTCAAATCTTAGGGACAATAGAGAGTTCATAAGAGAAGTAAAACTTTTTAGAAAAATTTTTAAAAAAATTCACCTAAAAAAAAAATTTGTCTATATTAGCTCATTGAGTGTTGAAAATAAAAGTTTAAAAAATGATCCCTATGTAAAAAATAAAATCAAAATAGAAAATATTTTAAAAAAAGAGAGCAAAGATTATTTAATTATTAGACTTCCACAGATTGTTGGTAAAAATAAAAATAAAAATACTCTGACAAATTCAATTTATAATTGTTTTCTGAAAAATAAAACTTTTAAATTATGGAAGAATTCAAAGAGAAACTTAATCGATATAGATGATATTAATTATATTTTAGAAAAATACTTTAGAAATTTTACAGAAAATAAGAAAATTATTAATATATTCAACTATAAGTCTGTTGATGTTTTAAGATTATTAAAAGTTTTTTCAAATTTACTTAATAAAAAAATAAATATTAAGGTTTTAAAAAAAAATAATAGAAATATTAACTTAAGGAAAATACCAAAAGACACATTGCTTCCAAAATTTTATTACAATAATTTCAAAAAAAGAAATTATATCTTTAATATGATTGCAAAATATTATTTATGAAAATATCGATAGTAATACCAGTGTTTAACAGCTCAAAAATACTTGAAGTTCTTGTAAAAGAAATAAGAGCGAATTTAAAAGAATTAAATGATTTTGAAATAATATTAATTAATGACTTTAGTTCAGATAATAGTTGGGAAATAATAAAAAAACTAAAAGAGAATAATGACTTTCTAAGAGGTATAAACTTAAAAAAAAATTATGGTCAACACAGTGCTATTTTTTGTGGGCTTAAATATTGTACAGGTGATTTTATTATATGTATGGATGATGATATGCAACATGACCCGAAACACATTGATAATATGATAAAAAAATTAAATTTTTTTGATGTGTGCTATGTCAAATATAAGAAAAGAGAACATAATTTTGTTAAAATATTTGTAAGTAAATTGAATAACATTATATCTAGTTTTTTAATGGACAAATCTTACAAAATATATACCTCGTCTTTTAAATGCTTTAAAAAAAGTGTCAAAGATAGAATTATTTCTAATAAAGAAGATTTTATTTTTTTAGATTATTGGATTTTTCAATATACAAAAAAGATCACTTTTATAGAAATTTCGCATAATAAAAGGTATCAAGGAAACACTAATTACGGATTGAGAGAATTACTAACTCTTTGGTCGAGAATGATATTTTTAATTAATTTTAATAAGAGCAATTACAAGTTTTATTTAATTTTTATTTTAAAATCATTTTTTTTAATATTTCTTAAAAAATATATAAAATATGAAAATAATAGTAAAATTGACGTAGCAGAAATAGTGTGAGACTAGCTTAAATAATTTATTATAGCGTCACCCATTTGAGAGGTGGAAACTTCTTTTTTATTTTGAGACATAATATCTTTTGTTCTTAAACCATCATTCAAAACGCTTTGGACAGCATTATCTAATTTGTCAGCTTCTTTATCCAGATCCAGAGAATACCTTAAGGCCATGGATAGACTTAAGATTGTAGCAATTGGATTTGCAATGTTTTTTCCAGCTATGTCAGGTGCTGACCCGTGTACCGGTTCGTACATGGATCTTATCTTTCCATTTTTATCTTTTGCGCCTAAAGAAGCCGAAGGAAGTAATCCAAGTGAACCGGTTAGCATTGCCGCTTCATCAGACAAAATATCTCCAAATAGGTTATCTGTAACGATTACGTCAAATTGCTTAGGGTTTCTAAGTAACTGCATAGCACAGTTGTCTGCAAGCATGTGACTTAGTTCAACTTTTTTATATTCTTTATCCCTTAACGCTTGAACTTCCTCTCTCCATAAAACACCTGCTTCCATTACATTTGATTTATCACAAGATGTAACCTTGTTTTTTCTTTTTTTAGCTAAATCGAAAGCTACCTGCGCAACTCTTTGAATTTCGGTAGTGGTATATGTGTGGGTGTTAATTCCTTTTCTTTCATTATTTTCGATTGGTTTTATTCCTCTTGGTTCACCAAAATAAATTCCACCGGTTAACTCTCTTACGATCATTATATCTAAACCAGATATAATCTCTGGTTTTAGTGAAGATGCCTCAACTAGCTGTTCAAAACATATTGCTGGTCTTAAATTTGCAAATAACTTTAATTCTTTTCTTAATTTTAAAAGAGCTCTTT
>Ga0209630_10003980_pt1 | contig 13184 bp, 13 predicted proteins | sample COG_01_FD_184745 | JGI IMG/M metagenome (GOLD analysis project Ga0209630, IMG submission 184745) | Pelagic Microbial community sample from North Sea - COGITO 998_met_01 (SPAdes) (version 2) | ecosystem: Environmental > Aquatic > Marine > Neritic zone/Coastal water | place: Helgoland, sampling... | reverse complement strand
TAACATAATTATGCATTCAAATAAATTTGAGACTAAAATTGAAGGTTCCAAAATTTTAGATTTATTTTCAGGTGTTGGTTCCTTTGGTCTTGAGTGTCTTTCAAGAGGAGCTTTAAATGCAGTTTTTATAGAGAGTTATAAGGAGGTTTTAGATATCTTAAAAAAAAATATAGAAAATCTTAATTATGTTAATTCTTCCACAATAATAGAACAAGATATCTACGATAGTCTTGATTTTAAAACACTCAAAAAATTTGACATTATTTTTATTGATGCACCATACAAAGAAAAACGTGTAGATATGCTTTTACAAAAAATTTTTGATGCAAAAATACTTAATGATAAATCTATAATCATCATTCACAGACATAAAAAAGAAAATGAAAATTTTATAGATAACTTTAATATAATTGAAGAAAAAATATATGGAATTTCAAAAGTTATATTTGGAAATTTTCTTTAAATTAAAATTTTTTTAGTTTCTTTTTTTATCAATTCAACTGATGGCTGGTCATAAGGATTAACCTTTAACGCTCTACCAAGAAGTATCGTTTCTAATATAAAAAAACAAAATAATTCACCTAAAGTTTTTTCATCTCTCTGCATAACTTCAAAACTTCTAAAAGGTATATTCTTTTTTATAAAAACTTTTTCAGTTGCTTTTTTTTGAGATAAAATTATTTGGTTTAAACTTTTATTCTTTAAATATTTATGTGAAAAAAGTATGTCATTACTTTTAACATGCATACTATTTTTTTCATGAGTAAAGAAAAAAGTGTAAAAATTATTTTTTGGTCCATCTAAGTACAGTTGCATCAGACTATGATTATCTTTTGGCATTGTGGAAATAATAGGAAGAATACCTTTGCCTTTTTTTCCCAGACTTTCAGCCATTAATTGTTGGTACCATTTAAAAAAATTATCTGAGCACTCGTCGTAATTTAAGATAACTGAATTAGATTTTTTTTTTTTTATAAAATAAAGAATGCTACTCACATTTGATACTAATGACCTAATAAAATTTTTATTTATAATGAGGCTATTTAGTTGCTTAAATTTTTTTTCATCTAAACCCATTAATTGTGCTGGCAGCATTCCCACCTCAGATAAAACTGAGTATCTACCACCTATAAAATTATTATGATGAATGATTTCAGATTTTAATTTATTCGCAATTGAATATAAATAACTATTTTTATTTTCTGTAATAAAAAAATTTTTTTCATTTTTTTTTATTAAAATATTTGCATTAGAAATCGTTTCAAGAGTATTTCCTGACTTTGAAACAATTAAATTAATATATTTTTTTTTTGAAATTTTAGTAGACGATTGAAGGTTATTAATAAAATAAAAATTTTTTTTTATTTTCTCTCTTAAAAAGTCATATATAGCTTCTGTTCCTAATATAGAACCTCCCATACCAATGACTCTTACATCTTTGTATTTTTTTATTTTTGAGATAATTTTTTTATTATAACTATATTTATAAAAAGTTGATAAAGACTCTATAGCCTTATTTTTTTCTTTAAGTATTAAATTTAAATCTTTTGAAATTTCTTTGTTGAATTTTTTTATTATAAAGTTTTTAAAATTAATTTTCTTTGTAAACATCAATCTTTATTTGATTTTTTTCATAATTGTGTTTTTAATAGATGATGAATCTGTTTTTTTATTTTCATCACTTGTGGAGGTTTGGCCTAAAACATTCTTTATATCAAATTCATCTTCCTCGCTGCTTTTAGCTTCACTTGCTGGTTCTGGCAATTCATCAAAGTCAGGTGGCAAGACTAAAGGACTTTTTTTTTCAATTAAGAATTGATCTGTATTATTTTTTTTTTTCATACTAATCCCATCAACTACACTTTGGCAGCTTGTTAAGATTAAAACCATCAAAGATAAAATTATAAATTTATAAAAATTTTTCATTCTTCTTTTTTAAAAAATAATTCAGCATAAATAAGGCAAACTACCCCTAGAGAAATAAATATATCTGCTACATTAAAAATAAACCAGTGAATATTTCCTATATGAAGATCTATAAAATCTGGCACTGCTGAATATTTAATTCTATCATATAGATTACCTAGAGCTCCACCCAGTATCAGTAAAAGGCTATATTTTTTAAAATTATTCTCTTCTTTAATCACCATTATTAAAATAATCAAAATTAAAAATGATATTAGGAAACTTAGAGCCATATACCCAAAACTGTCACTAAAAGGTAATAAGCCAAATGATATACCTTTATTCCATATAAGATAAAAATTTAAATTTGGTAACACATATATATCTAGTGAACTTTCAAATTCAGCCAACTTTAAAATATAAATTTTTGATGACCTATCTAAAAAAAAAACCACAATAACAGTTAAAAAATTAAATATTATATTTTTTTTTTCACTTTTAATCATTTTTAAAAACTAAACTGAATGTCTTTCACATTTTGCTTTACTTATTTTCCAACACACTGGACATTTGTTTCCTTGTGCTTTTGTTGTTAATGCAGATATTTCATCAGTTTTAACTTTCTTAATTGTCGCTATAGAGGTAATGCACAACTCTGAAAAATCTACGTCTTTTGAAACTTCGTACAATTTTTCATTCAAATTTATTTCTAAACTTGCTTCAAGACTTGAACCGATTTCCTTGCTCGCTCTTTTTGCCTCAATGCTAATATTACAAACATCTCTGATTATCTTTAAATCTATCCATTTTTTATTAAGTTTTTCGTTCAAAAAAGTTTCTGGAAATTCAATGAATTTTTCTAAATGGATACTTTTTTTTTTATCATTTATTAATCTAAAAATCTCTTCCGTCGTAAATGATAATATTGGTGCAAACCACTTAAGTAATGAATTAAGAATAATGTTTAATAATTTTATACAACTTTTTCTTTTTGCGGAATTTTTGTCATCACAATACAAACTATCTTTTCTTATATCAAAATAAAAAGCTGATAAATCAACTGTACAGAAATTTAAAAGCTCCTTGTAAAGATTGTGAAAATCATATGTTTTGAAATAATTTTTATAACTTTCATTTAATTCATATATTTTATTAAGCATATATTGTTCTAGTTCTGGCAACTGACTTAATTCTAATTTATTCATATCTATTTCCTCAAACTCATCATTTAAATTGCCCAATAAATATCTAAACGTATTTCTAATTTTTCTATACGAATCTGCGTGTTGTTCTAAAATTGAATGATCTATTCTTAAATCTTCTGCATAATTGGATGAGGCAACCCAAATTCTTAAAATATCTGCACCATATTTTTTTAAAATATCTTCAGGTGCCATTACATTTCCAAGAGATTTGGACATTTTCAAGCCTTTACCATCTACAACGAATCCATGTGATAATATTGACTCATAGGGAGCTTTACCTCTAGTTCCACAAGACTCTAATAATGATGAATGGAACCATCCTCTATGTTGATCAGATCCCTCTAGATACATTGATGCTGGCCATTTAAGATCTTCTCTTTTTTCTAAAACAAATGCGTGCGTACATCCGCTGTCAAACCAAACTTCAACAATATCGCTAATTTTTTCATAATCTTTTGCGTCATAATTATTTCCCAAAAATCTTTGAGGGTCATCAGAGAACCAACAATCTGAGCCTTCTTTTTCATAAATGCGTGCAATATTTTCATTTACATTATCGTCAACTAAGATTTCTTTTGTAACCTTATGTACAAATATTGGTAACGGAACTCCCCAAACCCTTTGTCTTGATACACACCAATCAGGTCTTGTTTCAATCATTGCTTTAATTCTTTCTCTACCTTTGTTTGGATAAAACACAGTGTCATCAAGAGCTTTTAATGCTTTTTGTCTAAGGCCATGACTTTCCATCGAAATAAACCATTGCGGTGTAGCTCTATGAACCAGCGGAGCTTTTGATCTCCATGAATGTGGATATGAATGAATTAATTCTCCATTAGATAATAATTTTTTTTGTTCTTTGAGTTTTTGAATAACAATTGGATTTGCTTTAAAAATATGAGTTCCTTCAAATAATGGAAGGTTTTTAGTATATTTACCATCATCATCTACAGTTTCTAGTGCTTTAATCCCGTTTTTTAAACAAAGATTAAAATCATCAGGACCGTGACTAGGCGCACAGTGAACAACACCAGTTCCTTGCTCAGTGGTTACAAACCTTGCTTCAAGCATTGGAATTTCATAGTCGTAACCAATTTCAAAAAATGGATGGTTACAAATCGTGCCCTCAAACTCTTTACCCTTAAACTTTTTAATTAGTTTATATTTTTTAATATCACAGTCTTTAATAACTGATTCTAGCAAAGCTTCAGCAACAACTATTTTTTTATCTTTAAAATCACCCTCATCATTTAATTGAATAATCAAATAATCTAATGCTTCATTATAGGCCAGAGCTTTGTTTGCAGGTATTGTCCACGGCGTAGTTGTCCATATAACAACTTCTGTACCCTCTAGCTCTTTAAGATTTGTTTTTTTAACTAAAAACGCTGCATAAATTGTATCAGATTTATGATCTTGATATTCAACCTCAGCATCAGCTAAGGCTGTTTTTTCAACTGTAGACCAAAGAACAGGTTTGAAACCTCTGTACAAACTTCCTTCTTTAAGAAATTTACCAAGCTCTCTTACGATTTGAGCTTCTGCCTCAAAGCTCATAGTGGCATAATGATTGTCCCAATCTCCTACAACACCTAATCTCTTGAATTGTGTTTTATGAACATTAATCCATTTTTCTGCAAAATCTCTGCACTCTCTTCTAAATTCTTTAATCGGTACTTCATTCTTGTTTTTTTTATTTTTTTTGTATTGTTCTTCAATTTTCCATTCAATTGGCAATCCATGACAATCCCAACCTGGAACATAAACTGAATCTTTTCCATCCATCTGGTGAAACTTGACAATTATATCTTTCAAAATTTTATTAAGGGCTGTTCCCATGTGAATATTTCCATTTGCATAAGGAGGGCCATCATGAAGAATAAATTTTTCTTTACCTTTGTTAGAGGCTCTTAATTCCTTATAAAGATCAATCTTATTCCAGTAATCTAGAATTTCTGGTTCTTTATTTTGCAAATTAGCTTTCATTGAAAAAGCTGTTTTGGGTAAGTTTAAGTTTTCTTTGCTCATTTTAACTTTTTCTTGCAACTTTTAGATCACTTCGAATTTGTAGTCTTAGTTGATTTACATTTTTAAATTTTTTTTCTTTTCTTATAAACTTTGTAAACTCAACTGATAGATACTTATTATAAAGATTTCCAGAAAAATTAAAAATATGAACCTCTAATAAGATTTTTTTTTGGTTAAAAGTAGGCCTATAGCCAAGATTAGCAATTCCTTTTAGGTATTTATTTGAGTTTTTTCTTTTTACTTTAACCGCATACACACCTGGCATTGCAACGACATAATTTTTAATATCAATATTACATGTTGGAAAACCAATTTTTTTTCCCTGCTGTCTACCCTTTTGAACCACTCCATCTATTGTCCAATTTCGATTTAATAATTTGTTAGCCAATTTTAAATTGCCTCTTTCCAAAAGAGCCCTGATGAAAGTAGAAGATACTATCTTTTTATTTAAGACAAGAGGGTTTGGTTTTATTATTTTATAATTATAGTTTACTTCATTTTGTATTAATTTTTTAACATCTCCTTCTCTATTATTTCCAAACTTAAAATTATTACTTACAAATAAATATTTTACTTTGAGTTTTTTGAATAAAAATTCTTTGATAAAAAAGTCAGACTTAATTTTAGAAAATTTTTTATTAAATTCTTTAGTGATTATAAAATCAACACCATAACTTTCTAATATTTTATTTTTTTGATAAATATTAGAAATTTTAAAGTTTTTTATTTTTTTGTTAAAATACATTTTTGGCATAGGATCAAAAGTGACAACACCAATTTTCAATTTATATTTTTTTTTATAAATATTGGCTTGTCTTAAAAGTTTTTGATGACCTAGATGTACTCCGTCAAAATTTCCTATTAATATGATTGACCTTTTATGTTTTTTTAAAATGTTAAAATTCTTATAGAATTTCATTTTTACCATTTAAGTTCTGTTTGAGTAAAATTAACTATAGCTTCATATTTCTTTGATACTGCTTCAATTCCCTCATCCTCAATTTCTTTTTTATGTACGCCATTAGAAATAAGCAATGAATCAAAATTTAAAAGATTAGCTCCTTTTATGTCAGTATTCAAATTATCGCCTATTGACAAAACCTTTTTATTCTTATTATTTATTGACTGATTGTAAACCTCAGGAAATGGTTTTCCAAAGTATACAACTTTACCTCCCATTTTTTCAAAAATTAATGCTACTGATCCAGCGCACAATTCTCTTTTATTGCCTCTATCAACGATCAAATCGGGGTTAGTGCATATCATCGTTTTTTTTATTTGATCCTTAAGCAAATCTTTATAATAATTTAAATCCATACTTTCATCATCGAACAAACCTGTGCATAATAAATATGAACTTTTTGAAATTTTTTCTTCTTTATTTTTTCTAAAATCTAAAAATAAATCAAAATCTCGAGGGGGTCCAATATGATAAAATTTTTCACTTGAATAGTTTTTATTTAGATAACTTAGGGCTGCCTCTCCTGAGGAATATACTTTTTCTCTAATTTGAATGTTCATTCCCATTTTTTCTAAAAATGATTTTACTGTTTTACTTGGTCTTGGAGCATTAGTTAAGAGAACATAGTCTTTATTAGATTTACTTATTTGCTCTAAAGTTTCGATTGCATTTTTGTGTAGAGCTATTCCATTATGAACCACTCCCCATAAATCAATATAAAAGATGTCATAATTAGCTACAATTGAACCTAATCCTTCTTTATCCAAATTCTTAGTCATTATTGGAGGTATAGCTCATAAAAACAACAATTTCTCGGGTTTTTTGCTTGATATATATTTTTTTACTAACCTTGAAAAAGTTTGCCTAATAGCTATATGAGTCGCATATTAAAAGGAGAATTTATGAAATTTAAACCGTTACACGACAGAGTTTTAATTGAAGTTTTAGACAGTAGTGAAAAAACTGCTGGAGGAATAATTATCCCTGATACAGCACAAGAAAAACCTCAAGAAGGTAAAGTTATTGCTGTAGGTGGTGGAGCAAAGACTGAAGATGGAAAACTAATTCCAATGGATGTAAAAGTTGGAGATAAAGTTCTTTTTGGCAAATGGTCAGGAACTGAAATCAAAATCGATGGTAAAGAATACAGCATAATGAAAGAATCTGACATTATGGGTATTTCAGGTAAATAATTTAATTTAAAGGAGAAAATAAAATGGCAAAAATTGTAAAATTCGACTCTGAAGCAAGAGCAGCAATGATAAAAGGTGTTGATATTCTTGCAAACACAGTAAAAGTTACTCTTGGACCAAAAGGAAGAAATGTTGTTATTGACAAATCTTATGGTGCACCAAGAATTACTAAGGATGGTGTTTCAGTTGCAAAAGAAATTGACTTAGAAGATAAATTTGAAAACATGGGTGCTCAAATGGTTAAAGAAGTTGCCAGTAAAACAAATGAAGAGGCTGGCGATGGAACAACTACTGCAACTATTTTAGCTCAAGCTATTGTAAAAGAAGGTGTTAAATATGTTACAGCAGGCATGAACCCTATGGATGTTAAAAGAGGAATAGACGCGGCAGTAGAACATGTTAAAGCTAACTTAATTGCTTCAGCTAAAAAAGTAAAAGATACTGATGAGATTTCTCAAGTTGGAACTATTTCTGCTAATGGAGACAAGGAAATTGGTAACATGATTGCAAAAGCAATGCAAAAAGTTGGTAATGAAGGTGTTATAACCGTTGAAGAAGCAAAAGGAGTAGAAACTGAGTTAGATGTTGTTGAGGGTATGCAGTTTGATAGAGGGTATTTATCACCATACTTTATAACTAATGCTGATAAAATGACTACTGAATTAGAAAATCCTTTTATTTTATTGCATGAAAAAAAATTAACTAACCTACAACCAATGGTACCACTTTTAGAAGCTGTTGTACAAGCTGGTAGACCGCTAATGATTATTTCTGAAGATGTTGAGGGGGAAGCTCTTGCAACTCTTGTTGTAAATAAACTTAGAGGTGGTTTAAAAGTTGTTGCTGTTAAAGCTCCAGGTTTTGGTGATAGAAGAAAAGCAATGCTTGATGATATTGCAATCTTAACTGGTGGTCAGGTTATTTCTGAGGACATTGGTGTTAAGCTTGAAAATGTTAAACTTACAGATCTTGGATCTTGTAAGAGGGTAAAAGTTGACAAAGATAACAGTACTATTATTAGCGGAAATGGTAAAAAATCTGAGATTGAAGCTAGATGTACACAAATTAAACAACAAGCTAGTGAAACAACTTCTGATTATGATAGAGAAAAACTTCAAGAAAGACTGGCAAAACTTGCTGGTGGAGTTGCTGTGATTAAAGTTGGTGGTGCTACTGAAGTAGAGGTTAAAGAAAGAAAAGATAGAGTTGAAGATGCTCTTAATGCAACTAGAGCTGCTGCTGAAGAAGGAATAGTAGTTGGTGGTGGTTGTGCTCTTTTATACGCATCACAAAGCCTAGACTCACTTAAAGTTAAAGGAGATGATCAAAAAGCTGGTGTTGCATTAGTGGCTAAAGCTTTGCAAGCTCCTATTAGACAAATAACTTTAAATGCTGGAGTTGATGGTTCAGTTGTAGTTGGAAAACTACTTGAACAGAATAAAAAGAATATGGGTTACGATGCTCAGAACGAAGAGTACGTTGATATGTTTACTAAAGGTATCATCGATCCTGTTAAAGTTGTAAGAACAGCTTTACAAGATGCTGCTTCGATCGCTGGATTACTTGTAACTACTGAAGCCATGATTGCTGACAAACCAGATGACAAAGATTCTGGTGCTGGTGGAATGCCTGGTGGAATGCCTGGTGGAATGGGCGGAATGGGCGGCATGGGCGGAATGGGAATGTAAAACCATTCCAAACTGTCTAGTTACCTAGAAAAATTTAAACCCTCGGAATGAAAGTTTCGGGGGTTTTTTTTGAGAATTATGAAAAATATTAGTTTTTAGATTTAAAAAAAAGACCATATAGAATTTTTTCCTCAAAATTTATGGGGTTATTTTTAGGAACATACTCTCCAGAAGCATCAGTTTCAAATCTTCGATCATCTAAATCTAAATTTGATAAATCAGGATTATTATAAATTTTGTAAAGATCTTCTTTATCTGAATAAATTGCAAAAATATCGTACTCTTCTTTAGATTTATAAATGTCGTGTTCTAGTTCCCACATTTTACCTGTAGATATAAAATGACCTTCTTGAGTTAAAAGTTTTTTTGAAGGAATATTAAGTTTTCCTATTTTTATCCATTTAGACTTTTCTTCTGAAAATTGATTTATAATTGATTTTTTAAGACTAATATTTTTTTCATTCCACAGATCCATATTATCATTAATATAAGTTTCCATTCCAGGAAAAATTAATGGGACAAAAAAACTATCCAATTCTTTATTAAATTCAAAAAAATAAATCGGAATACAGGTATCTTGTGTAAGTACTAATGAAAAAAAACTTAAATTAAGATTTAAACTTTTTTTTCTATCAAGCAAATCTGAACTAAACATATTAGGAAGTTTAGAAAAACTCGAATATTGATCATAAATAGTTCCTTCATTTGTAGTATCAAATTGAAAAGTGTCTTGCTTTTGATTGTTGCCAGAAATATATAATTTATTGTATTCTTTTCTTTTTTTTTCAAGATAAATTTTATCACCAATATAAAATGACGCTGTATCAGTACAAATTGAATTAGTTATTTTAAAATTTTTTATATTAGAAGGTTTAAGATACTTTTCTTTCATACCTAACCCTAACCCAACTCTAAAACGAAGTCATCTCTCTAATAATGAGTAATTCTTGACATTGAATATCAATTATTCAATGTCGGTTGCTTCCGTGTTTGAGGTCAAAAAATAGTTAACTTCAATGTCTCTTCAATGTCAGATAATTAATAATGTTGTTTTTACTTATCTTTTTATCTTTGGAATGCGAATGTAATCCCCATTGTTCTCAAACAAAAATTCAAAAAGGGCAGTTTTTACTGCCCTTTTTTTTATCTTAACGAAAATCATTAGTGATGAAGGAATGATGAAGGTTTCGGGGTTTTTTTTATTTAAATAGAAAATTATTTATAGAAAAACTATAACCCCAAATAGACTCCTCTTTATCGTTCTGTCTCATAACTCCTATTTCATCAGGATCAAATTCTATTTCTAATTTATTTAAACCATAAGATTTATTAAACGATTTTATTTCATACTCTCTATTTTTTTTTGATATTTTTTTATTATTCAGAACAATATTTTCAAATTCTGAACTACTATAGTATTCCAACATTATTTTTTTGTTCAGTTTTTCAAAGGTTTTTTTGTCGACTATTATTTCGATATTTATTTTTGATGTAGATTGAAAATAAGATGCAAACTTACTTATATCCTCATCATCCCAAGGTTCCTCTGAAAAATAATGAACTTCTAAAATTCCTTTATCATTTTTGCCTTTTTTAGGAAAATCATCAGCACACCAAATTTCAAGTTCCCATATGTCTATAATTTCACCCATCTTGTATTTAATTGGATATTTTGATTTCTGTTTCTTTTTTAGGAAACTATTATGAAGTTGATTCTTATTTTTGAATATAGTGCTATTTTTTAATGATGGTGAAAATGAAACCCCTTTACCTAAAATTTCAATAAAATCATACTTTGATTTTTTTATTCCTGGTTCATTCCACATAAAAGAAGGACAGTCACGCCTTTCAGATTTGTGGGCGTATCTGACTATCTCAGATTTCATTAAGTTTAGTTTGAAGTGTGTTTTCTTCATCAAACCCATTTTACTCGACTCCTCGATGAAGTCACCTTTTGAATTGCTTTGTAATTGCTTTATATAGTGATGAAGAGTGATGAAGGATTTTCAGAAATGTTTGATAAAACAATACTTATTGATTACTTGAATGAGAATGTAAAACCATTCCAAACTATCTAGTTACCTAGAAAAATTTAAACCCTCGGAATGAAAGTTTCGGGGGTTTTTTTTAATCATCTAAAGAATCAACAATAGGTTTAAGAATTTTTGAGTGATGTTTTTCATCTATATTAAAATTTTTTTTAATAAATTTAGTAAAAGTTAAATTAACAATTTCTGTACTATTTACCTCTTTTTGAATCTTCTTTTCTTTATCATTTTTTGGTTTAGTAGCGTCAGATAACTGACGTAATCTTATACGAATAAAAAAGTAAATTTCAGCAAGTTCTCCTAATTGATTATGATTAAGTTTTTTATATCCCTTTTTTTCTATAAATTCTTGACTTGTCAATTCATCACACTGAAACATAAAATGAAAAGTACCAAAATCATAAGGATTCATAATTTAATAATAGTATAATTATACGAACAAATCATCTTTTGAATTGCTTTGGGATTTGACCTTAATTTAGATGAACATAGATGAACAATTTTAAGGAAAGATAAGTAAATCAATACTTAATGAACTAGTGAATGAGAATGTAATCCCCATTGTTCTCAAACAAAAATTCAAAAAGGGCAGTTTTTACTGCCCTTTTTTTTTATCTATACGAAAATCATTAGTGATGAAGGAGTGATGAAGGAATGATGAAGGATTTGGGGTTTTTTCATACCTTAAGGAATATATTTACCATATTTATTATTTTTTTTATGACTAAACGGAACACATAAAAATACCAAACCAATAAAAATGAGAATACCAACTATTCCTATAAAATTATCAGTATATTCAAAAATCATCAATACTTCATCAGCAACTCTTAATCCAATTTCAATAACTATTGGTATTCCAATAAACAAACCTGATAAATTAATATCGTGGAGTCTTCTAATAGATAAGGAAATTAAGGGAATTAATGAAATCAGAAGAAAAAATATTATACCATCTCTTATATATAAACTTACACTAGAATATCCTGCTGAAGAAAGATAACTTCTTTCAAATATCAAAGCAGTTAATAATAAAATAACCAAAAACAAAATATAAAAAAATAACTCTTTTCTAGAAGATCTGCCTTTAAAATCAAATGTTCTAATAAAAGAATTTAAGATTATTTTCATACTTAACTCTAACCTACCTCTAAAACAAAGTCATCTTTTGAATTGCTTTGAAATTGCTTTAAATAGTGATGAAGAGTGATGAAGGAATTTTCAAAATGTTAAGTAAATCAAGTATTATTAGAAACCAGTATGAGAATGTAATCTCATTTTCTCATCCGAGAATTCTAAAAACCCCAACAGTAGTAATACTTTTGGGGTTTTTTTTTGATTAAAATTTAGATGAACAATTAGATGAATGTTAGATGAACAATTTTAAAGAAAGATAAGTAAAACAATATTTCTTAATTGTTATTTAATATAATCCATCCAAATGTAAGCACCCTCATCTTCGTAAGGTAAAAAATCCTCATCATTGTCTTTTTTAAAAAAATAACCAATTTTATTAATGAGGACATAATTATCTTTATATGGGTCAAATGTAATAAAATGTCTAAATAAAAAATCATGCTTAATAAATCTTCCTTCAAAACCTGTGAACCAACCATGCTGATAAATGCCTAATTTTAACTTTTCAACTTTTTTTAAGTCTAAGACAGAATAAATTCCATGAACATGTTTTGGATGACTATCAATAGATTTTAGAATTTCTTTTTTCTCATCAAATTCAAAAGCATAAGTTTTATTTAAATGTTTTTTTTCTACAAAATTTGTTAATTTACCCTTCCACGGTTTTGCCTCAGTCAGAGTTTTGGGGACTTTTATCCACTCTGGAATACGAGATTTTTTTTTATTAATTTTAAATTTGATTTTCATCATCAAATCTTAACCCAACTCTAAAACGAAGTCATCTTTTGAGTTCCTTTTGAATTTGCCCTAAATTTAGATGAACATAGATGAACAATTTTAAGGAAAGATAAGTAAATTAAGACTTATTGAACTAGTGAATGAGAATGTAATCCCCTTCCAAACAGTCTATTTACCTAGATAAATTTAAACCCTCGAAATGAAAGTTTCGGGGGTTTTTTATTAGTACCATCAACCCATTCGAGATTTTATTTTTTATAAAATTTTTTTAATTTTTTTTG
>Ga0209630_10003979_pt1 | contig 13185 bp, 10 predicted proteins | sample COG_01_FD_184745 | JGI IMG/M metagenome (GOLD analysis project Ga0209630, IMG submission 184745) | Pelagic Microbial community sample from North Sea - COGITO 998_met_01 (SPAdes) (version 2) | ecosystem: Environmental > Aquatic > Marine > Neritic zone/Coastal water | place: Helgoland, sampling... | reverse complement strand
CAGTTTCAACTTGCGTCCAAGAAATTTTAGAATTTTTACCTCTACAAGCACCTCTTTTAGTAACAAAATTATATATACCACCTACACCCTTTTCGTCTCCAGGATACCAATTTTGTACAGTTGAATATTTTATTTCAGCGTCATCTAAAGCAATTAATTCTACATTCGCGGCATGAAGTTGATTTTCATCTCTCATTGGAGCAGTGCAACCTTCTAAATAACTTACGTAACTTCCTTTATCCGCTATGATTAATGTTCTCTCAAATTGACCAGTTTCGGAAGCGTTAATTCTAAAATAAGTTGATAGCTCCATTGGACACTTAGTATCCGGAGGAATATAAACAAACGATCCATCAGTAAAAACAGCAGAGTTTAAAGTTGCAAAATAATGATCACTTAAAGGAATTACAGATCCAAGATATTTCCTAACTAACTCTGGGTGTTTCTGAATTGCTTCAGATATTGAACAAAAGATTATTCCTTTTTTTGTTAGTTCGTCCTTAAATGTTGTTGCAACAGAAACTGAGTCGAATACAGCATCAACAGCAATCCCGTTTAACCTTTTTTGCTCTACTAACGGTATACCAAGTTTTTTATAGGTTTCTAAAATCTTAGGATCAATTTCTTCTAAGTTTTTAGGTTTTTCAGATGAGCTTTTTGGAGCAGAATAATAATACAGGTCTTGATAGTTTATTTTTGGATACTTTGGTTTTTGCCAGTTAGGTTCTTTTAAAACTTTAAGTCTTTCAAAAGCTTTCAGTCGCCATTCCAGCATCCATTTAGGTTCTTTTTTTATATTTGATATAAATTTAATTGTATCTTCGTTGAGACCTTTTGGAGCTCTAATACTTTCTATATCAGTAGTAAAACCATATTTATAATCTTTATTATTTTTTAAATCTTCTGTTTTCATTTATTTAATATTTGGTTTTTTTTTATTAGATCGTTTAATTTTACTTGTTCAAAAAATTTATTAATGTGTTGGTCAAGCTGATCCCATAGATTATGTGTAATACATTTTGTAGATTTTTTGTTGCAGCCTTTTTTTGATTCTTTTTTACAATTCAACATTTTAACTTCTTCATCTACAGCAGAAATTATATTTGAAATTTTAATCTCTTCAGGTGAAATCCCTAATATATATCCACCCTTTGCCCCTCTAACACTTTTCACTAAATTACTATTTTTAAGTTTAATAAATATTTGCTCTAAATATGCTAAAGAAATATTTTGCCTCAAAGAAATATCTGTTAGACTTGTTGGTCCCTTGTTTCTAAATAAAGCTAGATCTGCCATAGCCATTACCGCATATCTGCCTTTGGTAGTTAACTTCATAATTTATCCTTGTATTACAGTAATTTTTCTTTAATTCCTACTATTTTAGTATGATATAAAAAAAATTATTTGACGCATAAAAACGTGATATAAAACAATACTTTTTATAAAAATAATAATCATTATCAAACATGAAACCTAAAAGTTTAGAAATTTTTATACCCGGACCTGCGGGAAGACTTGAGGCAAAATATTATAAAAATCCAAAATTTGGTTCTCCTGTAGCTATCATTTTGCATCCTCATCCTCAATATGGTGGGACTATGAATAATAGAATAGTTCAACTCATGTATAATATTTTTCTAGAAAACGGTTTTTCTGTAATTAAAGTTAATTTCAGAGGTGTTGGAAAAAGTGATGGCGTTTTTGATAATGGTCAAGGAGAACTATCAGATGCAGCAGCAGCTTTAGATTGGATTGAACGACAAAACTTAGATTATAGTCAATGTTGGGTTTCTGGTTTTTCTTTTGGATCTTTAATTTGTATGCAATTAATTATGAGAAGACCTGAAGTAAATAATTTTATTGCTGTCTCACCTCAACCAAATGTTTATGATTTTTCTTTTTTAGCGCCGTGCCCAACTTCGGGACAAGTAATTTATAGTGAAAATGATGAGCTGGTTACAAAAGAAAGTATTGATGAGTTAGACAACAGAATAAAAAACCAAAAAGGTGTTGAGGTAATTTTTTCAAAAATAAAAAGTTCAAATCATTTTTTTAAAAACAAAGAAAAGGAATTAAAAGCTGAAATTGAAAAATATTTAAAAGAAAAAACTGCTCTAATTTAAATTTAAATAAATACTCCTCCTGTGCATGGAGTTTTACAATTTGTTGTATTTGGAAAAGAAATAGGTAACTTAAGAATTGATCGAATAGCTAAAAATGCAAAAGCTTGTGACTCGATAAAATCTCCATCGATATTATAATCATCTATTAATCTAATGTTTATGTTTAAAGAAGAATTTTCTTTAATTTTTTTTAATAAAATTTTATTTTTTCTGCCTCCACCACATACTAAAATATCTCTTATATTTTCTTTAGACGAGTTTAATAATTTACTTATTTCTTGTCCAATTATACTTGCTGTAAAATCTGTTAAGGTAGCAACTCCATCTTCAAGATTAAGTCCTCTTGCAAATGATATGTCAAAATCATTAGTATCAAAGGATAATTTTTTTTTATTATTTCTGTTCATATAAAGCTCCTGCGCTTGCTCAAATATTATTTGATTATTTGTACCAATTGAGGCTAGGTGACCATCTTGATCAAATTTTTTATTAGAATTTTTTCTGACCCAGTTGTCTATTAGACAGTTGCCAGGTCCAATATCTTTACTGATTAATTTGGAGAGATTGTCTATGTCTTTTATAATAGTAATATTCGAAATTCCTCCAATGTTAAGAAAGCAAACTGGTAATTTAATTTTATTTTGTTTAGTCAAAAGGTGATGAAAAAGAGGAGTTAATGGAGCGCCCTGCCCGCCATTTTGAATATCATTACGTCTAAAATCAAAAACTACATTTTTTTTTGTTAATTGGTGTAATAATTTACCGTTTCCTAATTGTCTTGATATTTTTTCATTAGGATTATGATAAATAGTTTGACCGTGAAAACCAATAATAGTGTCGTTTTTTATTTTTAATTTTTCAATTACTTTGGCGTGAAAAATTGTGATTTTTCTCTCCAAAATATTTATTTCATTTTTGAACACCTTCAAATCATCAATTTTTTGAATTTTTTCTTTTAAAGTGTGAATATCTTTGTAAATATCTGATTCGTATTCAAAGTATTTATTTTTGATAAATTCGTAACGATTTATTCCATTAGTCTTAATGATTGACGCGTCAACTCCATCCCCAGAAGTGCCGCTCATTAAACCCAAGGAGATCCAATTTTTTTTCATATTTTTATTTATTTATAACAATTTTTGTATAATAGTTGCTTAAGTAAATAGCACTATGAAAAATGTTTTTTTACAGGAAATGCAAGACCGAGGCTACCTAAATCAATGCACGGGTTTAGATAAACTAGCCGAAATTTGTAATAAAAAATCAATATCAGGATACATAGGTTTCGATTGTACTGCTGATAGCCTCCATGTTGGAAGTTTATTGCAAATAATGATTTTAAAATTAATGCAAAAGTATGGTCACAAACCAATAGTTCTATTGGGTGGTGGCACAACGTTAATTGGTGACCCTTCTGGGAAAGACTCTACTAGAAAAATATTAAATCAAAAAGAAATTACAAATAATATCAAAAGTATAAAAAAAGTATTTAATAAAATCTTAGATAATACTAATAAAAAAACGGCTCCAGTTTTTGTTGATAATGCAAATTGGCTAACCAAATTAAATTACATCGAATTTCTAAGAAATATCGGAAGCCACTTTACTATAAATAAAATGCTAACTTTTGATAGTGTAAAATTAAGATTAGATAGAGAACAATCGCTTAGTTATATGGAGTTTAATTATATGATTTTACAAGCCTATGATTTTTATCAATTGTTTAAAAATAATAAATGTATTTTGCAAATTGGAGGATCAGATCAATGGGGAAACATAATTAATGGGGTTGATTTAATTAGACGAAAATTACAAAAAGAGGCATATGGATTAACGTCACCATTAATTACTTTATCTTCTGGAGCAAAAATGGGTAAAACTGAAAAAGGAGCAATTTGGTTAAATGAAGATCAATTCAGCTCATATGATTACTGGCAATTTTGGAGAAATACAGATGATCGAGATGTAAAAAGATTTCTAAAATTTTTCACTGAAATTGAATCTAAAGAAATAGATAAAATAGTTGTAAAAGAAAAAAATATAAATAATTTAAAAATTTTACTAGCTAACGAAGCTACAAAAATACTTCATGGCAAGACTGCTTCAAAGAAAGCTGAACAAACAGCTCGGGATACTTTCGCAGGCTCTGGTTTAGGCTCAGATCTTCCTCAAATAAAAATTAAATTAAAAGATGTTGAAAAAGGAATTAATTTCTTAGATTTTATTTCAAATAATAAAATTCTAACCTCAAAAAGTGAAGCCAGAAGAATGATAAATAATAAGGGATTTAAAATAAATGACATTATAGTTGATGATGTAAAAAAGATTATTGAATTAAAAGATTTTAAAAATAAAATTTTAAAAATTTCGTTTGGAAAAAAAAAACATTATCTGGTAAAAATTATTTAGGTACTTTATTTCTTTCAACAATCTTCTGTATAAATCTTGGGGTTAATGTTCTGATTGGATTTATAGTAGTTTTTATATTGCCTTTTGGACCTTTCATTTTAAAACTTATACCAAATAAACCTTCTCCTACTTCTTTTGGAATTACTATTTGCCCAATTACAGGTATTTTAGAAATTAACTTATTCAGTGTTTTTGCGGGTACTAAAGTTCCTCGTAAACTTGTAAGATTGTTTTCTTGATAACCATCTACTAAAACAGACATGCTTGGGCCTAAAGCTAATATTTCATTCAATTTTAAAAAATTTTTATCTTTTTCCATATCAATCTCTAATGTATCAAAAGATAAACCTTCTCCTTCTGCTAAATCAGCTAAGCCGCCTAAATCCGCTAAAGAAAGTAATTTAATCATTCCAGGAGCATTAACAACTTTAAATTTTTCAATTTTAAGTTTTGAATTAGATTTTGAACCATCAATAATAGATGTAAAGAATAATTTACCGCCTGAAAGACCATTAAAAAAACTGTATTCTGTTAATAATGGGCGAGTTAAATCTGAATATACTTCTAAATACTTTTTATTGGTACGTTTATCTTTTTTCATAGATATATCTAAATAATTATTTCCCCCAAAATCTCCTTTTGAAGATATTTTTACAAATTTACCTTTTTGAATTTCGCCTAATAATCTAAAATTTTGCAGCATTTCAGACGTTGGGGCTTTTATTTTTTTAAAGTCAATTTCAATATTACTATTAATTTGTTGAAGTTTATTTTCGTCTACCTGTTTATTTAAAAATTTTACTAAATTTGTTGCATCAAATTTATTTCCTCTAATGGTAATTATCTTTTGTTTTTGGACAGTAAATTCATTATTAGTTGTTTCAACTCCTATTTTTTTAAATGACAAAAGTTGATTTTTTTTAAGTTTTAATCCATTAATGTTAATTGCATTTTTTCCTTCTTTAAAACTTAATTCATAAATATTAATATTGTCCCTATTTTTTTCTAAATCTAAGTATAAAGTGGCAATAGATGTTTTGGGTTTTTTATAATTTATTAAATCTAGGGTAAAACTATTTCTATAATTTAAATTTATTTTTGATCTCAAATAATCTTTATTAAATTGATTTTTAAAATCAATTTTTGAAAAATCTAAGTTATTAAATGAATATTTTCCCTCTCCGTTCAAACTTATATTTTTAGGTATGACAGTTGTTTTAATTTTTAGCTCTGATAAATAAACTGTTTTTAACTCTTCTCGAATATAATCATTTTCAAAAGGTTTTAATAACTCAAACTTACCTTTTTCAATTGTGCCTAAAATATTATAACTATAATCTTTAATTTTATAAGTGCTATCTAAATTCAAAGAAATATTATTACTTAAATCTGCTTTTAAACTTTTCAAATTTTTAAACAACTCAAATTTTTTAAATAATTCTGAATATTTTAAAATAATTTTTTCATCTAAATCAATTTTTGAATTAAAATTTGAGCTTATTTTAGCACCATTTTCTAAATTTAGTTTTATATCACCATCTGATATTTCAATATCATCTAAATATCCAAAAATATTTTTAATTAAAATATCATTTTGATCAGCAAAGAAACCTAAATTTATTTTTCTAAAATGTATGTTGCTAAATAATTCAGTTTCTAGATTTTTAATCGTACCTTTTGCTATAAAATCTTTTATTGTACCATCTTCCTTTAAAAAAATTTCGATTTCAGAAATTAATTTTCCCTTCTTAATTTTGTTATTTAATATACTTTTGAAATTAGATGGCTTTATAATTGAGGACAGCTTGTTTAACTGGGTAATGTCTAATTCCTTTAAATTTAGATTTAATTTTTTTAATTTTACATCAGATTTAATTAGAGAAACAAAATTAATATATACTTTAATATTTTTTGCCGGAATATAAACTTCTCTATAGGTAATTTTTGGATTCTTTGCTTCTAAAAATAAACTTAATTCTTTTAGATCTATTTTGAATTTTATTGTGTCTAAATCTAAATCAATATTTTTTGCCTGAGAAACCTTTTTAGATATAAATTCATTAAACTTGTTTGTTTCAATTCCTATAGTTAATAAAATTACAATTAAAAGAATTAATAAAAAAAGTACAGCTGATATAGAGCTAGTAATTATTTTTTTCATTTATTATTTTTAATTCCTTCCTCTATAAATTGATCAATATTACCATCTAGAATACTTAAGGGATTAGTACTTTCTGTTTTATTTCTTAAATCTTTAACGAGCTGATAGGGCTGTAATACATAAGATCTAATCTGATGCCCCCAACCTATATCGGTTTTAGTGTTTATTTCTTTCTGATTTTCCTCCTCTTTTTTTTGTATTTCGTATTCATATAATCTTGCTTTCAACATTTTAAAACAGGTTTCTTTATTTTTATGTTGTGATCTCTCATTTTGACACTGCACAACAATTTTTGTAGGCAAATGAGTAATCCTTACAGCGCTATCTGTGGTGTTTACATGTTGGCCGCCGGCTCCACTAGATCTATATGTATCAATTCTTAAATCTTTTTCGTCTATAGTTATGTTGATATCATCCTCTACAGCAGGGTACACCCATACACTTGCAAAACTAGTATGTCTTCTAGCGCCACTATCAAATGGTGAAATACGAACCAACCTATGAACTCCAGACTCTGATTTCATAAGTCCATATAAATAATTGCCAGTAACTTTAACAATGGAAGACTTTATTCCCGCTTCTTCTCCTTTATGCTCACTTATAATTTCATATCTAAATTTTTTTTTATCAAACCATTTCATGTACATTCTTCGAAGCATATCTGCCCAATCTTGACTCTCAGTTCCTCCAGCACCAGCGTGAATTTCAAGATAAATATCATAATCATCATTTTCACCTGATAAAAAACAATTGATTTCACTTTTTTTGATATCTTGTAAAATTTGTATAATTTTTTTAGTACAGTCTTGAATGGTTTCTTCATCTTTCTCTTGTGAAGCTAATATATATAAATCTTTTAAATTATTTAAATCATTATTAGATTTTTTATAAGAATTTAAAATATCTTCGAAAATTTTTTTTTGTTTTACTGTTTTTTTTACTAAATCTTTATTTTTCCAAAAATTTTCCTTTAGAGTAATTTGCTCCAACTCTTTAAGCTTTTTTTCGACATTTTTATCATCAAAGATACCCCCTAATATTATTTAAGGACTTTTCAGTTGCTGTTAATATAGTCTCAAAATTTTCCATTAATAAAACTGCCTAAATTTAATTATTTTATCACTACCGCTTGTAGAGATTAAGTTATTATTCTCTATATTGTTAATATCTTTTAATTTAAGAGCTTCCGTTACAATATTTCTCTCTCCAGCTGCTGCTTTTAATCCTGTATCGTAGTTAAGTGAGGTTAAATATATATTTTTAGGTATTTGGAATTCCTTAAAATCTTCTTTGTAGAGAGCTTTTTCTATAAAATCTTTAAAGATTGGTAATGCAGCTTTAGAACCTGTTTCAAATTTACCTAACGTTTTTGGATTATCATAACCCACGTACACACCAATTACTAAATTTGAAGAAAAACCAATAAACCAAGCATCATAGTTATTGTTAGTAGTTCCTGTTTTACCTGCTAAAGGAACTTTTAAAGATTTCAATTTTTTTGCCGTTCCTCTTTGCACAGCTCCCTGTAAGATAGAAGTCATTTGATAAGCAGTTTCTTCACTAAATACTTTTACATTACTATTTTCAATTTTAGGTAGTTCAGTCTCCTCATTTATAAATTTATCACAACCAATGCATTTTCTATTTTTTTTTTGGAAAATTGTTTTTCCTCTTCTGTCCTGTATCCTGGAAATCAAATTAGGTTCAATTTTTATTCCACCATTAACAAAGGGAGCGTATGCAGATGTTAAATTTATCAATGTAGTTTCCGCAGCTCCTAAAGAAACGGATAATAATTCTGGTATTTCTTCATATATATTTAATTTTTTTGATAAATCTAAAATTTCATCTAAACCTAAAATTTTTGCAATTCTAACTGTCATTAAGTTTCTAGAATATTCAATACCTTTTCTAAAAGTAGAAGGGCCATAGAATTTTTTTCCATAGTTTTCTGGTTTCCAGTTTTTTAAACCTACGCCCTGACTTTCAACAAATGGAGCATCAAGAATTATAGAATTAGGTGCAAAACCTTTTTCTAGAGCTGCAGCATAAACAATTGGTTTGAAAGCAGATCCTGGTTGTCTTTTTGCTTGTGTTACTCTATTAAATTCACTTGTTTTAAAATTAAAACCTCCTACTAAAGCAAGAACATCTCCAGTATAAGGGTCTAAGGCTACAATGCCCCCATTAACTTTTGGATATTGTTTTAATGTCCAAGAATTATTATTTTTTTTTACAAATATAATATCACCAATTTTATGAACATCTTTGATTGATTTTTTTTTTGGAATAGACCATTTTAAATTTTTAAAAGCTAAAATCCCTTCAACGTTTTCAATTTCCTTATTAATAATTTTAAATTTTATTTTTTCATTATCTAAATAAATAATTTCTGCTAAATCCCAGTTTAATGTTGGATCAAGTTTAAATTGTGAAATTTTATTTTTCCAATTTTTATTTTTTACTTTATTAGTTACTGGGCCTCTCCAACCTTGTCTACGATCATAATCTTCAATACCTTTTCTAAGCGACTTTAAAGCTTGAATTTGATAATTTATTTTAAGTGGTGTGCTTATACTTAAACCTTGAGAATAAAGTTTTTTAAAGCCGTAAGTTTCTTTAACACTTCTTCTAACTTCTTCTGTATAGGAATTGGCTTCATTAACTATTTCAATTTTTCTTCTTTTAAGTTTAAGTTCTGTCTCTTTAAATTTAGCAAATTCTTTTTTTGATATAAATTTATTTTCTTGTAAATTTTCTAAAACTAAATTTCTTCTAAATTTAGCAACATCTGGATACCTATATGGATTATATTTACTTGGAGCCTTTGGCAAAGCAGCCAACAAGGCTGCCTCTGAGTAATTCAAGTCTTGAATTGATTTATCATAATATTCAAGACTAGCTGCTGCTATTCCATAAGTTCCTTGGCCTAAATAAATTTGATTTAAATAAAGTTCTAAAATTCTTTCCTTGGTATAAGCTCTTTCAATTCGAAAAGCTAAAATTGCCTCTTTAATTTTTCTTTTCATTGAAACTTCATTTGTAAGTAAAAAATTTTTAGCAACTTGCTGTGTAATAGTTGAAGCACCTTCTAATCTTTTATTTTGCGAAATATTTCTTATATTGTTAATTATTGCTCTCAAGATCCCTTTTGCATCAATTCCTGGGTGGCTAAAAAAATTCTTATCTTCAGCTGATAAAAAAGAATTTACAACTTTATCGGGTATTGATTCAAAAGGAATGAACAATCTTTTTTCTATCGCATATTCAGCAATCAATTTTCTATCCTCCGAATATACCCTGCTTGAAATTGGTGGCTGATAATTTGATAGTTTTTTGTAATCAGGTAAACCTACTGAAAAGTACCACAAAGATGAAAAAATGAAAAATAAAGTAATACCAAAAAATATAATTACAAATTTTATAGAAAAATTGATAAATTTTAACATTAATTTTATTTATAGTAACAATTCTGACTATCTTGAGGCATACAAAAATTAAAATTGTGTATTTATGGGCAAAATTGTATAAAATAATTATATGTCACATTTAAAAATAACAAATTTTAATCATCTAAAAGGATTTCTCATAAAATGGAAAAAAATTTATATATCGATGCATCGCATCCTAATGAAACTCGTATTGTTCTTAAATCAAATACTTCAATCGAAGAGTATGAATTTGAAGACAAAAATAATTTAAATTTTAAGAATAATATATATCTTGCAACAATTAGTAGAGTGGAACCCTCTCTTCAAGCAGCATTCGTCAATTTTGGTAGAGAACGTCATGGTTTTTTAGCCTTTAATGATATTCAATCTGATTACTATCAATTGCCATCTGAGGATAAAGAAAAAATTAGGGAGGCTGAAGAAAAAATTAGAGAAGAGTTAAAAGATAAGCCTATAGATGCTGCTCAAGATAATTCTCAATCGGATAGTCCTCAAGAAAATAAAGATGAGAGGACAGATGAAAGTCAAAGTCAGACGGAAAAAGAAAATAATAAACAAGAATATCGTGAAAAAATTAAATCTTCTTTCGGAATTAAAAGGTATAAAATACAAGAAGTTATCAAACCAGGACAAGTAATTTTAATTCAAGTAATAAAAGAAGAGAGAGGCCAAAAAGGAGCTGCACTAACTACATTTATTTCATTAGCAGGTAAGTATATGGTTTTGATGCCAAACACCCCAAAAGGAGGTGGAATATCAAGAAAAATTTTTAATTCTTCTGATCGTCAAAAAATAAGAAACATTCTTAACCAAATTGAAATACCTAAAAGCATGGGGGTAATCGTAAGAACAGCGGGAGCAAACAAAACAAAGAACGAAATAGAAAAAGATTTTCAAAATACTTTAAAAACTTGGGAGCAAATTAAAGAAAAAGCTCTAGACTCTAATGCCCCATCCTTAGTTTATGAAGAAGGCGATATAATTAAAAGAACTTTAAGAGATACATACGATAATGATACAAAAAATATTTATATTGAGGGTAATGAAGCATATCAAAAAGCAAAAAAGTTTATGAAAGAATTAATGCCCAAAAATGTAAAAAATATAAAAAAATATAGAGGCAAAATACCATTATTTCATGATGCTAATATAGAAAAAGAATTAAATAATATTTATGAACCAACAGTTAAATTAAAATCAGGTGGTTATTTAGTAATTAATCCAACTGAGGCGTTGGTATCGATTGATATTAATTCTGGACAATCTACTAAACAAATTAATATTGAAAAAACTGCTCTAAATACTAATTTAGAGGCGGCAGAAGAAATTGCTCATCAAATAAAATTAAGAGACTTGTCTGGTCTTATTGTCATTGATTTCATTGATATGATGAATTTTTACAATAGAAGAACTGTAGAAAAAAAAATGAGAGAAAGTATCAGAAAAGATAGGGCTAGGATACAGATTGGTAGAATAAGTAATTTTGGTCTTTTAGAAATGACAAGGCAGCGTCTGCGTGAAGGATCTATCAAATGGGAGACACAACTTTCTTTATCGTCATTTTCACAAAAAATTTTAAAAAAGATACAGCACTTAGCTTTCACCGATAAAGTTAAAATAATCAATTCATATGTGCCTGAAAAAGTGAAAATCTATATAGAAAAAAATTTACTAGAAGAATTAAATTATTTTCAAAAAAAATATTCATTCGAAGTAAAAATATTATCTAACAATAAATTTATTATTCCAGAATATAAGATTGATTTGTTAAATAAATCAAAAAAAATTATCAATGTTGTAGAAAACATAAGTTCAATTATTCAATTAAATAAAATTAAAAATGTTATAGCTAAAACAAAAAAAACAAAAAATAAAGAGATTGTTAAAAGCAAAGATAGAATAAAGAAGACAAAATCAAAAAAGAAAATAAGAACTCTTTGGGTAAGAAGAAAAAAAAAGTTAAATTAATCCTTTAGTTGGTGAGCTTGCTGTTGCAAAATAATTTTTATTCATTCTTCCAGCTAAATAAGAATTTCTTCCAGAGATTACTGCATCTTTAAAAGCTTTGGCCATTAAAATTGGTTTTTGAGCATTAGCTATTGCACTATTAATTAAAACACCATCACAACCTAATTCCATTGCAATCGTTGCATCAGAAGCTGTGCCTATGCCGGCATCAACTATCACTGGTACTTTGGATTGTCTTATTATAAGTGAAATATTGATTTTATTTTGTAATCCTAAACCTGAACCAATTGGAGATGCTAATGGCATAATTGCAGAAGCTCCATTATCTTCTAATTTTTTTGCCAATAAAGGATCATCAGAGCAATAAACCATTACTTTAAAACCTTCTTTAACTAAAGTTTTAGTAGACTTGATAGTTTCAATCATATTAGGGTACAAAGTTTTTTTATCTCCAAGAACTTCTAACTTTACCAGTTTCCAGCCACCCATTTCTCTAGCAAGTCTTAAAGTTCTTAATGCTTCTTCGGAAGTAAAGCATCCAGCGGTATTTGGTAAAAAAATAATTTTTTTAGGGTTTAGAAAATCTGTCAATATCGGTTTTTTTTTATCTAATATATTAACTCTTCTTATTGCCACTGTAACCATGTCTGCCCCAGATGCTTTGACTGCTTTTGCAGTTTCAGCAAAACTTTTATATTTTCCAGTGCCAACTATCAGCCTAGACTTGAGTAATTTACCAGCTACTTTTAAAATGTCTTTTTTCAGTTTATCCTCCACCTATAAAATGAACTATTTCTACTTTGTCATTATTTTTTAAACTTTTTTTCTTATAATTCACTTTTGGAATAATTGTTCCATTGTGTTCAATTGCAACTTTTTTGTTAACTAATTTATATTTTTTTAAAAGATCAAATAATGAGAAATTTGATTTAATGACTACTTTTTTTCCATTTAATTGTATTTTTGCCATATTTAAGTTATTCAATATTAAGAAATTTATGAATAAAATTATAATTCTTAATGGACCAAATCTCAACCTTTTAGGTGAAAGAGAAAAAAATCAATATGGAAG
>Ga0209630_10003976_pt1 | contig 13190 bp, 14 predicted proteins | sample COG_01_FD_184745 | JGI IMG/M metagenome (GOLD analysis project Ga0209630, IMG submission 184745) | Pelagic Microbial community sample from North Sea - COGITO 998_met_01 (SPAdes) (version 2) | ecosystem: Environmental > Aquatic > Marine > Neritic zone/Coastal water | place: Helgoland, sampling... | reverse complement strand
TAGGCATCTCGAGTATGAGGCCCATAACCATGAGCAGGCCACTGGCCAATACATTGATAAACAAATCAAGCGTAAAAGAAATAAGGCATGCATCGACATCGTCATTATTACCCGAGAAAAAGCCGAGGCCATTCAAGAAAAGCAAGTCGATATTGGCCTAAAAGATGAGATAAATAAATTATCCCCCGAAGACATCCGAGACCTCATTCATGTCGTGCAGCGTGACTTGAGTAAGGCTTATGATGTCGAGATGAAGATCAAACAATTTGGAGAGATTTTACCGATCATGCAAAAGGCTAATCTGCCCAATCTAGAGGTGCTGGATAAGTTGATGCGCTATCAAACTAGCCTCAATAATCAGCTTTCAAAACAGATGGGCGAGCTAATCGAATTAGAAAAGCATTACGGGCAGAAGGGCTAGTGTCCACCACCTTTTAGAATCAATAAAATGCCACGCCAGATGATGGTGAGATCGAGCCATAAAAGGCCAAATTCAGATCGTTTGATATATTGGTCGATGTATTCGTACTCATAAATCGGGTTACCGAACTCGGGCTTGCCTTTCATGATATGACCCAAGCCCAATAAGCCGCCTTTGAGGTGTTTGCGAGTAACATTACCCTGAGCTAAATCGCGCTCATAATGGATCACTGCCAGAGGTCGTGGACCTACGATGGACATGTCCCCTCTTAACACATTCCAAAACTGCGGGATCTCATCGAGGTAAAATTTTTTAACATAGGTACCGACAATCGTTCTTGAATCTTCATTCCATTCAGCGCTGTAAGCAATCCAATCGCCTCGCTTAGCTCCTTCGGGTTCGATGTACTTTGTTTTAATAAGACGGATTTTATATTTTGGAAAAACTTTGCCTTGAGAAACTGCGTTGTATGAAAAAAACAGCGGCCCTTTGTTTTCTGGAATTATTAAACCTTCGATGATAAATGCCAGTTTTAAGAAAACAATAATTGGTAATGTTATTGCTAAGAAAAGTGATGCGACTAACTTATCAAAGGCTAACTTTAGATATCGATCTTGTAGTGAAAATTGATTTGCGAATAAATAGGAATATTTTTGTTTTATTTCTAAAGTCGGTGGCTTGTAGGGAAAAGCTTTGGCTGGCTCTTTTGTTGACTTCATGACCACACCTCAGGATCTTCTTTTTTCCAACCCTCTAACGCTGAGCGGAGAGTGTAAACCGGTTTATACTTATGTTTAATTAAAAAAGACGGTTTCACTAAATTTGGACGCACTAATTTACGCAAACGAACTGGGCTAAATGGGTTTGCTTTCCTAATCATTTTAAAAAATAAGTAAATGTATAAGAGCAGAATGGTCAATGAACCAATTAGTGCAAATATTTTTTTGTTAGGCTGGATTATGTTGTTCATTTAGTTTGTAAATAATTTTCTTTGTAAAAATTTTTATTTTTTAAATAAAATTTGAACAATGAAGATAAATGAATTAAAAAAAGTTTGAAGTTTGATGAACTCTCTCTTTGAAGCCGATGAATTACAGAAATATTGGAGTCAATAACTACTCTTTTATTCAAATGGCGTATTTGCATGGATAAATCTAAGTCTTCAAAGTATAAAAAATATCTTTGATCAAACCCGCCAATAAGATCAAATAAATACGATCTTATTAATAAGCATGGACCATGAAGAAGCTCTACATCATATAGTTCTTTATATTTAGCTCCTAAAAGAAATTTATTTTTTTTTAAGAAATGATGAAAAACAAAAAGATGAAGGGGCTTAATTTTTTGGTATTGTCTTTGTGCTGAACTATCAGAATTAAGCAACAAAGGGCTAAGAAGGCCAACATCAGCTGATGATTTATAAGATTTTACTAAGGATAAAATTTTATCCTTAGTAATTTCAATATCTGGATTAAGGATTAAAACAAAATCAAAATTATTATTATTTTTTTTAAAAATCTCTATATTCTTATTATGGCCAGCACCAAATCCAATATTATTAATAGATCTTATGTAAGGTAAATTATTTTGTTTACAAAATATCCATAATTTATCGTCCGCAGAATTATCAAAAATCTGAATACAAAAAGATTCATTGTATTTCATAGAAAGTAGTCTTTTTATATCATCAATCTTAGTTTTATATGTAACTAAAGAAATAAATACAGAACTATTTTTATTTGGCATATTTCAAATCAACCTTTTATTTTTTAAATATAAAAAACTTGCCAAAAAGAGAAATGATGTCGAAGTAAAATATCCATATGATCTAAAGAATATATCAATGAAAAATAATAGAAAAGATGAAATGAAAAAAAGATCGATAATTGAGAAATTATGCATTTTACTACGGTAAGAATTAAAAATTATTAAAAATAACCTCGTGCATTTATAAATATAATAAAGTACAAAAAAGATACCAAATATACCAAAATCAGTAATAATTTTAGCCAATAAAAAAGAACCATCATATCTATTATATTCTATATTATTAACTCCACGGGCAAAAGAGAAACTGTCCTGATAACCAAGTGATTGAAAACCAAAGCCTATAAAATTAGAAGATAATAAATTATCCAACATAAAATTGTAATAATAGTAAAAAACAGCATGTGATAAATTATTCGGATCAAAAATTCGTGAGTAAAAATATTCGTTGTTCAAAATGAAAAACGATAAAAATATTATTGAAATAGGAATAACAAGCATCTTTAATAAAAAATTAATTCTTAAACAAAAAAGGAAAAATATTAAGTAAAAAATTGATAAAAAAGAATAAAAGAATAGATTTGTTAAAAAATATGTAATTAATAATACTACAATTATAAAAGGCTTATCATTATAAGAAAGAATTAAGCTTAAGGTTATTAATGAAAAAATTGAATAAAATTTTGAAGGTTCTGAGAAAATAATTGAATTCTTTGAAGTAAGAAAAAAATCATTAAAAAATAATGATAATACTAGTATCAGACATAAGAATAAATAAATATAAATAAATGGTTTTTCGTCAAGTGGGGATATAAAGTTTATTTTATTAATCCTGTAAGCGAATAAATAAGCAGTAATTAAAAAAATCACAACGAGTGGTATTGAAAATAAAGCCTTATGAATAAAATCATGTTGAATTAAATGGAAATTAAATGAAAATGATATAGCTAAATGAGTAACTATAGAAAAAATTATTATAAATATTAATATTAAAATATTAAGTGATATTTTTTTATTTATTAATTTAAATATATTAAAAAAAATAAATGGAATAAAAACAATCCCACTATATATCCCAACAGAGTTACTAGGAAATAAATTAAACAAGAAGTTTGGTAAAAAAAGTAAATATACAAATGTAGATACAAATAAAAATGAGGATTTTTTAATCATTATATTCTTTTAAGATTTTTTAATTGAATATTCTCACGTATTTGATTTTGATCTAAAAAATAATCGAGTACACTCCCCTTCTTACCTAGTGTAAAGAAAATTGCTTCTCTTTTTGACTTTTTTATAAGTATTCTTATTAAAAAAATTGGACATAGTTTGAAGAGAATTTTTTTAAAAAAATTAATTTTCGGAGCACGATGTAATAATTCAACTCGAAAAATTAAAATATCTCCCAGACAGACTTTGGGTCTATAGATATTATTATTAATTTTAAAAGCTGTTGGTGAATTTATTGAAAATTTATTAAATATTGCAGCTTTAAAAATATTGCTATTTTTTTGGTATTCATAAAACGATTCAGGAAGATAATTTTTCTTGGTACCAGTATCAGTATGCCAATCTCCATATGTATTAATATGATAATCTGAATGCTTAGTTACTTTAATTTTCATTTTAAAGTATGTTGATACTATTTTTTCAATTTTTTTATGATTGACTAAATTCATATCAATAAATTTTCTTCTAAATAAGGCTGGATAAACAGCACCATAATTCGAAAACAAAAAATAATCATTAAGTTCTATTTTTTGTTTATATTCATTAAATATGTTCCTAATTTGATCATTAGAATAAAAACCCTTTAGCAAATATATTCCAGCCTTATTTATACACACAAGCTTCGCTTTCATATCAAATTTATCCCTAATTGCTTATAAATTTTTTTTAAATCAACATATTGATGATGGCCTACGCAAATTAATTCATTCATACCAATTACGTATAGATTATTAAAATCATTTTTATTGTAATAAAAAAATGTAGTACTACCTCCTAGGGCGATCAAATATTTTGGCTTTAAATCAGTTATACAATTATGGGCATTAAGATATGATTTAGTTTTTTCGTAAGATATAAATTTATCAAATAATTTAGTTTCATTAATCCCGAATTTATATGCTCTTGGATGTGCTAAATAAATAATTTTACAATTCTTAAATTTATCATTCCTAAGAAAAAAAAATGGATTTTTTTTAAAGCTTATTTTTTTTTTATCTAATATGTGAGTGCCAATAATTAGAACAATGTTTGATGTTAGCAAATATTTTTTATTTAATTTTTGAATAATTATTTTTGATGCAGGAGAGGTATTTAATTCTGGAAAACAAGATATTAAAGTAAAATTATCAAATATTTTAAATTCATTATCATTATGATAGTAGTATTTTACAAAAATAAGGTTAGCTAAGATAAGCTTAGAAATTCTTTTAAGCCTTCCAATAAAACTTAACTTAAAACTGTGAAAATTTCGAGTACCCTCCTCTACTAAAAAATATTCATATTGTTTGTCTTTTATATAATAATGAAGAAAACCACATAACATATTAATTGTGTTAGGGATAATAATTTTTGAAACTTTATTCTTATTTTTTAAGAAGAAAAATTTGAATTTTATTAGATTAATAAGTTGCTTTATTAAATTAAAATTTTGGTTACAGAAAGGGCTCGTTACAGATGAAATTAAACCAGTATTTATCATAATCACTTCATCATTATAATTTTTTAAACCTGAAATATATTGATTTACTAATTCGTAACTATATAAATTATTGTAAACTGCAATTATCATTTTATTGCATCAACATAGAGTGAAAAAAACTCACGATGTTTTTTTTCATTAACCCTACAGATAAGACTATCAATACCTTTACCAAGCTTTAAATTATCAATACTTGTAATATTTCTTTTTTGTTTTTTAATTTCTGAAAATCCAATTTTATTTAATATTCTATTTAATTTACTAAAATTAAATGCATTATTATGACCAAATGATTTTTTTTGATCTTTTGTAGTTTTTGATTGAGCTAATTTATTAAGCTCCTCTAATCCGTTAGATCTAGCATCGTCAAATTGAGCTTTAGTACAGTAGGCGGGAATATGTATTCCAGGAATTGAATTATTAATATATGAGGCCATTTCGCCGACTACAGAAATATGATCTTCCAAAATCATCTTACTAAAACCATATTTTTTTGTCAGGATAAGTCTATTTTTTTTAAAATAGTCTAGAAAAACACGATCATCTGAATCGTAGGCTTTTAAAAATAAATCGAGGTCTGGTACTTCTATTCTGAGACCTCCATTTTTTTTTAATACTCTTAAACATTCTTTTAACAATCTCTCGCCACTATCATCATTAAGATGCTCAAGAATATGATATAAGGTTATGACCGTAAATGAGTTGTCTTTAAATGGTAATTTAGTAAAGTTGTTTAAATCAAAATCAAAATCACTATTCTTATAATCGAGTTTTAAATACCTTTCAGGAAATAAATAATGATGACATTCACCAATAGCTAATCTAGTTGAATTATTAGTTAAAATTTTTCTAACAAATTTATTGCCTTTGAGAATGCCAATGGCTCGTCTTAATTTATTCTTTATTTTAAATGGTATTTTTTTAGATAGTTTTTGCATATATCAATAAACCTTCTTCTAGATATAAAATATTTATAATTAAAATTAGCTTTTAATAATAATTCTTTTATATTCTTATAATTACTTGGTTTTCTTAAGTTGTTTAAAACTTTTTTATTCTGATTAATGATTTTTATTTTTTTAAAAATCATTAACCCATTCATTTCTTTGAAGATCTCTCTATAACCAAAATTGGATAAAATAGTAGACAAATGAACAGTACTATAATTAAATGGATGGGCAAATTGAAAATATTTTTTTGGAGTGCCATACACCTTACCTATGGATTCAATACTAGGGATATCAATAATAATTTCTCCACCGATTTTCTGCATTTTTAAAATTTTATTTAATTCGTTTACAGGATCAGGAAAATGCTCGAAAACTTGTATCAATAAAATAAGATCAAACTTTCTATTAGTATATTTTTTATAATCGCCATGATTTAAATCTAATTTTTTCGTTAATCCGAACTTAATATAATTTTTATTAAAATCACAACCAAATTGCTTTTTAAAAGAATGAAATTCATATAATATCCCACCTGCTCCACAACCAATATCTAAAATGCTATTAAATTTTTTAAGAGAAGTAACTAGCTTCCATTTATCATATAAATTTTTACCTCTCCTTTGTTGAAAACTAAAATATTCATTTGAAGCAAATTCATTTCCGACATAAAGACCCTTTTGTATTTCATTATAAAACATTTGAATTGATTTATTGTCAGGATAGGAAGATTGATAAATAATCCCACAGCCTTTACATAAACAAAAATTTATATTTACTGCGTGTCTGTCTACATTACAAACTAAATCCCTTTTTACTTCTCCACATAAACAATTCTTCTTCAGAAAATTATATTTGGGTAGGTCATTCAAAAATGCCTTGCGATATTTCAGTTGTGTTTTACTGAGAACATCATGTGGTTTTCTTGAAAAATTAAGTAGCATTGTTAATATTTTGTTCAATATTTTTAATATTTTTATAGGTTTGAAGATATAGCTGTTTATTTTTTGATAGTATTTTATTTCTTACTTTTTCGTAATTAAGAAATATTTCCTCAACAAAAAAAATTGCTTTATTAACAAATTCTTTATCAGTTATTTCAAGACAATACTTATGAAATAAAACATCATCAGCAAACCATTGAAGTTTAGGATGAGTAATTAGAGAGATAAAAGGGACACCAAGACCAAAAGGAATCATTTGAGCATGGCCCCTCATCGCAAATACTAGAGATGTATTTGAATAATAATCAATGATATTTTTTGGATTAGAATCGAATAAAAATACGTGCTTTATATTTTTAAAAAAATCATCAATATGTAATATCATCTCATCACCGGGATAATGAAACACTAGTTCAATATTATATTTGTTTGATAACTTGGTAATTAACAATTTTGTATTATTTACAAAAAAATTAAGATCATTTTTATATCGATATTCATATCGATCAAATGCAATTACAAAGGATATATTTTTTTTTTTGGCATTAGAACTAGTATTTAAATCATAAATATAATTTATAAAAGTAGTTGGGCATGGCTGATAAGAAATTTTACCACTCAGAATATTACCCAGGGACTTAATTGATCCATGATTTCTTATACCAAAGAAAAGAGATTTTTTATGTAAGTCTTTAAGAGCTGTATGAAAAATTTTGGGAAATTTTGGAGCTAAATTGAATTGGTTATAACCCACAGCAAAAATTGAAATAGGAGAAGTAATTTTATCTAGTAAATCATTTGCGATACTCCATTGCCAACCACTTTTATTATTATAATTAGAGTCTGAAATAAATAGTCCACCTCCTCCTATTACAATTAAATCGAATTGATTAACATAATTAATAGTATCACTTGTTACATCCTTTCTTATTGACAATGACGTCCACCTAATATCCGAATTAAAGGTTTTAGTAAAAATATCACGAACACAAATAGGAAGGATAGTGTCACCAGCATTTGCAGAGGTAAAGTTATAAATATGTAAAATTTTTAGTTTCTTTAAGGAATTACTTCTAAATTTTGGACTTAAAAGTGTAAAGTGGAAATTTGTGTAATAAGAAATCTTAAAAAAAATCCTAAAGAAAATCTGTTTTATTCTGTAGCTTAAATGTGTCATATATTTTTAAAGCATTGTATTAATTTAAATTGGTAATTTGTTCAAAATTTATCTCTTAATCAAAAAAAAGCTAGTTAAATAAATAACAGAAAATAATAATATTGAAGACATTAATAATCCATTTAAACCATAATAATTATACAAGAAATATGATGAAGCAAATGAGATTATTGATGCAGGTAAATAAGATAATATTAGTCTAGACCACATACCACGATAAACAATTCTTGTTAATCTTGCCGAAATACTCATATCAAAAAGCAGGTAAATATAACAAAATAAAAGAGTATTTAATGCTATGAATTCATAATTAAAATAATTAATTGCAGTAAACAACAACAAGAAAAAAAAAGTTATAAAGAGTATTGATAATCGGTACACGTTTGAAATGATTTTTTTTGATTTTAATAAAGCTTGTTTATCATTAAACTTTGAAGAATTTATGAGCGATAACTCCGGTCTGTAAACATCAAATAATAGTTTCGAAAACATTGATATTAGCAAAAGTACAGTGGTAATTTTGATATATAGAGAGTAATCATTAAGCTCAATAAAATATTTACCAAGCACTCTTGCATGATGAATTACTATAAAATAGGCTATAGAATACAATGTAATTTTTATTGAATGTACGTAAAAATATGTAAAAATTTTCTTGTTGAAAATATTTTTTATTTTTTTTGCAAGGAATTTATTTTTTATTATGCAGTAAATAGATGAAAAAATTAATGATAAGGTCGCTATGCAAATGAAATTTAAAAAAGTAATATCAGAAAAAGTATAAATTAATATTAATCCAGAACAAAAAATAATAAATTCACCTAAAGTAAAATAAAGGTAATGAAATTGTTCCCCAAAAATTTTAAAATTGAGAACACAAAAATTGTTAATTATTTTAAATATAGAGTAAAAGTAAAATGCAATTAAAATTAAATCCTCCTGTAATAAATTTTTAAAAAAAATGAACGTAATTAGATAAAAAAAACTGAATGATATAATTGAATAATAAAAAGCTGTTTTAAGAATTAAATTTTTGGAAAATTTATACTCAAATAAAAGCCTTGCTTGGGATGCATTGACTCTAAGAGTAAATAACTCTGTTGATATTATAATGAGTGAAAAGAAAACTCCATATGTAATAACATCATTGTCATTAAAAATAAAAAGAATTAAGACCATGCCTACCAATAAACTAGCCTTAGATATTACTATCGATAATGCGTAAATAATAAATCTTAGAACTTTATTATTCAAAATTATTTAATTGCTTCAATATATAGACTTCTTTCCGATTCATTTGCTTCAGATTTAAATGTGCCCTCAAAATTAAAACAACTAAATTTAGAACTTTTAAAACCAGATTGATAAACTTTTGAAAAACCAGCAACTTTCAAGTCTTTAGATATTGTTTCGAAATCCCATGCATTCTGATGAGCAAGCATATTAAGTTTAATTAATTCTTTTTGACCTGGTAGAGAAATAAAATCTTGTTTTAGGCATTCAAATCTTGTCAGTAATTTCCCATTACTATTTTTTTCTCTTTCAATCCTTCTATTAAAAATCTCACAACTTTCATTATTGAGATAATGTGTCATCGATTTAACTGCATCTGGAATTATTATTCTAATGGGAGCGCCTTTTTTTAAAACTCTATTAATTTCTGATAAGACTTTATCAATTTTATACATACTTATATGCTCTAAAACATGTGAGGCATATGCACTTGAAATGGTATTAGATCTTAATGGTAATTTATCAAATTGATTAAAATTTACTTTAATATCAGATCTTGACTCTTCAAAATCAATGCAAATTGTTTTTTTATTTTTTTTAAAGTATTTTCCGGGTCCTAAATGTATGTGATACTCAGAACCATCATAAAATTCTTTTTGTTTTTTAAAAAATTCAAACATTATAATCCTCTATATTTGTTAGTTTGGTTAGATAACTTAGTAATATCCAATAAACCTTCACCTCTATTTTTTGGTTCTAATTCCTATAGCAAGTAAATATGGAATAGCAAGATTCCAAAAAAGATTAGGATGAAAATAGTATATATTCAATAAACTCTCTTACAGCTCCAAATCCTCCTGGTTTTGAAAGAATTAAAATTTCTGGGATAGACACTATCTCATCAGCAGCATCAGAAGGACATGCTGCAAGGCCGACATTAGCTAATAATTCTTTACAATTAATATCATCCCCAATATAAGCAACATTTTTTAAGCTTATATTCTCTTTAAAACATATCTCTTTTACCGCATCAAGCTTTCCTTGGTTCTCAATACCTTGACGTAAATAATCAATTTGTAATTTTTTTGCACGATTTTCAACTATTTTTGATTTTTCACTAGTAATCAATCCTGTTTTAATACCTGAATTTCTTAACAATTCAAAACCTTTGCCGTCTCGTGTATTAAATTTTTTATACTCACTTCCATCAGCCCCATAATACATCCCTGCATCTGTTAAGGTTCCATCTACATCTGAAAGGAATAGTTTAATCTCATCATGTGAAAAATTTTTTGAAAGCCTCTCGTGCATTAATCTTTCAGCGGCTTGCCAATCTGTTATTTCATCAAGCTCAATGGCTGTGGAGTGATCCATCTCAAAAATTGATACCTTTCCACTTAGTCGGTTTTTTTCAATCTTAATTTGACCAATGCTTGATATATATAACGCTCCATTTTCCATATAAAGACCATCAAATTCTTGCCTTCTTGGTCTATTATTGTAGTCATAGTTTATTGGTTCATTCGATTCATTCCAAAAGAAACGCTTACTCCTTACACAGCTTAACAATGAATCACATTTAGAAGACTTAAATTTATAAAGTGATCCATCAATGTCTTCAGTTTGTATTAAAGGTGATGTTGCTTGAATCAATAAAAATAAATCATCATTTGAAAAATTTTTCTTATTGATAAATTCAAGCATTACTGATTCAGTTGATGAATTATCTGAAGCATTTTCAATACTTCTTTCATATATATAAACTTTTGAAAAATTAAAATTTACAACAACCTGTTTTATTTCATCACAATCTGTTGCTACATAAATTTCATCAATATTTTTGGAATTTTGTAAAGCACTTAGACTCCAGTAAATTAAAGGTTGCCTGCAAAAATTTTTAATATTTTTAAGTGGGATAGATTTACTTCCACATCTAGCTGGAACAAAGGCGATATTCATTTTCTATTTTTAAGCTTTTCTCGTTGGATTTGTTCAATTGGTAATATTTCACTTTCTTTAAAATGAAGCGCTTCAAAAGTTTCATTAAGCGCAATAACCAGATCTTCCATGCCTGTGAAATCAAGAGAGGCGCTATGGTCCGTCCCCTTCCACCCACGATCTTTAGTAAAGTGCCTTTCTATCCATCTCGCACCAAGTGAGTAGGCTGCAACATCTAAAGCAACTCCTAAATGATGTCCAGAAAAACCAATTTCATTTATACGGTCACCATAATTATCATAAAGCCATTTTATTTCTAAAAGAGCAACATTTTCTGGTGGGACCGGGTAACCTGATGTACAAGAATAAATTAACAATCTTGATTTAGCCTGATTGGTTTCTTCAAAGAAAGCTACAATCTTCTCAACCTCCTCTTTTGTAGTCATGCCTATTGAAAGCTGAATCTGTCCCTGAAATTCATCTCGAAGGACTTTTAGCATCTCAAAATTATTGTTACATGCAGATGGCACCTTTAAAAATTTCGGATTTAGACTTGCCATTTGTTTTGCGCTCGTAACGTCCCAGACTGATGTGCTGAAGACGATACCAATCTTGTCACAATATTCTTTAAGCTTTTTATTTTGGTCGATATCAAACTCTAAAAACTCTCTGTGTTCACCGTAAGTTTTACCATAAGAGTTTTCAGGCAAAGGGTGAGGTGAATTGTATTGTTCTTTTGTTAAAAGCTCTTTATTATTTCTTTTTTGAAATTTTACGTAACCAGCCCCTGCTTTTTTGGCTAAATCAATTAATTCTATTGCAATATCAATATCACCCATATGATTGCAACCTATTTCAGCAATAATCTTTGGTTTTTTGTAATTATAATTAAATGTCATTATTTTCCCTTGTAATCTACTCTTCCATATTTATCTGAATACCTTTTTATATCATCCTCACCAAAATAATCACCTAACTGAACTTCAGATATAAAAAGTTGTGATTTAGTATTATTCACTAACTGATGTTTGCTTTCCTTTGGAATAAAAATATATTTGCCAGGGTGTAAGTCTATTTTATCATTTTCAATAATAACAAAGCCTGATCCCTTTAATACAATCCAGTGTTCCTCTCGTCGGTAATGTTTTTGCAAACTTAGTTCAGAATCTGGATTTACACAAATTATTTTGGCCTGAGAGTTTGAATTTAACCAAACGCTTTTGTAAAAACCCCAAGGTCTATTATAAATTTCTTTTTCCAAAGAAAAAGAATTGAAAATAGTAAAATCTCTATCTGTGCTAAATTCCTTACCTTCTATTAGCATTACGTTAAATTGATGCTTCGTTATATAGTTAAAAAGAGCTCCATCTTTAAGAATAGGAATAACATCTCCATCGGATTCTCTAAATACTAAGCACAATTTATTAAAATTATCTTTATGATCTATAGAATAAAAGTTTTTATTAAATGAAATTTTATCTTCCAGCTTAGCCCCTGAAATCAATTGTCTTCTGATATCACCATCGGTAGCAAGTCCAACTATCTTTTTATTTTTATCCATAATAAAAATAATACGAAGTAAATTATTATCAATTTTTTTCATGGCCTCAAGAATTGAAGCGTTATCAATAACTACAATTTCTTGTTGGATATTATTTCTCATAAAGGGTCGTGCCCTCCCATTCCCGTCGTGTACCTCTGACTCATCCATCTCTCCGTCACACTGTGCATTCATAGTGTCAAATTGTAGCCTATTTTAGCGGTTTTTTAGCAAGTAGCATCGACAGGGGCAAAATTCGGTGTGGTGGTTTATAATGCAATTTTACGCGCAATATTTAAGGGGAACGGTATGGCACGAGAAGGTAAGGACTTTGATGACGAGATCGATCTGGTGGCGTTGGTGTTACTTTTTTGGGGGCACCGGGGTAAGTTCGCCGCCCTGGGGATTGCCGGGCTGATCCTCGGCCTCGCGTTCACCTACCAGCACGCGCCACGCTACACGACCGACTTCAAGGTCGCCCTCGGGCACCCCATCTATTCTGAAGCGTTACTG
>Ga0209630_10003971_pt1 | contig 13202 bp, 10 predicted proteins | sample COG_01_FD_184745 | JGI IMG/M metagenome (GOLD analysis project Ga0209630, IMG submission 184745) | Pelagic Microbial community sample from North Sea - COGITO 998_met_01 (SPAdes) (version 2) | ecosystem: Environmental > Aquatic > Marine > Neritic zone/Coastal water | place: Helgoland, sampling... | reverse complement strand
AAAGCTATGGGATATATCTTTGCTTACTCGGCTCATACTTACGAGCTATTCGCATTTAGGTCATGGAGCTTCGCACTGTTTGTCTTTCTAGGTGATCGAGCTGAATCAACTCTAAATTTTTCCCAGATTGCAACTATTTTTGCTTTTTTGACGATATTAGGTATGGTTGCTTCTACTACTGGCGCAAAGCTGTGCTTAATGTTTGGTCGACATCGAAGTATTTCTTGGATGGGGAGTTTAACTGCACTTTTGGCTGTTGCATGCTCTCTTCTCATTTCCGCACCACTGTGGCTCTCTTTGGGAATACTTTGTGTTTACAATGTAGCAATAATGTTTGATTCCGGCAGTTTAACCGCTGGTACTGTTTCAGTATCTGATCCGGAAGACAGAGGTGCTTTGTTAGCAGTTCATTCTATGATTGGCTTTGCAGGAGGCGCAATTGGTGCCCCGGTAATAGGATACACCTTAGATATAGCTGGAGGCGAAGAAAACTTACTTGCTTGGTCACTTGCACTATTATTAATGGGTATAGGTTCCTTTCTAGTTTCAATCATACAATCGCGATTTTGGAGATATAATCGTTAAGTTAACATTTTTTAGAATAAATAAAATCTTATTATAATTTAAATTTTTTTTATTGATTTTACATAAAATTTACCATTTGATAAAAAAAAAGATTTCTTATATAACTAAAAATAAAGTGAGAGAGAGTTTAAATGCCAAATACTGTATCATCGCCAGGGGTTTTGCCTGGTAGGCTTTCCGCCTCAAAAGTGACAGAAAATTTTTCTGACTTACATGAACCTTTTAGTGCTCACGAAGCCTCTGTAGCCGCTGATAGATGTTATTTTTGTTATGATGCACCTTGTATAACAGCATGTCCAACGGCGATTGATATACCACTTTTTATCAGGCAAATCCAAACAAACACTATTGATGCAGCCGCTAAAACTATTTTTGAACAAAATATTCTTGGTGGTATGTGCGCACGTGTCTGTCCAACTGAGACATTATGTGAGGAGGCATGTGTAAGGGAGGCTGCTGAAGGAAAACCTGTTGAAATTGGGCGCTTACAGCGTCACGCAACAGACTCTTTCATGAAATCTGGAGTTCAACCATTTTCAAGAAAAGCCAGTACAGGAAAAAAGATTGCTGTAATTGGAGCTGGTCCAGCTGGGCTTGCATGTGCACATAGGCTTGCTATGCACGGGCATGAGGTTATCATTTATGACTCTAAAGAAAAGGCTGGTGGCCTGAATGAATTTGGGATTGCTGCATATAAAACAACGGATGAATTTGCAGCAAAAGAGGTGGATTGGTTATTAGAGATCGGTGGAATTGATCTTCAGCTAGGATTTGAGTTAGGAAAAAACATTCATTTGAATGAGTTAGTAAAGCAGTTTGATTCTGTTTTTCTTGGCCTCGGTTTGGGTGCAGTTAATAATTTGCGAGTTCCTGGAGATGATTTAGAGAACGTTTCTGATGCGGTTCGGTTCATCTCAACGCTTAGGCAGACAGATGACTTAACTAGTTTGGAAGTGGGCAGGAATGTATTAGTTATAGGCGGAGGTATGACAGCAGTTGATGCGGCAGTTCAATCAAAATTACTAGGAGCTGAGACTGTTACAATAGCATATCGTAGATCTAAGGATAAAATGGGTGCATCGATTTATGAGCAAGAACTTGCAACGTCAAAAGGAGTAGTTATCCGAGAAAACCTTAATCCTAAAACCATAATTGGTAATGGTAAAGTTTCTACAGTTGAATTTGAAAAGACTAAGCAAACCGCTGGGGGATTAACTTCTACAGGGGAGGCTGTAATTATTGCTGCAGACCAAGTATTTGTGGCCATCGGTCAGGCACTAAGTGTAGATGAGGAAAGATTAGAGTTTGTAGGAAATAAGATCAATGTCTCTGGTTCTGGTCGCACTTCTTGTAGCGGTGTATGGGCTGGTGGAGATTGCGTTTCTGGAGGAGAAGATCTTACTGTTACTGCAGTCGCTCAGGGTCGTGATGCAGCAGAAGATATAAATTTAAGTTTAATGGGGTAATAACAATGGCCAATTTATCATCTGAATTTTTAGGAATAAAATCACCAAATCCTTTTTGGTTGGCGTCTGCGCCTCCAACGGATAAAGAATACAATGTTCGTCGAGCTTTTGATGCTGGGTGGGGAGGTGTAGTTTGGAAAACATTGGGGGAAGATGGCCCCCCAATAGTTAATGTTAATGGGCCACGGTATGGAGCCTTGTATGGAGCAGACCGTAGGCTTCTGGGTCTTAATAATATTGAGTTGATTACCGACAGGCCACTTGATTTAAATTTACAGGAAATTAAAACTGTTAAACGCGATTATCCTGATAGGGCCATGATAGTTAGTATAATGGTGCCGTGTGAAGAAGGTGCTTGGAAGTCTATTTTGCCGAAAGTTGAAGAAACTGGTGCTGATGGTATTGAGTTAAATTTTGGGTGTCCTCATGGAATGTCGGAAAGAGGAATGGGAGCTGCTGTAGGACAGGTCCCAGAATATATTGAAATGGTTGCTCGCTGGTGTAAACAAAACACAAGGATGCCAGTGATTGTGAAGTTAACGCCAAATATCACTGATATTCGTTATCCAGCTAGAGCAGCTTTAAAAGGGGGTGCTGATGCTGTTAGTTTAATAAATACCATAGCCTCAATTATTTCAGTTAATTTAGACACTATGTCTCCAGAACCTTCTATTGATGGAAAGGGAAGTCATGGAGGGTACTGTGGTCCTGCAGTCAAACCAATAGCGTTAAACATGATAGCTCAAATTGGAAATGATGTTGAAACTGGAGGTCTTCCAATATCAGGGATTGGAGGAATAACTAACTGGAGAGATGCTGCAGAATATATGAGTTTGGGCTGTGGGAATGTTCAGGTGTGTACTGCTGCGATGACATATGGATTTAAGATTGTTGAAGAAATGAAGTCTGGTATGTCTGACTGGATGGATGAAAAAGGTTATACTTCGGTTTCAGACTTTATAGGCTCAGCTCTTCCTAATGTTACGGAGTGGCAGCATCTAAATCTAAATTATGTAGCAAAAGCAAAGATTGATCAAGATTCATGTATAAAATGTGGTCGGTGCTATGCTGCATGCGAAGACACGTCTCATCAAGCAATATCAATAAGTGAAGGAAGAGTTTTTGAGGTAATTGATGAAGAATGTGTAGCTTGTAACTTATGTGTTGATGTATGTCCTGTAGAAAACTGTATTAGCATGGAAGCGCTTGAGCCAGGTATGATGGATACTAGAACTGGAAAAGTTGTTGAAGAAGAATATGCAAATTGGACAACTCATTCAAATAACTCAGGTGCTTGTGCAGCCGAATAATTACTTTAATTTGGTCTCTTTTAAGGCATCGATGTTGTTCATTTAAGGTCTTAATAACCTAGAAAACAAGTTTATGAGGTAATTCTCAGCGTTTTCAAAGGGTTCCTCATTTGTTAGGACAGCACGTACTTGAACATCAAAATCTGCATAGTGTTGAGTTAACGACCAAATGGAGAAAATTAAATGATAAGGGTGCACCTTTGCAATTAACCCATGGTCAGACCACTTCTTTATAATCAATACTTTTTCATCTACTAAGTTCTTCAAATCATTGCTTAAGGCTGTATGAATTCTTGGTGCACCTTGAATGATTTCATTGGCAAATAGCCTGCTCTCACGCGGATACATTTTACTCATTTGCAATTTTCTGCAGACGTAACCACATATTTCGTCAATAGGATCACCTGTAGCTGACAATTCCCTTAAGGGTTCTATCCACTTTTCTAAAAGTTGTGTGATTAACTGGGAATGTATAACCTCTTTACTATCAAAATAATAGAGTATGTTTGTTTTCGAAAGACATGATTTTTCTGCAATCATGTCGATGGTTGATCCACGAAAACCATTTATTGAAAATATATCAAGGGCTGCCTCTAAAATCTCTTTTGTTTTTTCACGTTGGATACGTGTTATCTTTTTTGTTGCTTCAGAACGTGCCAAAATGTTACCCCATTGCGTAGTAGTTTTATTTTCCAGGTATTGACTGGAAAATTTATAATCATTGGCATTAGTGACTTACTATAATATAATCTTGACTTAGGCTAAGGCCGACGCCATTATTTTTAACAAATAGTCAAAAAAAAGTCAAAGGAGTGGACATGTCTCAACCTACAAGTAATATACGAATTGATAGCGATAGGCTTTGGGATAGCCTGATGGAAATGGCAGAAATTGGTCCAGGTGTTGCTGGTGGCAATAACAGGCAAACACTCACTGATGAAGATAGTAAGGGAAGGGAGTTATTCAAACAGTGGTGTTTGAAAGAGGGGTGTGCAATGGGCTTGGATCAAATGGGAAACATGTTTGCTAGAAGAGAGGGAACTGATCCTGATGCACTACCAGTTTACGTTGGTTCACATTTGGATACGCAGCCTACTGGGGGTAAGTATGATGGTATCTTAGGAGTTCTAGGTGGACTGGAAATATTACGCACACTGAACAATCTATCTATCAAAACTAAACATCCTATAGTGGTTACTAATTTCACCAATGAGGAGGGGACTAGGTATGCGCCGGCTATGCTATCTTCGGGTGTTTTTGTTGGTATTCATGATCAAGATTGGGCTTATGAAAGAGTTGATGCAGATGGTAAAAAGTTTGGGGAAGAGCTCGAGCGAATAGGTTGGCGAGGTGAAGAAACTACAGGTGACCGTAAAATGCATGCGTTTTTTGAATTGCACATAGAGCAAGGACCAATTCTAGAGGCAGAGGGGATTGAGGTAGGTGTAGTTACTCATGGCCAAGGTCTAAGCTGGATGCAGCTAACAATTACAGGTAAGGATAGTCACACAGGTTCTACTCCAATGCCCATGCGACGAAATGCTGGACTAGGGATGGCTAGAGTGCTTGAACTCGTTGAGGAGATCGCACTCTCGCATAGTCCAAACGCTGTTGGTGCAGCTGGTCATATTGATGTTTACCCCAATTCCAGGAATGTGATACCTGGTAAAGCTGTTTTTACTGTAGATTTTAGATCTCCAAGTTTTGATGTTATTGCAGACATGGTTAAAAGGCTGAAAGAGGGTGCAAAAAAAATCTGTGATGATATGGGTTTAGAAGTTGAAATTGAAAAAGTTGGAGGTTTTGATCCAGTAACCTTTGATGAAAATTGCGTTGCAGCTGTTCGAAACGCGGCAGAAACCTTGGGTTATAGCCATATGAATTTAATATCTGGTGCGGGTCATGATGCGTGTTGGATTAATAAAGTTGCACCTACTGCAATGATAATGTGCCCATGTGTAGATGGGTTAAGTCATAATGAGGCAGAGGAAATAAGTAAAGATTGGGCCGCCGCAGGCACTAATGTTCTATTTCACGCTGTACTAGAAACAGCAGAAATTATTGATTAAGCGCTTTAGTAAATAATATAGTGGTTATTTTTTGTCATAATTTAGTTTGGGGAGAAACTTATGTTGAAAGTTATTAAAAATGGAACGGTTTGTACTGCAGATCGAACTTGGAAGGCAGATGTTTCGGTTGAAGGCGAAAAAATTAAACAAATAGGGGAAAATTTAAGTGGGGATGAATATATAGATGCTGAGGGGGCTTATGTAATTCCTGGAGGAATTGATCCACACACTCATCTAGAGATGCCTTTTATGGGAACTACAGCTGCTGAAACTTTCGAAACTGGTACTTGGGCTGCAGCTGCGGGTGGTACAACTATGGTAGTCGATTTTTGTCTACCTGGTGCTGACGGTTCGATTAAAAATGCAATTAATGAATGGCATAGAAAATCAGCACCACAGATTTGTTCAGATATTGGTTATCACATGGCAATAACAGGTTGGGATGAGAGTGTTTTCACTGAAATGGAAGATGCAGTTAAAATGGGTGTAAACTCATTCAAGCACTTTATGGCGTATAAGGGAGCTTTGATGATTGAAGATGATGAAATGTTCTCCAGTTTTAAGAGGTGTTCGGAATTAGGCGCTTTACCAATGGTCCATGCGGAAAATGGTGATCTAGTAGCCGAGCTTCAACAAAAGTACTTTGATCAAGGTATAACTGGTCCAGAAGGTCACGCATTTTCCAGACCGCCAGAGTTAGAGGGAGAGGCTGCAAATAGAGCAATAACTATTGCTGATACTGCCGGAGTTCCCCTGTATATTGTGCATGTATCTTGTGAGCAAACTCATGAGGCAATCCGAAGGGCAAGACAGAAAGGTATGAGAGTTTATGGAGAGCCTTTAATACAATTTCTAACTCTTGATGAAAATGAATACTTTAATAAAGATTGGGATCATGCGGCTCGGCGTGTAATGAGTCCACCTTTTAGATCAAAGGATCATCAAGATAGTCTTTGGGCTGGCTTGCAGGCAGGGTCTTTGCAGGTGGTTGCTACTGATCACGCAGCTTTCAATACGGAACAGAAACGTGCAGGCCTTAACGATTTTCGAATTATACCAAATGGTTCTAATGGTTTAGAGGAGCGTCTAGCAGTATTATGGACTGAGGGTGTTGAAACTGGAAGATTAACTCCAAATGAGTTTGTTGCGGCTACTTCAACTAATATAGCAAAAATCTTAAATATTTATCCTAAAAAGGGTGCTATCGTAGAGGGTGCTGATGCTGATATTGTTGTGTGGGATCCAAAAATTTCCAAAACAATTTCACCCGCCAACCATCACTCAATACTTGATTATAATGTTTTTGAGGGATTTAAAGTTAATGCTCAGGCCAGGTATACCTTAAATAGGGGTGATATAATTTGGGCATGGGGACAGAATAGTCAACCACAACCGGGAAGGGGAAAGTTTGTTCCACGTCCAGCGTTCCCTTCGCCCCATCAAGCATTAAGTAAGTGGAAGGCTCTTAAAACGCCTCGTCGTATCGAACGTGATCCACTTAACATACCAGCCGGAATTTGATTTAAGGAATTAATCAACGTGAGTCAAACTCCAGTAATAAAAGTCAATAATCTAGACTTAACCTTTGAAACAAATGATGGTCCAGTTAATGCCTTAAGTGACATTAATCTTTCTATTGAAAAGGGAGATTTTGTATCTTTTATAGGTCCGTCTGGCTGTGGCAAGACTACTTTATTAAGGGTGTTAGCGGATCTAGATGAACCAACAAAAGGATCTGTTACAGTAAATGGAGTCAGCCCTTCTGAAGCACGTATGTCGAGGGCGTATGGTTATGTTTTCCAAGCTGCTGGACTGTACCCTTGGCGCAATATCGCTTCAAATATTAAGCTTCCTTTGGAAATCATGGGTTATCCCAAAAGTGATCAGGAAGATAGAGTTTCAAAAGTACTTGAGCTAGTTGAGCTGAATGGCTTTGAAAAAAAGTTTCCTTGGCAGCTATCTGGTGGGATGCAACAAAGAGCTAGTATTGCTCGTGCGCTGGCTTTTGATGCAGACATACTTTTAATGGATGAGCCATTTGGGGCATTAGATGAGATAGTAAGAGATCATTTGAATGAACAATTATTAAAATTGTGGAAATCTACCAGTAAAACTATTTGTTTTGTTACGCATTCAATTCCAGAAGCAGTTTTTCTTTCAACAAAAATAGTAGTTATGTCACCAAGGCCAGGACGAATTGTAGATGTGATTGAAAGTGACTTGTCACCAAATAGACCACTCGAAATCAGAGACTCAAAAGAGTTTATAGAGATTTCACAACGGGTTAGAGAAGGTTTAAGGACAGGCCATACTGATGAGTAAAGATGCCAATAGGTTTTTTCCAATCCTATCGATTGTCACTTTAATAGTTCTCTTTTGGTATGGTTTTTCTGTCGTCTTAAATGCTCCGTGGGCATATGATCAAGCAAAAAGGCAATCAATTACGTTAACTCTTCCAGAATTAGTAAATAAGACATGGTCACAGAAAAGACCAAAATTACCTACACCGCATCAAGTCGCAAGTGAAATGTGGGATACAACAGTAAATCAAAAAATATCCTCCAAAAGATCTTTAGTTTTTCATGCCTGGATTACTTTTTCAGAAACAATGTTAGGCTTTATTATGGGTATGGGGTTGGGTATTGCATTGGCGATAGCTATTGTTCACAACAGAGCTACTGCGTTGAGTGTGATGCCGTGGATAATTACGAGTCAAACCATTCCAATCCTAGCTCTTGCCCCAATGATAATTGTGGGGCTTGGATCAGCTGGCTTTAGCGGTTTACTTCCAATAGCCATAATTTCAATGTATCTATCATTCTTTCCAGTAGTAGTCGGTATGGTAAAGGGTTTAAAAAGTCCGGAGCAGCTTGAAATTGATCAAATGAAGACCTGGTCTGCCACGGGACCTCAAGTTCTCCTTAAGTTACGCCTCCCAAAATCCATGCCATATCTTTTTACCTCATTAAAACTAGCAATGGCAGCTTCTTTGGTGGGCGCAATTGTGGGAGAACTTCCTTCAGGCGGGGGAGGAGGATTAGGCTTTAGAATGCTATCGGGCAGCACCTTTGGCAATACATTGCAAATTTGGAGTGGTTTATTCTCCGCTGCGATATTAGCGGCTGCCTTGATCGCAATTATAGGCTTTTTGCAAAAAATAGTTTTAAATAAAATGTCGCTGGAGCCTTAATGATTTATTTTTATTTAGCTTTATTATTTTGGATAATTGCTTGGGGGATAAACGTTTGGATTTCTCGACAAAAATCTATAAAAATCTTAAATATTATTCCTCCTATCCTTTTTGGAGCAAGTATACTTTTGATATGGGAAGCAACTATTTTTTATTTTAGTGTTAGTCCCGTCATCCTACCACCGCCTTCGGCGATTTTTTTTAAACTAATTACGAGTGTTCCAATGCTTTGGGCAGATTTCGTTCAGACCGTTATTAAGGGTGCTCTTTCAGGTTATATAATAGGTTGTGTATCAGCAATTGTTGTTGCTCTTATAGTAGACAAATTTAAATTTTTAGAACGTGGTTTGTTACCAATAGGAAATTTTATGGCGGCAATGCCAATTATTGGAATAGCTCCTATTTTAGTGATGTGGTATGGCTACGGATGGCAATCAAAATCTGCGGTAGTTACTGTTATGGTCTTTTTCCCTATGTTGATTAATACTGTTCAGGGAATGAAGATGTCGGATCGTATTCACCGAGATTTGATGTTAACCTATAACGCCAGTTATATACAAACGTTACTAAAGTTAAGACTTTCTACTGCGATGCCATTTATATTCAATGGTTTAAAAATTAGTACAACATTGGCGTTAATTGGTGCTATAGTTGCGGAGTTTTTTGGCTCACCAGTCAGAGGAATGGGTTTTCGAATATCAACTGAGGCAGCACGCTTTGCATTAGATATGGTTTGGGCTGAGATAACCGTTGCGGCCATAGCTGGTTCTTTTTTTTATGGTAGTGTTGTTTTATTAGAAAAATGGTTCACTTTTTGGCATCCATCGCAAAGGGGTAGAGCTTGATATCAATAAGTGATAATATAAAATTATTAACAAGGAGGAAGAAAATGAGAAACTGGACTAATTATATAATGAGTGCGTTATTTGCACTTACCGCATCGATGGCAAGTGCTGCTGATGATGTAACTATTCAATTAAAATGGGTAACGCAAACTCAGTTTGCAGGATACTATGTGGCTCAAGATAAAGGTTTTTATAAAGAAGAAGGCCTTAACGTGACCATAAAAGCTGGTGGGCCTGATATAGGTCCAATGAGTGTACTAGCTGGTGGAGGTGCCGATGTCGCCGTGGACTGGATGCCTTCTGCTCTAGCAGCACGTGAAAAAGGCTTTAACGCAGTAAATATTGCGCAACCCTTTAAGAGCTCGGGTATGATGTTAGTATGTCGAAAAGATCGAGGTGTTAATACCGTTGCTGACTTGAAAGGAAAAAACCTTTATGTTTGGTACTATGGTAATGAATGGCCATTTCTTAGCTGGATGAACAAGCTTGGTTTAAAACCTGATCAAGATATATCTGTATTTAGACAAGGTTGGGATATTTTACCGCTTACACAAGGTGATGCAGCCTGCGTATCCGCTATGGCTTACAACGAGTACTGGCAAGTTCTTAATGAAGGTCTTAAGCCAGAAGAATTAACTGTTTTTAGATATGAAGATGAAGGTGTTGCAACGCTTGAAGATGGTCTTTATGTTCATGGAGACAATTTAAAGGATGCAGCTTTCAAAGATAAGATGGTTCGTTTCGTTAGAGCATCTATGAAAGGCTGGAAATACGCCGAAACTAATCAGGCAGAAGCCGCTGAGATCGTAGTGAATAATGATGACTCTGGAGCGCAAACCGTAGATCACAATACTACACAAATGGGTGAAATTGCAAAACTTACAGCTGGAAGTAATGGCTCGCTCTCAGAAGCTGACTTTAACAGAACTGTTGATAGTTTAATGACTGGAGGATCTGATCCAGTTATAACTAAAATGCCTGTTGGAGCTTGGTCGCACGCAATTACGGATGCAGCTCTAAACTAATCAGTGCAAGATTCTGTATTTAAAAGAAATTTAATGGCGCTGATTGAATTTGGCGCCATTTTTCTATAATTCACATAAATTTTGAATCTTCCCTTAAAACCATAATAGAGGCAACGGGTCGCGCTTACAGCTCTTGACCTTTGCTTTCTATCGGCCCAAAGATGGATATAATTTGAGGTTAAAATGATCCCTGAACTTGGACAATTCTCACTAATTTTAGCCCTCTTAATAGCTATTGTGCAAAGCACTTTGCCTATTACTGGTTTAGTAAGAAAAAATTCAATATGGATTAACTCAGCAAAGTATTTGGCACTTTTACAGTTCTTTTTAGTTCTAATCGCTTTTATGGCCTTAATGCGGTCATATATTGTGAGTGACTTCACAGTGACTAACGTTGTCAATAACTCACACTCAAATAAACCCTTACTATACAAAATTGTTGGAACATGGGGTAATCACGAAGGTTCTATTTTATTGTGGGTTTTAATTTTAGTGGCCTTTGGTGGTGCTCTATCTCTTTTTGGATCTAATATTCCAACCACATTAAGGGCCCGAGTTTTAAGTGTTCAAGGTTGGATTTGTGTTGGGTTTATTAGTTTTATGTTGTTTACTTCTAACCCGTTTGAAAGAACTTTTCCGCCACCTTTGAATGGAAATGATTTAAACCCCTTATTGCAAGACATTGGTTTAGCTATTCATCCACCTTTATTATATGTTGGGTACGTAGGGTTCTCGATCGTTTTCTCTTTTGCTATTGCTGCATTACTCGAAGGTGAGGTTAGCTCCGCTTGGGCTAGGTGGGTGAGACCTTGGATTCTAATTTCTTGGACTAGCCTTTCTGCTGGAATAGCGCTCGGTGCGTGGTGGGCGTACTATGAACTTGGTTGGGGCGGTTGGTGGTTTTGGGACCCCGTTGAAAATGTATCCTTCATGCCTTGGTTGGTTGGTACGGCATTACTTCACTCAGCAATTGTGACTGAGAAAAGAGGTGCTTTTAAGGCTTGGACTGTACTGCTCGCTATTTTAACATTCTCATTATCCCTCTTAGGAACATTTATAGTTCGTTCCGGTCTATTAACCTCAGTGCATTCTTTTGCTGTTGATCCTGAACGTGGAATATACATTTTAATTTTGCTAGCACTCTCAATCGGTGGTTCATTATTGTTGTTTGCCTATCGAGCGCCATCACTAGAGGGTGGTGGTTTGTTTTCACCGATCAGTAGAGAATCTGGCTTACTCTTAAACAACTTATTTCTAACTACTGCTGCAGTAATAGTACTTTTTGGAACTTTGTATCCTCTATTTTTGGAGGGGATTACCGGAGAAAAAATTTCTGTTGGGCCGCCCTTTTTCAACATTTCTTTTACTCCAATTGGGCTATTGTTGGGGTCAACAATGGCGATTGGCCCCTATCTTAAATGGAAAAAAGCAGATATCGCTGGGATCTTATCTAGGATAAAATTTCTATTTTTTGTTTCGTTGGGGGTATCTTTATTTGTTTGGTACCTTAAAACTTCTGGTCCAGTATTTGCAATTGTTGGTGTGGGAGTTTCATTTTGGTTGTTTACTGCGACTCTTTTTGAATGGATGGATCGAGTAAAACTATTTAGTAAAAATTATTTTAGTATTTTTAAAAGAATTAGATCCCAACCTAGATCTGCGAATGGAATGTCAATCGCTCATCTTGGGATGTCTTTTATTATTCTTGGAGTTGTTGGTTCTAGTGCTTGGAAAGAGGAAGTTATTGGCTTTGCAGAAAAGGGATCACAGCTAGAGATAGCTGGTTTTTTAGTGACCTTTGGGGGAGTATCTCTCCATCCGGGACCTAATTATAACTCAGAAAAAGCAACTGTCAAAGTAGAGAAAGACGGTAAATTCCTTGAAAACCTCTATCCGGAAAGAAGATCATATCTTGCTACTGGGACTAGCACTACAGAAAGTGCTATTCGTCAAAGTTTAGCTGGAGATCTATACGTAACAATATCTGAGCCAGCTAATAATAAGTTTAAGGGCAAGTGGGTATTAAGATTGATCTATGAGCCATTGGTAAATTTTATTTGGTTGGGTGCTAGTTTTCTTGCTCTGGGCGGGATTATTTCTATTACTGACAAGCGTTACAAAGTTGGCCGAACCTTTAAATACAGGAGAACAAAACCTGCCAATAAAGTGGTTAGATTGGATAATTTTTAAATGCGTCGATTTGTTTTTTTAACTCCTCTTGCTTTAAGTTTAATTATTGGTGCTTTTGCAGTTTGGGGGCTCTTAAATGATCGAAACCCTTCTGAGATACCGTCTGCGCTCATCAATCGCTCGGTTCCAAACTTTGATCTATTACCTCTGCCTGGTTTAAATTCTCCAGGTTTGTCCAAAAAAGAACTATTAAACCTTGAAAAGGTTTCGGTAGTAAATTTTTTTGCATCTTGGTGTTTACCGTGCCGTGCTGAACATCAATCATTTATTAAGCTTTCAAGAAATGATGATATTGAATTAGTAGGTATCAATTATAAAGATAATGATAAGGATGCACTCGACTGGTTAACTGAATTAGGTAACCCTTATACCTACGTAGGAAGTGACTTTTCAGGAAGGACGGGTATTGACTGGGGAATAACAGGAGTTCCAGAGACTTTTATAGTTAATAAGAATGGAAAAGTAGTTCACCGGTTCTCTGGACCATTAGTGGGTGAAAGATTTGAAGAGTTTAAAGAGCTC
>Ga0209630_10003962_pt1 | contig 13212 bp, 11 predicted proteins | sample COG_01_FD_184745 | JGI IMG/M metagenome (GOLD analysis project Ga0209630, IMG submission 184745) | Pelagic Microbial community sample from North Sea - COGITO 998_met_01 (SPAdes) (version 2) | ecosystem: Environmental > Aquatic > Marine > Neritic zone/Coastal water | place: Helgoland, sampling... | reverse complement strand
GTGATTTTAACTATTAATATAAAAGAACCAGCTGCATCGTACGGGCAACTGATACGACACTGTACCTCCCACTCGGCTTCTCAGCTGCTCCATCGAACTCCGCCTCGTGGGTCGCCCGAGCGGCGGAGTGGACGGTAAGAGGCCACTCTCCCGTCGGTATTCTGTGTTCGTTCACTTCGGTCCCACCGGCGGAGGCAGGTTCTCCCCCTGCGCGGCCCGAGCAGCGCACTTCGTGGGAACCCAGTTATCTGGTTCCAGATTTCAATCCTCGGTCGCTGCCCGTGCCACTCGGCCGCATCACCTCGACCGCCACGTGGTTGCTCTCACGGCGGGGGAGGACCCGTCATCAGACTCTCCGGCGACGTCGCGCCGGGGCGCGCGTCAGGCTCGTCCTCCTTCCCCCGCGGCAGCCATTCGTTGGACAAGCCATTGGGGGTTCGTAACACTTAATAGTCCTTATTTAAATACTTGTAATAAGAGTTAACCTTCGAAACTTACGAAGGTATTAAATAATGACTGCGAGCGAGCTGGCTGGGCAGTTCAATCGTGGCGGCGTGTTTCTGTTTGGGTATCCGACGGCACCCACAGGGAGGTCCTTGTATTGAGAGAGGTTCTGTATTTCAACTGTATTTCAACGATCTACCTGCCGCGACGGCACACGTCTGATGGAGACCCCGACACCCGACGGAGAGAGCGTAGCTCAGCCAAGGGCAGGTTATGTTTTTGTCCTGGAAAAAGCTGCGCTGGAAACGGCGAAGATTGGAAAGGCTTATCAGATCCTTAACTGCGACGACCACGCAGGTTTTCTTCGCCGTCACGGTAAGGATCCAGCTCACTTTCGTCCGGACATTGTGCACCAGGAACTGCTCGCTATTCTGGACAGCCCTTTAAACAAGGCCGGTTGCGTCAATGCCGTTTACGTGCACACCCAAAAGAATATTTTGATAAAGATAAGTCCACAAACTCGGATACCCCGTACTTTTAAGCGCTTCTGTGGCCTGATGGTTCAGCTGCTACAAAAGCTTTCGATTCGTGCATCAAATGGACCTGAGAAACTCTTCAAAGTTGTGAAGGGGCCTGTGACGAAGTATTTTCCACCCGGAGCACATCGTGTCGGGTTTTCTTTTAGCGCACCGGAGGTGAAGGATTTTAAATCGTACATAAACAACCTTCCAGCTGATGCTTGTGTGATTTTTACATTGGGAGCAATGAGTCACGGGATGATAGAGTCAAGGTATACAGATGTGCTGATATCTGTGAGCCATTATCCCCTGAGTGGTGCGTGCTGCATCGCGCGTATTACAAATTGTCTGGAGAACAAGTGGGGCATCTTGTGAGCAGCTCCTTTCATTGCTGCACTTGCTATGGTGTTTATTTCGCAGAAAAGCAGCTACTCTATGCAACGCATGCCATAACCGCAACGCGTGCCATAACAGAGTACTGCATGACAAGCAAAGTTCCTCGTAAAATACAAGCATCACGCGCACACAAAGTCCATTTGCTGCTCTGATCAGTGAACTGACAGAATTTCACAAAGAACAGCCATATTTTGGGTTTTTTGTACCCGAGCTGACTACATGTGCCTCGTTATGTTTCTGTGTGTAAACACGCACAGGGACATTGTTTGTGTGAATGCAAGAAGTTTCTCAGACGTGACATCACAAAAATATCTAGGCTGGATGTACAGACTGTTTGTTGGAAAACATGATGGCCGCGTGTACCGTGCATTCTTCTCGCGTAGAGGCGGTACATATATCAATCAGGTTGCCTTCCGAAATGTGTCGTTGCAAACACTGTGCCGTGCTGATTTCGCCCGAAAAGCGAGCCGTTTCAGCAGCAAGGTCTATGAGAGCCACCTGCACTGCTGCACCCGCTGCTCTTTCGGCAGCGATATTGAGCTGCGCAATCTTTTCGCCATCTTCTGCAAGTGTTCTTTTTTCATTTGCGTGATGAAATTGTCGGCGAAGTTGTACAAGCTCTATGAAATTGCGATAGTTGGTGCCTTCCGCTGTTGCACATGCCCGCCTAGCCGCTTCAGTGTCCGAACGGGCATGATCTAAAGCTGATTTTGCTGCTGATATTGTATTTATTCGCTTTTTGTGTATAGCTTGCACAATCCGTTTTATTTGGTGCACGTCATCTGTGATCCGAGTTACCTTCTTATTAGTAATAGAAACATGTGCATCCAAGAGTTTCATCAACATGAAGGAGTTTCGCATCTTTGCGTATGTTGCCGCTATTGTGGTGCAGAGTTCGCGTACGTGAGTTGCCTTGCGCTCGCCGTGTTTTCGTGTGCTAGCTAAGATTTCTGTTAGTCTTCTAGTGCGTGCCTCTGTGTCGATACGAGCGAGGTCAGCGACCTTTAAAGCGAATGTAGCGGTGCACTCGGCTCGACTCACTGCCGTTGTTGTTTCAAATTCACACTTGATGCTTGCGTTATTCAGCGCGTTCTGAATTCCAACTATCTCCCAAAGCTGTTTATGATTTTCATGTCTGGCAGATAGAACCGCATCGTTGGCATCTGCCAAATCACTCTCGAGGCGGTCGCGGCCGTTCTCCAAAGATCTTGTGCGTACAAATGCAGAATGACAATTTTTGGCAACGCATTCAAGACACTCTTTAAGTTTTTGCAACATATCATACTGTTTTCGGATAAGGCCGATCTCTTCTCTGGCCACATCCCTTTCATCTGCCACTTCAACCACAAATGTTTGCATGCTCCTTGTTACATCATGTGCTCCTTCGATTTCAGAAACGAGTTCAGATATCCTTGTGCACTTTGAAGTACGCTCCAGATCGAGAGTCAAGCGCATCTGCTCTTTTGCGCGCCGTTCAGCCTGCACTTGGCGACATCGCATGCACAGTTCAGCATCTTTGTCGATAATGTGATTATGAAGAGATACTAAATAATGTGCCTCTAGCTTCGACTTGCTATGCAGCATGCGGCGAGTTCGCACTTCCTTCTTAAGAATCTGTTGCGTTCTAGTGAGCCCTCTTATAACCTGCATTTCACCTAGTTTCTTTGTCCGCAATTCTGCTGTTGTCTTTTCCAGCTGAACCCTTGATCTTCCAGCAAATTGAAGGGCGGCTGTCGTCCTACCAAGCTGCGTCTCCAGGACTGCACATACTTCAGCGAGCCCATCATTCTTACTGTTTGCTCTTTCAAGCAATTGATGCAACTTCACATTCTCCTCTGCAATTTTCAACGCCCACTCATCAGTCTCAAGAGCGTGTTCGCTTGCTGCTGTTACGACGCATTCAAGAGTCTGCAAGCACTTATCATACTGTCTCACCTTTACAAGCTCTTGCGCCAACCTTAATGCACGGCGTTCAGCTAAAATAGCCGCTGCAGCTGTTCCACTTGTATACATGACCTCTGTTGTCTCTGGTAAGGTGGAGTTTGTTAGTGTCTGAGCAAGACGTGGGCCGGAAGCATTTCTGGGATCACGTCCAATAACTTTAACATTTACTGCAAGCGCATGTAAAATCGGCATAACTGCTTCAATCGCGTCCGTATGCTCAGATGCACACCATATGTTCAGTGCATCCCCGCTTGCGCCGTTGGGTTCTCCGTCGGTTGCGACCATTACAAGACGCATGCCCGCACGTTTGCATCTCTTTGATGCATTTGAAACCGCGATCTCAGACAAAGGACCAGTCATCATGAGTATGCCTCCTGCTAATAGGCTTCTGTCGACATATGCAGATGATTCGACCTTTCCATCGCTCAGAAGAAGTCCCAGAGATTTGTCAGTTGCAGCATCACCAGAGACAGCAATTATTATCACCGGCTGTTGAAGTTTTCCTGATGTTGGATTCGGTTGGAGCCTGGTCGGAACAAATTCGGGTCGTGTGGTGGTTCCTCCAGGAGGTAGATATGCCGCGATCTCGACGGCGTGACGAGGAGTGCGGGCTCGAATGCTACGGGGAATGTCTTCCCCTTTTACATCAGTGCTGTGCCAAGCCAAGGGGAATCCGCAAGACACCAAACGAGTAAGCAAAGCCCGATGGAGAGTTTCGCCATCCGTAATGAAAGCGAGTGGCATGATTTTAAGGGAACCGCCTGACTTCAGTTTAAAAATCCGATTGCTCTCTACCGACTTCTTATCTGTAGCGACCGCAATTTTGCAGAGCTTCCAAAGTGCATCACTAGTCAAAAAGCTCACAAGAAATTGGGCGCCTTTCAGCCTTTCAACGAACAGTCAATGAAGAGTGGACCACAAGTACTGCTTGCATTTTGGTCGGTTGCAGTCATTTTTTGGTCGCGCGTGTTTTTTTCTGCGCGTGTGGCGCTTAGTTTGGACGGCGAGCGCGCTGAGCCGCTTGCTAATATGCTGTTCGGCGCCAGACAGTGGACGGCATCATCATCAGTAGCTGCGCATCAACGTTGCCGAGTCGTCAAATATTGCGTTGCAGCTGAACTAGAAGATTGTGCCCACGACTGAAGAACAGACGGTTTAATCTATACGGCAGTGAATCCAAACATTTTAAACCGTCATTTATTGAGTTCTTGAGGCAAAGTAAAACATCGCTGCAGAACAGTTAGGGAACACTCAAGGAGAACACCAACCCGGTCATTTTCCCAAAAATGTAACATTTAAACGTCATCTGATTGGCCGAGAGCTCGATCATTTTCAAAAGCCATAGACTAAATCACCGTACAGTCGGTAAGTGTTACTTTATCTCTGACTAACAACTATGTGCGACGCCTTTTCGTTCTTCGGACGCCGGCTGTTCAGCGGGACGGCCTTACCATTGCGCTAAGCGTGCACGTAGTCGTCGTCCATACATGCACGCCACCTGTGAACGAAGAAACGACGCCAAGCCATCTTCTGAAGACGCGCTAGTGGACGTCGACGTTGACCGATGTATCGATGAAAATTTGGCTTCAAACCTAAAATATAGCCTTTCTTTCACCGAAGCTTCATCGACCAAAACCGAAGCTCCATCGATCAACTTTGGACGAGTTCAAGTCCTTTAGCGAGGTGAGCCGCCCTCTGCGAGGAGAACTCGAAGCCGCGAGACGCCCGAACCGGACGATACGGATGCTCCTTCGCCGCGACGCCCACGGCGCGCGGCTTGATATGATGAACACAGAGCTAGCGTACCTTGTGGCAGTGCGAAACTCAGAACGCTCTTTCTTGAGTTAAATACTCGAGGCCGTCTCGACTCGTCCCAAACTAGCCTCCCGCAACCCAATTATCATTTCTCACAGTCACAAGGGCGGCACCTACCACGGATTATTTGGTATATTTATTTATTGTGTCCGGATTTCCTCCCCACCAGCCAAAAGAATGAAGATATGATACCTCCATGTAGCAGCGCATGGATATTACCCCTTCGAAACTTAAGTTTCGTTCGAAACGGGTACGAAGACTTATACGAAGGTACCTTCGTACCTTATTAGAGCGAATGGAAGCCAGCTTAAAGAACAAAGTGTGCGCATATTTGATTAACATACGGCAGTACTTTTCTTCATTGACTCGCGAAATCGGTCAGATACCTTCAAACCTGTAAACCTGTACGAAACCTTTACGAAGGTACTCGTAAGTGTTAACACTTTTAGCAGCCAGTGATTTCATTCGATTCCATGCAATCCGTGTTTCGACGTCGCCACCTTTACTAAGAGATAAGTTTGACTTTGTGCTAATGGAGCCAAAAGAGCTTATGGGCCACGTGACCGCTGGAGCGATAGCCGGTGCAGCGGTAGAGCTTGCCTTGTACCCTCTTGACACCATCAAGACGCGGCTGCAAGCTGCACGCGGGGGCTCCCGTGTGAACTTCAAGCATTTGTACAAAGGTGTTGGAGGGAACTTATTAGGTGCCGTCCCCGCTTGCGCAGTTTTTTTTGCGGTTTACGAACCTGTGAAAGTCATGCTGATGCCAGATCTCGGAGGTAGTCAACCCATCGGCGTACACCTCCTTGCAGCTACTACGGGAGGCCTCGCTGCCTCCATGATACGAGTTCCCACGGAAGTTATTAAATCACGGATGCAAACCGGTCAGTTCCCAAGCGCGAGACTGGCTGCGAAATACATCGCAACGCATGAAGGTATTCTCGCGGGTCTTTTCGCAGGTTTCGGTTCCAGCCTACTGCGTGACCTACCTTTCGATGCGATTGAATTTACTTCATATGAGAGATTTAAAATGTTTTGGAAATCTTCACATGGAGGTAACGAACCTCAAAAACACGAGACCGTGGCAATTGGAGCGCTTGCTGGAATGCTGACAGGAGCAATAACGACACCGCTTGATGTGGTAAAAACACGATTGATGATACAAGGTGGGCGCACAGTCGTACATAGTATCGATAGCTTAAATTCATGCTCATCGCAACGATATCGTGGTATTATTGACTGTTTCGTTCGGACTGCTCGCGAAGAAGGCTGGATTGCTTTGTTCAAAGGTATGAGCCCTAGAGTCGCGTTTATTGGCTTGGGTGGTGGTATATTTTTCTGTGCCTTGGAGACTGCTAAAGACATCTTTCTCCTCAAGCGGATAGCAACCTAACACAAAACGTCATCTCACACCACTTTGGAAGCACTTGTGTCGAGAACAGGAGCACTGCACTTTTTGCTAAAATAATGAGCAGAAGGAGCACTTTCTTGGACGTGAAAATCGCAATTTCTGTTCCACATTAAAAATGATGGCGAGCATGGATATCTTTCGTCGATTGATCACACTTAAGTCTTAACATTTCTAATATTTTATCATTTTCAAAATTTCGGCCCGTGCAAGCACTTTTCCGGGGAGGGAACCATCTCACAGAATGTATCACAGACAAACTGTCATGCCCTGCAGCAGTCAAGTATGACGCGATGTAATCATAATGTTACAGGCTATATACTTACTGATGTGGCCGATGCCAGGACAAGCGCATCACGAGGCTAACTTTGATCGCAACTGTTTAACATGAGATGTGGTAACACTTTGTAGGAACTCCGTGAGGGAAAGATCTTTTGTGCTATTTGTATCAGAGGTGCCAAATATTTCTTCAAGTTGCTGAGCGAAACAGAGGAGAATGAGATGATGCAACGGCAAACTTTCGACAATTTTGAATATTACCGTGTCAAGGAGACCTTTACCAAAGCGTAGGTAAAGAATTTGCATCGCCTCTTCCACAGATACAGAGCCACTGCCATCTCGATCATTCATCATAAACTCAACGATGTTGAATAGGCGTCGCGGTTCATAACCTGATATATGGTCAATATATTGTAGAACGCGCAGAGATGGAATCGCAACGATATCTGCACGAACAACAAAGTACCAGTTCTGTCGACCCTGCATCGATGATACATTGCCTGAAACTCAGCCCAACTGACGCACTTGTCAGAGTCATCATCTACTTCCCAGATGATATCTTCTACTTCAGCCTGATAAAAATATAGTTGACGACAGTGACGGCATATACATTTGATTCAATCCGGACGAAGAGAATGGGACATTCAACAGCGTCACCGTCTGCACCTTTTTCGTGTCATGTCTGAGCAAAGAAAAAATCTCACGAAGCTCTTGCGCATCGATCTTGCCATCACTGAGGAAAAGATGGGTCATGCCAGAGTATCTCGTGACTCGAAAAACCTCTACCCTTTGGTATCTAGTTTATCGAAAGCTCTACGGAGATCTTCGGTTTCGTTCTTCTTCGCGAAGCGTTCCTAAAAGAATCGTTCCGTATTGAGGTTTGACCGTTAACTGACGCTTGTTGTCCATGCAGGAAATGTGACACGCTCGGGGCCTGCACGATGCTTACCCGGGCATCTTGCGCCATTGATGGTCGATGCCTTGAGATAGCCCTGTTTTTTAAGTGAAAGGAGTCCGCGAATGCACAGATACTTTTGAGCGGCCTACGCACATCCACTCCGAGACAGCAAGGCGGCCTCAGTACTGTAATAAGTGTCTGATTGAAGTCATCAGAAAATCAGTCCATTAAACATATTCATTTGTTCACATAATATTATCAGTATATTATTATCCATATGTATGAGTATTATTCTATGGTATTCTATTATATTTATTACCGTTATCATACTGCTTATCCCATCTTATAGACCATCTGGCTACATCGTTGACTTTCTGTCGGCAGAGTGGTTATCCAAACCGATCCGTTTGAACGGATATCTGTCCTCAGACATGGGCACTAGCTACTAAAGCTAGCTACTAGCTAGCTAGCTAGGTCGCCAAAGTAAATCGTGACAGCCTTAAATTTACCATTGAGGTAATTTTTTTCTACCTCAAAATGTTTCCTCGCCTGTCCATAACGCACCATGGCAGAAAGAAGTGGTACCAAGTTGGTGTTTTTGGGAAGGAAAGCTGCAACATTGGGCGTGATACGCAACGCGCCAAGTATAATATCTAATATGCAACATTCAGATATGAAGACGCTTTGAAGATCGAAAGCATCTTCATCGATGTAGGTTGGGCCACCCCAGGGCGGCGAGAGGAAAATCATGTCAGGAGAGTAAGTGCCTTGGCTGCCAAATCGCTGGCGAACAGCAGGAAACGATGCCAAAATTGACACAGAATCCGTGCAAATGAGTTCAATGTCATGGGCAACACCATAAACTCTAGAATTTCTTAAAGCGGACTCGAGGCGAACATTGTTTGTGTCAAAACCAGTTACACAGAAACCTGAGTTTCGCGAAAACGCAATAGCGTTTCCGCCAGCTCCACAAAACATATCCCAGACAGTGAAGTATTGCTCATGGCAAGTGATTCTGGTAGCTTTTATAAGACGAGACCAGGGTTGCTCAATAGCACTGCTAAGTCGGTGAAAGCATCTACTCGCCTGGTGATAAGCTATCCTTTCAGGAGTAACCGAATACCACGATTCTTGATCTATGAAAATCCCATGATCAAACAGGCTAAACAGTCTATGCCTCTGTGACCAGTACTTAACATGAGGTACCGTAGAAGGATATACAGATCGAATTGGGAGACCTAAATCATAATCTATAGACAGGGCTTTCGAATATATCTCCATCAAAGTCAACGGGGAAAACCCCAAATTCGGCGGTAACCATTGTGTCTGACTGTTTCTCTTGCAAGCATAGTAGTGTCGAAGGCTACCATAGTCAAAACATTGTGTCCATTGGTTGAAAAACCTTTCGTTCTGCAGTAGATGACTTCTTTTCGCCCGGTGAATACGGCTGGATTCCCTCGAATATTGCAGACCAGGTGTCGTAAGAAGATGATGTGGGTATGTATTCATCCTTTGTTTTCCAGTTATCCTGTCTCCATCACCAGCACTACCAGTACTTCGGTTCTTAGGAAAGGTTAGGTGACCGATACAACACCAATAACAGCTGGGCGTGTATTTTTGCAGGACACCTATCGGCTTTAGCCGAACGTCTGTAGGATACGAAGCCTCCACGTCAGACCTCCCTTTCGTGTTCTCGATGATTAAATATGAACGTGCTATAGACGCGCAACAAAGACAAGAGAGGTTGAACTTGTCGTGTGAGTATGAGTTTGTGACGGCAATCTGGAGCTCTGAAGTCGACATTGAGTAGAGGTTCCAAGGTCTTTTTCATCGCTTCTGTCAAAGTCGGCAGTGGTCCATAGCAAGACCTCCGATCCTAGTCCTGGAGGAGCGCTTTGGATTTTCGATACCGTTAATTGAGCAATTTTAATACAAGTGAATAAGATAGATAATACCTCGTAATATAATAAGATAATAAGATCTTAATATGATCATATGATATTTATTTGTATATTTTATGATAGATTAATCTTATTAATAATCTTAAAATTTAATTTATCATATTTTAAGATTATCATATTTTATCTATAAAAGTTACCTTCGATATCCGTCCGGACAATATTTGGACGGATCTCAATTTCTATCACACATATTATATTAAAATATCTATGTTTAAATATAAATAATATTAATAAGTATTCTATACCTTCGTAATAAGATAATGTATGATCTTAAGATATTATTTGTGTATTAATAATATTATTGTATTATTATTTAATACCTTGATTCCTTCGTAATATAATATTACCTCATTCGTAACTTAATATATCTTAATAATTTAATCTTAATCTTAAGATCTTATTTATTAAGATTATATTAATATATATTAATACATTACATTAAATACATGTAAATACGTATAATATCATAATTACATACAGTATTATTTACCTTCGAAGGTAAGTTTCGTAATCCTTCGTATATAATACCGCCTCCTTCTGGACCTCCCCCTTCGGAGGATCCTCCGCCGCTTCCCCCTCCTACCGGTCCAGCTCCGGGCATGGAGGATGAGACGCCTCCTGTCCCCCCTCCCCCGCCGGCGAGTGCTACCGCGCACCCTCCGGGCATGGCACCGCGACCGCAGATGGTCCAGATGGTCCCCGCTATATATGACGATGCGATAAATATTAAATAAGTTTCGTACGCAGTTACCTTCGTTCGATTAAATAATAATGATGCGAATGAACGAAGTAAATATAATATGGTAACTTTACATGTTTGGCGCGTAGCACGTTTCTATTTGCAATCGTATGATTAAAACCATACATATAAAACCCAGCCGACCGAAAGTCGACGATAAAGGGAAAATGCATCGTATATATGTGATAATTGTAATTTTTATTTAATTCAAGAATCGTTGATAAAATTTCCCCATATTATAATTCCAAGTCAATTATTATTGTTGTAAATAATAAATGTAAAAAATAATCTTTACCTTCGAAGGTATCTTTTAATATTATATCATAAGATTACTGTAATATGTAGCAAAAAAAAAACTCGCACGTTTCGTTTCTCTTGCATACAAGTTCCGGATGAAGATACCTTTTCCTCACATGCACGGGCTTGCTTGCTTGCTGATAACACTGACGGGGAAACTACTTTCAAGTGTTCCCTTCCTCGCTCTCCTCCAAGAGCTGCCGATATGAATAAGCATCGAAACTTTGTCCGGGCAACTTCTTAACTTGTTAACATGTCCTAAACGACAAGTAGATACAATGATAATGATTTTCCCAACAACGACCTCTTTCCAGGATCGGTCGAGCGTAGAGCAGCGTGTTACGAAGAGCGAGGTCTTCGCTATTGAAGAAAGTGTAGATGTGCTCTTTTCAGATAGGCTTGGTGAAGTTGTGTTGAGTTCTCATAACATCTATTCCAGGGCCGCTATGCTCCAGACCAGTAGACGGTCGTTCGAGCTACAAGACAAGAAAACAGTTGTGGTGATGACATCAATATGCAAGAAAAACAGGAAAGGGAAAAAGGAACGCACAAAATTGCTGATCATGGAACCAAAACTATAACCCGATAAACGCAGGCACAAACGAGAGATTTCCTGTATGTCAGGGGCGGAATTTTCATCAAGATGCCGGTTCCAACTGAAAGTCCTTGTTTTAACATTGCTTTCACGACCGTTTGTTGAGGAGTTCAAATTGCATCTGAACCTTCGTAGTTGACTCTTCTGAAGCTTTTCCACACTCAACATCGTAGATTGTCCTGGCTGTGTGGCGAAATCGACAGTTGCCTGTTCTTTGCTAAAGTGTATCACACCAACCAAGGGCTCCCCCATTGTTTAGTTGCAACTGAGCTCAATATATACAGCTATAGATACTTTGGAACATGCTTCATTACATTAGGTTGAGACTATTCCTCAGCTATGCAAGACGAGTGCAAGCTCAGTCTAACTCGGGCTAATATCCTCTTGTGTCCAAACTTCGGGCTACTTGATGCTTGAAGACGTTGCACCAAATATGTCTCCTTGACGAAGTTACTTCAGGCAAAAAATAGATGAAACACCGATTTGTAAAACGACCGGCCTCTCAATTGAAAACCACACATTGTCTTCACACAATGTCAGGGTGGTTGACGTAGTATTCTGCCGTGGCCTTGCGGAACACGTCGGCGAGTGGAACGTTCTCGGAGCGCGCAACTTTGGCGCAATCTTCGTATTCTGCGTGAACATTCACAACTGAATCGCCGACTTTAGCGACTTTAATACGCACCGATGAGCCCCAACTTGTTTGGACTATTTCTGTTTTCCTTTGTAAGCTTACGCGTTCACAGTTCTGCAATCGAACACCAATACTGCTTGTTTCCTTTTGGAACACAAATGCTTACGAAGGAGAAGAGTGATATGACGAAACACACAAACCTTAAAAATTACGTGCACGAGGTCCTCGGCGAGGCGAGTCTCACAAAGGACACGAAGTAAAGTACCGGGCCGCCCTTTCTTCATGTACACCGGCGCCGCCCATACGTCTAGTCCCCCGGCCGAGAAAAGCTCTTCCATCGTGTAAGCAAGTATTTGAGGCGATGTATCATCTATATTAGTCTCAAGAAGAACAAGTTTATCGACATGTAACTGCCTCCAAGTTGAGCATGCTTGCTCGCAACGGAGCAACCCATGTCTTTGAGAGCGCGTTCGACAGTTTTCTTGCCGGTTGTAAAGTCCCTTGCTACGATTACGGGGAGACGTTCGATGCTTGGAGCGGTTTGTATGGTCGAATGAGTGAGGGAGTAAGCTCAACGCCATTTCCTTGAGTCGCCTTGCACTCGTTCACAAATATAGGCCACTAATGATATCTAATAAAGAGTTAAAATTAAAACACTTATATTATTTACTCCCCAGCAGCAGGTTCCGCGTTTCGTTGTTTCCATCTGGAGGAAAACCCAAGAGCGAGTTCAATATTTTTACCGTCGTTCATTCATTCGTTCGTCAACAAATAAAGCAGAAGCAAGTACGAAACTTAATTAAATTAAATCGCGCCTTAGTACGAAGGTACCTTCCTAGCTAGCTAGCTAGCTAGCTAGTGCCAGCTACGAATAGCTACCTTCATAACATTACGTAACTTAATACTTTATTAAAAATACCTTCGTAATATAATATTAAATATTACCTTCGTACCTTATTCGGCATAGCCGCATCTACACTATTTGGAAAATGTTTGACTGAAAAAAATGTCCGCTGCACCTGGGATCGTTTATCAAACATCACGGTCTATTCGTTCCATACATTGTCCACATTTTTGACTGTGAAAAATGTCCGGTGCACCTGGTATCGTTTATCAAACATCACGGTCTATTCGTTCCATACATTGTCCACATTTTTATTTTTTTAATTCGAAGATCTTGGTTAAGCCCTTCATACATTCACCCGCTCCAAGAGTTTTAAATTTTTTTAACTCGTAAATCATGGTTTAGCTTTCCCACTATCACCGAATCCAAGAGTACCTTTT
>Ga0209630_10003960_pt1 | contig 13215 bp, 10 predicted proteins | sample COG_01_FD_184745 | JGI IMG/M metagenome (GOLD analysis project Ga0209630, IMG submission 184745) | Pelagic Microbial community sample from North Sea - COGITO 998_met_01 (SPAdes) (version 2) | ecosystem: Environmental > Aquatic > Marine > Neritic zone/Coastal water | place: Helgoland, sampling... | reverse complement strand
GCCAGGATGGTGACCGGGTGGAAGAAGCTGCCGAACAGCAGCACCAGCACGACGTACATCAGCAGGATGCCGGTGAAGATGGCGAAGGCGAAGCCCGCGCCCAGTTCGGCGTTGCTTTCGGCGTCGCCGGTCAGCTGCTGGCGGACCCCTTGAGGCAGCTCCTTCATCGCCGGCAGCTCATTGATCGCCTTGGTCGCGACGCTGAGCGTCGTGCCCGAGGTCTCGGCCGAGATGTTGGCGACGCGCAGCCGGTCCAGACGGTCGATCTGGTTGGGACCGGCGCCGAAGCTGATGTCGGCGACGGCGGACAGGGGCACCACGGCGCCCGAGGCCGTCGGCACCTTCAGGTTCTCCAGCACGCCGAGTTTGGTGCGGGATTCTTCGGCCAGCATGACCCGGATCGGCACCTGACGGTCGCCGAGGTTGAACTTGGGCAGCAGCTGGTCGGCGTCGCCCAGGGTGGCGACGCGCGCCACCTGGCTGATGTCCTGGGTCGAGACGCCCTGCAGGGCGGCGACATCGGCCTTGGGGGTGATCAGCAGTTCGGGCCGGACGAGGGCGGAAGATGAGACGACGTTGGACAGGCCGTCCACGCCGCGCATTTCGCGCTCCAGACGGGCCGCGGCGGGCTCGAGCAGGGTCGGATTATCGCTGACCAGCGCCACCTGCATGATGCCCGCGCCGCCGTTGCCGGAGCCGCCGAACTGCACCCGGGCGCCGGGCGTCTGACGCAGGGTCGGGCCGAAGTCCTTCTCGAACTCCTGCTGGCTCATCTTGCGCTTGCCGCGCGGGACCAGATTGACCGTCAGATTGGCCTTGCGGACCTCGCCGGCGCCGGACCCGCCGCCGGGACCGAAGCTGGTGGTCGCCGAGCCAATGGACGAATAGACGGACTCGACCTCGGGCCGCTTCATGAGCTCGGTGTTGATCCGCTGAACGGCGGCGTCGGTTTCGTCCAGCGTCGTGCCGGGCGGCAGCTGGATGGTCAGGCTGGAGCGCGACTGGTCCTCGACCGGGATGAACTCGCCGGGCAGGCTGGCGGCCAGGAAGAGGGACAGGATGAAGAAGGCGAAGCCCATCCCCATCACCCACAGGCGGTGATCGCAGAAGCGGGCGCGAACCCGCTTCAGGAAGGGCGGTTTGCGCGCGGAACGGCCGAGGTCGAAGTCGGGGCTGGTCGAACGGCCCGCGACGCTCGGCGCGCCGTCCTCGGGAACCGTCTTGCCACGGTCGCCCAGCGCCCATTCCAGGGCGTGCAGATAGGGGCCCATCCAGAACGGATCCTTGTGCTCCTTGCCCTGGTCGCGCTTGAGCAGATAGGCGCCCATCAGTGGCGTCAGGGTCCGGGCGACCAGCAGGGAGAACAGGACGCTCACGCAGGCGGCGATGGCGAAGCTGACGAAAAACTGGCCGACGATGCCGGGCATGAAGCCGGTCGGGGCGAACACCGCCACCAGGGTCGCGGTCGTGGCCATGACGGCCAGGCCGATCTCGTCAGCGGCCTCGATGGCGGCCGGGTAGGGCGGTTTGCCGTCGCGGATGTGGCGGACGATGTTCTCGATCTCGACGATGGCGTCGTCGACGAGGATGCCCACGGTCAGCGACAGGGCCAGCAGGGAGACGACGTTCAGCGACTGTCCGGCCAGATCCATGACCCAGAAGGTCGGGATCAGCGACAGCGGCATGGCGATGGCGGCGATCAGGGTCGCACGCCAGTCACGCAGGAAGACGAAGACCACGGCGATGGCCAGCAGCGCGCCCAGCAGCAGGGCCTCGACCGAGGCGTGGAAATTGTTGATCACATCGTCGGTGGTGTTGGCCACCTGTTCAATGGTGACATCGTCCCGCTCCTTATCGAGCGCTTCGATCTCCTTCATCGTGCGCTGATAGACATCGACTTCGGACGAGCCGATGGCGCGGGCGATGCCGAAGCCGACGACTTCCTTGCCGTTGAACCGGGCGCGACCGCGCTGTTCGGACCATTCGTCGGTGATCTCGCCCAGATCGCCCAAACGCACGGAGCGGCTTCCGACAGGGATCAGGGTCTCACGCAGTTGCTCGACGGTCTTGGCCGAACCCACGGTCCGGATGGCCTGTTCGGCGCCGCCCAGCTCGCCCCGCCCGCCGGGCAGGTTGATGTTCTGGGCGCGCAGCTGGTTGGAGACGGCGGCGGCGGTGACGCCGGCGGCCTCAAGGCGGTCGGGATCCAGCTTGATGCGGATCTCGCGGCTGACGCCGCCGTCACGGCTGATCTGGCTGACGCCCTTCACCGACAACAGGCGTTTGGCCACGGTGTTGTCGACGAACCAGCTGAGCTCCTCGGGACTCATCCCCGGCGCGCGGACGACATAGTTGGCGAAGGGAATGGCGCTGAATTCGATGCGCTGGACGATGGGTTCCAGCACGTCGGCGGGCAGGTTCTGACGCACCCCGGCGACGGCGTTGCGCACGTCGTTGGTGGCCTTCTCCAGGTTCACGCCCAGCTGGAATTCGATTGAGGTCGTGGAGACGCCCTCATTGACCACCGACTGGATGTGCTTGACCTGGCCCAGGCCCGCGACCGAGTCCTCGACCAGCCGTGTGACCTGGGTCTCCATCTCGGTCGGGGCCGCGCCCGACTGGATCACCGTCACCGCCACGACCGGCAGGTCGATGTCGGGGAAGTTGTTGGTCCTGAGCTTGAAGTAGCTGGTCAGCCCCGCCACCGTCAGGACGATGAACATGAGCACGATGGGGATCGGGTTCTTGATCGCCCAGGAAGAGATGTTCTGGAAGCCCATGGCCGGAGTCCTTAGCGGGCGGCGGCGGGAGCGGCGGCAGGCGCCGCGCTGACCGTCACATGGTCGCCGTCGCCGAGGAAGCCGGCGCCCTGGACCACGACGCGCGCGCCGGCCTGCAGCCCGGCGGTGATCACCACCGTCTGGCCGGAGCGTTCGCCGGTGGTCACCGGAGTGAAGCGGACGGTGTTGTTGGCCGCGATCAGATAGACGCCGGGCTTGCCTTCGCGGAACACCACGGCCGACGCCGGGATGGTCAGGGCCGGGTTGTCGCCGACGTCGATCTCGGCGCGGGCGAACATGCCCGGACGCAGCCCGCTGCCGGGGCTCAGGGTGACGCGAGCGACGCCGAGGCGGGTCTGGGCGTCGACCTGCGGCGTGACGATGCGCACGCTGCCGCTGACCGGGCCGTTGGCCTGTTCGGAGGTGACGACCGCGCCCTGGCCGGCCCGGACCAGCGGCAGTTCGGTCTCGGGCACCTGGGCGTCGAGTTCGAGGCGGCCGTCGCGCACCATGCGAAACAGTTCGCTGCCGGCCGAAATGATCTGACCCTTGGTCACGCTGCGGCTGATGATCAGGCCCGAGACGGGTGCGCGGATGGTGGCCTGATTGACCCGGGTCTGGGTCTCCGACAGAGCCGCGCGGGCCGAGGCCAGATTGGCCGCCGAAGCGCGTTGGTTGGCGAGCGAGGTGTCGAGCGAGGCCTGGCTGAGGAAACCCTTCTCCTTCAACTGCTGGGCCCGCGACAGGGCGGCGTCGTCGCGGGCGACGTTGGCCTCCGCCGTCTGCACCGCCGCCTGCTGCTGGCGCAGCTGGGCGCGCAGCAGGACGTCGTTCATCTGCACCAGGGGCTGGCCCTGCCGGACGTACGATCCCTCATCGACATAGAGGCCGACCGCCGTCAGGCCCCCGGTCTCGGCACCGACCGGCACCTCTTCCCAGGCCGAGACGCTCCCCGAGGCCGAGACCTTGCGGCGCAAACTGGTCAGGGTCGCGGTCGCCGCCGTCACCGTCTGGCCGGCCGCTGACTGCGCCTGCTGCGCCTTCTTGGCCGCGTCTTCCTTGCCGCCGCCGCAGGCCGCCAAAAGCGTCAGCACCGCCGTCAGGGCCACGCCCGCATAGGCGCTGCGGGTCCGGGTCATGGTCGTGAGGGCCATGGGTCAGTCGTCCTGTCGATAAGCGCCCGCCCGGGGGAAGCGAGGCGAGAACGTCGAGCTGACGTTCCGGGTTCACTCGCCTTACCGCGTTCGCGGCCCGTTCTCAAACGCCAGCTTCGCCATTACCGGATTGTAATCCGTGCCGGAACCGGTTCCAGATCAGCCGTCGTGCAGCCCGAGATTGGCGTTCCGGCGCCCTCCATGCTAACCGCGCCGCACAATGACGACGCCCCCGATTTCCCGAATCCGCAACTTCTCCGTGGTCGCCCATATCGACCACGGCAAATCGACCCTGTCCGACCGCTTGATTCAATTCACCGGCGGCCTGACCGCGCGGGAAATGTCGGCTCAGGTTCTCGATAATATGGAGATCGAGAAGGAGCGGGGGATCACCATCAAGGCGCAGACCGTGCGCCTGAACTACAAGGCCAAGGACGGGCTCGACTATGTCCTGAACCTGATGGACACGCCTGGACATGTGGACTTCGCCTACGAAGTTTCAAGGTCGCTGGCCGCCTGCGAGGGCTCGCTGCTGGTCGTCGACGCGTCGCAGGGCGTGGAGGCGCAAACCCTCGCGAACGTCTATCAAGCCATTGATAATAATCACGAAATCGTTCCGGTCCTGAACAAGATCGACCTGCCGGCGGCCGAGCCTGACCGCGTGCGGCAACAGATCGAGGACGTCATCGGCATCGACGCCTCGGACGCCGTCATGGCCTCGGCCAAGTCGGGCATCGGCATCGAGGATGTGCTGGAAGCCATCGTCACCCGCCTGCCGGCGCCGAAGGGCGATATCGACGCCCCGCTGAAGGCCATGCTGGTCGACGCCTGGTACGATCCCTACCTCGGCGTCGTCCTTCTGGTCCGCGTCTTCGACGGCGTGCTCAAGGCCGGGCAGCGCATCAAGATGATGCAGTCCGGCTCGACCCACCTCGTCGACCGCGTCGGCGTCTTCCTGCCCAAGAACACCCCGGTCGACCAGCTGGGCCCGGGCGAGGTCGGCTTCATCACGGCCCAGATCAAGGAAGTCGCCCACGCCGCCGTCGGCGACACCATCACCGACGAGAAGAAGCCGACCGCCGAGCCGCTCAAGGGCTTCAAGGAGGTCCAGTCGGTGGTCTTCTGCGGCCTCTTCCCGGTCGACGCCGCCGACTTCGAGGACCTGCGCGCCGCCATCGGCAAGCTGCGCCTGAACGACGCCTCCTTCACCTATGAGATGGAATCCAGCGCCGCCCTCGGCTTCGGCTTCCGCTGCGGCTTCCTCGGCCTGCTGCATCTGGAGATCATCCAGGAGCGCCTCAGCCGCGAGTTCAACCTCGACCTGATCGCGACCGCCCCCTCGGTGGTCTACAAGATCCAGCTGCGCGACGGGACCGAGATCGATCTGCACAACCCGGCCGACCTGCCCGACGTCATGGCCATCGAATCCATCGCCGAGCCGTGGATCAAGGCCACCATCCTGACCCCCGACGACTACCTCGGCGGCGTCATCAAGCTGTGTCAGGACCGCCGCGGCTCACAGGTCGAACTGTCCTACGTCGGCAGCCGCGCCCTCGTCGTCTACGAACTGCCGCTCAACGAGGTCGTCTTCGACTTCTACGACCGGCTGAAATCCATCTCCAAGGGCTATGCCTCGTTCGACTATGAACTGACCGACTACAAGGTCGGCGACCTGGTCAAGATGTCGATCCTCGTCAACGCCGAGCCCGTCGACGCCCTTAGTATGCTGGTCCACCGCGCCCGCGCCGAGACCCGCGGCCGCGGCATGGTCGAGAAGATGAAGGAGCTGATCCCGCCCCACCTGTTCGTCATCCCGATCCAGGCGGCCATCGGCGGCAAGATCATCGCCCGCGAAACCGTCCGCGCCCTGCGCAAGGATGTGACGTCGAAATGCTACGGCGGCGACGCGACCCGCAAGAAGAAGCTGCTCGAGAAGCAGAAGGCCGGCAAGAAGAAGATGCGCCAGTTCGGCAAGGTCGAGATCCCGCAGGAGGCGTTCATCGCCGCCCTGAAGATGGACGAGGATTGAGGGCCGATCCTCTTTCCAAGGATCAACGGTCCGAACGCATGTCACGCGTTCGGGGCAAGAACACCAAGCCCGAGCTCGCCGTCCGCCGGTTGATCCATGGGCTCGGGTATCGCTTCCGTCTGCACTGTCGGGATCTGCCCGGCACGCCTGATCTCGTCTTCCCGGGCCGCCGCAAGGTGATCTTCGTGCATGGCTGCTTCTGGCATCGGCATCCCGATCCGGACTGCCGTCTGGCGCGAATGCCCAAATCGCGGCAGGAGTTCTGGGGACCGAAGCTGGAAGGGAATCGCGCGCGAGATCTTCGCAAGGAAGCGGCCTTGGCCGAGGCGGGGTGGGACGTGATGACGATCTGGGAATGTGAGTTGCGCGATGTGGCTTCACTTTCGAACAGAATAAGAACATTCTTGGGGGCATGAGGCGCGTGGAGTCCGGGACGATCATGAATTCCATCGAATTGTTCGCCGGCGCCGGTGGCCTCGGCATCGGACTGCATCGGGCCGGATTTCATCCCCTGCAGGTCGTCGAGCGCGACGTCTATTGCTGCGACACCATTCGCGAGAACCAGCGAAGGCCGGGTTCGGTGGTCGCCGACTGGCCGCTCGAACAGGGTGATGTGCGGACGGTCGACTTTGGCGTCCACGAAGGGAAGTTGGACCTGATTTCGGGCGGTCCACCGTGCCAACCGTTCTCCATGGGCGGGAAACACAAGGCCTATGACGACGCGCGCGACATGTTTCCGCAGGCGATCCGCGCGGTACGTGAGGCCCGACCCAGGGCGTTCGTGTTCGAGAACGTCAAAGGACTGACGCGCGCCAGTTTCCAGAACTATTTCGAATATGTGCAACTGCAGATGCGCCATCCGGAAGTAACGGCGCGACCGGACGAGGACTGGGCGGATCACCTCGCGCGTCTGGAGCAGCACCATACATCGAAACCAAAGGGCGGACTGAACTACCGCTTGGTCACACGGCTGCTGAACGCCGCCAACCACGGCGTGCCCCAGAAACGGGAACGGGTCCTGTTCGTGGGTTTCCGCGACGACCTCGACTTGGAGTGGACCTTCCCGATCCAGACCCACTCGGCCGAGGCCCTGATCTGGGATCAGTATCGGGATGGATCCTATTGGGATCGGCACCGGGTCGCGAAGAAGGATCGTGTGGAGAGCGACGTCCTGTCCGCGCGCGCGGCGCGGATGGATGCCCGACCCGTCGGCAGCGCGTGGCGAACCGTGCGTGACGCGATCCATGATTTGCCTGATCCCGAGCGTGAGACGGTGAAGGCGCGAAGCGTCGCCAATCACCGCCAACAGCCGGGCGCGCGCAGCTATCCGGGTCACACGGGCAGTCCGCTGGACGAACCGGCCAAGACCCTGAAGGCCGGCGTGCACGGAGTGCCCGGTGGCGAGAACATGCTGAGGAAGCCGAACGGGGACGTCCGATACTTCACGGTGCGGGAAAGCGCGCGTCTTCAGACCTTCCCCGACGACTACGTGTTCCACGGATCGTGGAGCGAGACGATGCGCCAACTGGGCAACGCGGTGCCGGTGCGGTTGGCCGAAATGGTGGGCAAGGACGTGGCGCGACGGTTGAGGTTCGCGGCGTGAGCAAGGGTCGCGATTTCGCCGCGGACGTTGAATCCATCCGGAACGACATCCGGCGCTTCGTCGACGCGGCGACCGAAAGGGCGCTGCCCGGCGCCCTGCGCAACCGCGTCGATCAGGCGTTGCGCGCACTGGCGCTGGACGTGGAGACGGCGCTCGAGCGGATCGATCCGGTCGCCCTGCCGACGGTGGTTTTCGATCCCAGCAACCCCAAGGTCATCGGTCGTTTCACCGCCCTGGCCATGGTGGCGCAGGATCGTGTGCCGCTGGGCGAGATCGGCAAATTCTACGGGTCAGGCGTCTACGCCATCTACTACAACGGCCGGTACGCGCCCTATGCGCCGCTCAGCGGAACCGAGACCCCCCTCTATGTGGGGCAGGCCGCGCCGGGTCTGGCCAACGCCCATACGGCGCGTGATCAAGGGCCGCGGCTGGCGGCGCGATTGAACGAGCATCGGAAGAATATCGCCAAGGCCGAGACCACCCTCGATCTCGCGGACTTCGAAGCGCGCTTTCTCGTTGTTCAATCCGGATGGGAGACGGCCGCGGAAGACTATCTGATCAATCTCTTCCGGCCGGTCTGGAACAGCGAGACCAATATCCTTTACGGACTGGGCAAGCACGGAGATGACGCGACGACGCGCGCCAACAAACGTTCGCCGTGGGACACGCTTCATCCCGGTCGGGGGTGGGCCGCGAAATCAATCGAAGACGCGCGTCCGACCGATCAGATTCTGAGCGATCTGGGTGATCATTTCGCGCGTCATCCGCCGATCACGGATCGAGCGCAGCTCCTGGAAACCTTCTTCGCGGGGTTGCGTCAGAGGTAGGCTCTGCGAACGCTCGCGTTCCCCGCTTGTTCTCCTGGCATTAACCTGGCACTCTGCCATCCTAGGTTAACGCGGGAATCAGCCGTGTCGGAGTATGCGATCATGGTGAAGCAGGCGGGCCGGGCGGTGGCCGACAAGGCTGTCGACCTTGGCTATATCGATGGGCCTGCGAAACCTGTGGCCGCCCAGCCGAAGCTCGAACTGGTTCGGGGCGGCGCCGGCGAGGACGCTGCGGACTTCACCTTCATCGACCTGTTCGCCGGGATCGGCGGGCTGCGGCGCGGGTTCGAGTCGATTGGCGGAAAGTGCGTCTTCACGTCCGAGTGGGACAAGTACAGCCAGAAGACCTACGCGGCGAACTTCCCCAACGACGACCACGAGATCAACGGTGACATCACCAAGGTGGATGTCGAGGACATTCCGGCCCACGACGTGCTGCTGGCGGGTTTCCCGTGCCAGCCGTTCTCGATCGCGGGTGTGTCCAAGAAGAATGCTCTGGGCCGTGCGCATGGGTTCGAGGACAAGACCCAGGGGACGCTGTTCTTCGATGTGGCGCGGATCATCAAGCACCACCAGCCGGCGGCCTTTCTGCTGGAGAACGTCCGCAACCTGGTCAGCCACGACAAGGGCAAGACCTTCCAGACGATCAAGGAAGTCCTCCAGGATCTGGGCTACACGATCGACTGGCGCGTGATCGACGGCCGTCACTGGACGCCGCAGCATCGCGAGCGGATCTTCATCGTCGGTTTCCGCGAGGATCAGGCGTTCCGCTTCGCGGATATGAAGATGCCCGACGCTGCGCCGAAGTTGGAGGTCATCCTGCATCCCGGCGATGGCTCGGAGGCGCCGGACCAACGATTCACGGTCGGCAACTCGGGCCGGGTCTCGGACAAATACACCCTGACCGATCACCTGTGGAACTATCTGCAGCGGTACAAGGAAAAGCACCAGGCGGCCGGCAACGGCTTCGGCTTCGGCCTGGTTGGCCCGACCGACGTCGCCCGCACCCTGTCGGCGCGTTACTACAAGGACGGGTCGGAAATCCTGGTGAAGCGGGAGGGGCAGAACGTGCCGCGCCGCCTGACGCCGCGCGAATGCGCCCGGCTGATGGGCTTCGACAGCGCCCAGGGCAATGACTTCATTATTCCGGTGTCCGACACCCAGGCCTATCGCCAGTTTGGTAATTCGGTCGTCGTGCCTGCGGTGAAGGCCGTCGCCGAACATATGAAGCCGCACCTGTTCCGCGCCCTCGGTAAAAAGCCCAAGGCCGCCGTTGGCTGACGTCGTCGACCCGGCGACCCGCAGCCGGATGATGTCCGGCATCCGGGGAAAGAACACCAAACCGGAACTGATGATCCGCAAGGCGCTGCACGCGCGGGGTTTCCGGTATCGGCTGCATTGCAAGCTGCCGGGCAAGCCGGACCTGTGTCTGCCGAAATACCGGGCGGTGATCTTCGTCCACGGCTGCTTCTGGCACGGCCACGACTGCCACCTTTTCAAATGGCCCTCGACTCGGCCGGAGTTCTGGCGCGAGAAGATCGCGCGGAACAAGGCGGTGGATGCGGCGGCGGAGGCGAAGCTGTTGGCCGACGGCTGGCGGGTTGCGACGGTGTGGGAGTGTGCGTTGAAGGGGCGCGCCAGACTTGATCTGGAGAATATTACCAATCGGTTGGGCGACTGGGTGACTGGTTCAGTGGATGTTTTAGTGATTCGCGGCTCCGTTTGAGCGTTGCTTACGGGGCAAATGCTTTGACGCCGATGTGAGCGAATTGCTTCATGTCCGATCCAAAGCGACCAAGCGGGCGATAGAACTGGCCGCCGTGGCTGTTCTGCCTTGCCCGGGTTACACCGTCCAATCCAGACAAAGTGAGTTCTGGGAGATAGATGGCCGAGGCGTTTGTTGCGAGCAACAAGCTAGTTCTGTCCGAATTGAACTCGGAAGATTTGTTAAAGAAACCAACGCCGACTTTGGGAGCCTTGCAATCGTGGAGGCCCCGAATGAGTCGTTCTCGCGCGCCGTAGCTTTTGACCTCAATACTAAGGATTTGAGGGGGATTCATCGATTTGGTGACGATCTGGATATCGGCGTTGCCTTCGGTGCCGGTTTGGATCGCGTCTAAAAGTCCCGCCGCTTTGATAGCTTCCCTTACTAGGGCTTCGTTCAAACTGCCTGCGCGAGACACGAGCCCATTCGCCTCAGCCTTGGCGAACTGGGCATAGGGACCGGTAAGGAACGAGATTAACCCGTCCTCACCGAGAGGAGCGACATGCCCGTCAGAGCCGAGTGTTTCGCGAACAAACCTCCTTAACCTCGGTCCCATCACTTCATTGACGACTTCCGAGCAGACTTCATTCGCCGCCGAGAGATTTTCAGACTTGATTGGAACGCCAAGCCGATCGGCGACGATCGCCATCATGGCGAGGGATCTGGGCAGGTAGCCTTCGGTGCTCAACAGAAGGCGAGGAAAATGCTCGAAGAGGCTGTCCAGATTATCTTTCGTGACGCCTCTCGCGTCATGTAACGCGAGCTTTTCCCCATTGGCCAGCCCGACCACAGCAGCGACAAAGCCTTTGGCTTGCTTTCCCCTATTGGCCGCCTGTTTCGTGCCTTTCGGCCAACCAAGGCGTTCCCCAGCTGCAAGGTCGTTCAACGCGAGGAAGTTTGAGAGCTCAGCGTATCCGGTCATACCATCAGTGGGTGCGGTGATTCTCGGTGGTCATCCAGCACGGTTGTGGGTCCCGCGCGCCTAGGCTTCGTCGCCGAACGGGCCGTTGACGCCGCGGGCTTTCAGGAAGGCCTTGATGTTGCGGGCGGCCTGACGGATGCGCTGTTCGTTCTCGACCAGGGCGATGCGGACATAGCCCTCGCCGTTCTCGCCGTAGCCGACGCCGGCGGCGACGGCGACCTTGGCGTGGGTGAGGAGCTGTTTGGAGAACTCCAGCGACCCAAGGTGGGCGAGCGCCGGGGGCAGGGGGGCCCAGGCGAACATGGAGGCGGCGGGCTTGGGGATCTCCCAGCCGGCGGCGCCGAAGCTCTTGACCAGCACGTCGCGGCGCTTGTGGTAGAGGGCGCGGTTCTTCTCGACGATGTCCTGCGGCCCGTTCAGGGCGGCGACGGCGGCGGCCTGGATGGGGGTGAAGGCGCCGTAGTCGAGGTAGGACTTCACGCGGGCCATGGCCGCGATCAGCCGCTTGTTCCCCACCGCGAAGCCCATGCGCCAGCCGGCCATGGAATAGGTCTTGCTGAGGGAGGTGAACTCGATGGCCACGTCCTTGGCGCCCGGAACCTGAAGGATCGAGACGGTCGGCTTGCCGTCGTAATAGAGCTCGGAATAGGCGAGGTCGGAGATGATCCAGAGGTCGTTGGCCTTGGCGAAGGCGACGACGCGCTCATAGAAGGCCAGGTCCACCGTCTCGGCCGTGGGGTTGGACGGATAGTTCATCACCAGCACCTTGGGGCGCGGCACGGTGTAGGCCATGGCCCGCTCGAGCGCCTCGAAATACTTCTCGTCGGGCGTGGTCGGGACGCTGCGGATAGCGGCGCCGGCGATGATGAAGCCGAAGGTGTGGATCGGATAGGAGGGGTTGGGGGCCAGGACCACGTCGCCGGGCTCGGTGATGGCGGTGGCGAGGCTGGCCAGACCCTCCTTGGAGCCCATGGTGACGATGACCTCGGTCTCGGGGTCGAGGTCGACGCCGAAGCGGCGGGCGTAGTAGTTGGCCTGGGCGCGGCGCAGGCCGGGAATGCCGCGCGACTGGGAATAGCCGTGGGCGTCGGGGTTGCGGGCGACCTCGATGAGCTTGTCGATGACGTGGGCGGGCGGGGGCAGGTCCGGATTGCCCATGCCGAGGTCGATGACGTCCTCGCCGGCGGTGCGGGCGGCGTGGCGCATATTGTTGACTTCGGCGATCACATAGGGCGGCAGGCGCCGCATGCGGTAGAATTCTTCGGACATCGTCGGCTCACAGGGAAGGCTTGCCGCCGAGGTGCAGCGAAGGGGCGGAAGACGCAAGGGGCTTGCGCCTTCCGGCCGAAGAAAGATGGGGGCTCAGAGGCCCCAATCCCTAGAGGCCAAGCGCGGTCCGGTAGTGGGGGTGGACGATGTCAGCCCATTCGCGGTGCTTCTGGATATAGCCGGCGAAGAAGGGGCAGGTGGGCAGGACGACGAGGCCGCGGTTGCGGATGTCGGTCAGGACGTGGCGGGCGAGGCGGCTGGCGATACCGCGGCCTTCGAGCGGGACGGGGACCAGGGTCTCGGAGATCAGCAGGCCGCCGGCGACCTCATTGTACTGGACCACGGCGGTCTGGCCGTCGACGACCAGCTCGTAGCGGTGGGTCTCGCGGTTGTCGGTGATTTCGGGGTCGAGGTCGGACATGGGGGGGCTTTCGGCAGGGGAAGGGCGCGCCCGCTCCGGGGAGCGGGCGCGGGGTCGGCATCAGGCCTGGATGAAGGCCAGCAGGTCGGGGTTGATGACGTCGGCGTGGGTGGTCAGCATGCCGTGCGGATAGCCCGGGTAGATCTTCAGCTGGCTGCCCTTCACCAGGGCGGCGGAGAGGGGGGCGGAGTCCGCGATCGGCACCACCTGGTCGTCGTCGCCGTGCATCACCAGGGTCGGGACGGTGATGGCCTTCAGGTCCTCGGTGAAGTCGGTCTCGGAGAAGGCCTTGATGCCGTCGTAGTGAGCCTTGGCCGAGCCCATCATGCCCTGCCGCCACCAGTTCTGGATGACGCCTTCCTGGGGTTCGACGCCTTCGCGGTTGAAGCCGTAGAAGGGGCCGGCGGCGACGTCGCGGAAGAACTGTGCGCGGTTGGCGGCGGTG
>Ga0209630_10003952_pt1 | contig 13241 bp, 11 predicted proteins | sample COG_01_FD_184745 | JGI IMG/M metagenome (GOLD analysis project Ga0209630, IMG submission 184745) | Pelagic Microbial community sample from North Sea - COGITO 998_met_01 (SPAdes) (version 2) | ecosystem: Environmental > Aquatic > Marine > Neritic zone/Coastal water | place: Helgoland, sampling... | reverse complement strand
CGCCGCGCAGGCGCGCGGCCACAGCCTGTTCCATTACCCCGCCGAGGACCTCAACTACGCCGACGGCCGCGTCTGGGCGAAGGCGCATCCGGTCACCGTCCAGCGGGTCGCGGGCGACCATTTTCGCTTCGAGGCGCCGGTCACGCTCGACCTCGGCGAACAGGCCGATGTCGTGCTGATGCGGCAGGACCCGCCGTTCGACCTCGGCTATATCACCGCGACGCACCTGCTCGAACGGATCGCCGACCGCACGTTGGTGGTGAACAACCCGCGCAGCGTCCGCAACGCGCCCGAAAAGGTGTTCGTGCTCGACTATGCGCAGTTCATGCCGCCGACGCTCGTCACCCGCAGCCTCGACGAAGCGCGCGCCTTCCTCGCCCGGCATGGCGAGATCGTCGTCAAGCCGCTGCACGGCAACGGCGGCAAGGCGATCTTCCGCGTCGGCAGCGACGGCGCCAACCTGTCGGCGCTGATCGAGGTGTTCAACCAGACGTGGCGCGAGCCGCATATGGTGCAGGCGTTCCTGCCCGCCGTCGCCAAGGGCGACAAGCGCATCGTGCTGGTCGACGGCGAGGTCGTCGGCGCGATCAACCGCCTGCCGGGCGAGGGCGAGATCCGCTCCAATCTCGCGGTCGGCGGATCGGCGGTGAAGACCGAACTGACCGACCGGGAGCGCGAGATCTGCGCCGTCCTCGGGCCGGAACTGAAACGCCGCGGCCTGCTGTTCGTCGGCATCGACGTGATCGGCGGCGAATGGCTGACCGAGATCAACGTCACCTCCCCCACCGGCATCGTCGCGATCGAGCGGTTCGACGGTACCGATGTCGCCGGGCTGATCTGGGATGCGATCGAACGCAAGCTGCCGCTGCCCGCGCAGGTCTGACGGAACGGGGCCGGCGCCCCCGCCGTTACCCGTCCCGACATGACCGAATTCATCCTCAACGGGATCGCCTGGGGCGGGTATTTCGGTATCTTCCTACTGATGGCGCTGGAAAATATCGTGCCGCCGATCCCGTCTGAGGTCATCATGGGCCTCGGCGGCATGGCGGTCGCGCGCGGCGACATGGCGGTCGTGCCGCTGGTCCTGTGGGGCACCGCTGGCACCACGGCGGGCAATTACTTCTGGTATCATGTCGGCCGTCATATCGGCTATGCGCGCTTCCGCCCGTTCGTCGACCGGCACGGCCGCTGGCTGACGCTGGAATGGGACGATGTCGAACGGCTCCACCGGTTCTTCGTCCGCCATGGCGGCTGGGTCGTCTTCGTCTTCCGCTTCATGCCGACGTTCCGCACGATCATCTCGCTGCCGGCCGGCATCACCTGCATGCCGTTGTGGCGCTTCCTCGTCTGGACCTTCGCCGGCAGCCTGATCTGGAACAGCATCCTCGCCGCCGCCGGCCTCTATCTCGGCTCGCGGTTCGAAGAACTCGACCGCTACGTCGGCCCGCTCGCGATCGCGCTCACCGTGCTGATGATCGGCGGCTATCTGTGGCGCGTCGCGACGTGGAAACCGCGCGAACGCTAGGGCGGCCGTCGATCACGCGCGCGGATGCGCGTTGCGGTAAACGTCGAGCAGATGCGCCGCATCGACCGCGGTATAGACCTGCGTCGAACTCAGGCTGGCATGGCCCAACAGCTCCTGCAACGCGCGAAGGTCGGCGCCCCGCCCCAGCAGATGCGTCGCGAAGCTGTGCCGTAGCGCATGCGGCGTCGTCCGCTCGCCCAGCCCCAGCCGCCCGCGCGCGCGCTGCACCGCCTTGCGGATCATGCCCGGCGACAGCGGTCCGCCCTTCGCCCCGCGGAACAGCGGCGCGGCCGCGTCGAGCGCCCACGGCACCTGCGCCACATAGCCCTCGATCGCGGCGCGCACCTGCGGCAGCAGCGGCACCACCCGCGTCTTGTCGCGCTTGCCCGTCACCATCAGCGTCTCGCCGAGCGGCAGCACCCGCGCGGGCAGCGCGATCGCCTCGCCGATGCGCAGCCCCGCGCCGTACAGCAGCAACAGCACCGCCCAGTCGCGCGCACCGATCCACGGCTCGACGGCCTCGTCCGCCACCTCCCCGGCCAGCGCCAGCACCTCGTCGGGCGAGATCGGGCGCGGCACGCCCTTCTTCACCCGCGGCCCGCGCACCCGCGGCGGCGGCGCGTCCGGCGCGGCAAAGGCAAGGAAGCCGCGCACCGCCGACAGCTCGCGCGCGGCCGAGGCATTGCCCAATCCCCCGCCCGGTCCGCCCCGCCGTGCCGCCAGAAACGCACGCAGATCGGCCGGGGTGACACGCGCCAGCGCCGCCGCATCCACCCGCTCGCCCCAATGCGTCTGGAGGAAGGCGACCAGCCGCTCCGCCGTCGCCTGATAGGCGCGCACGGTATGGACCGATCGCCGCCGGTCGCGCGCCAGATGCGCCGCCCATTGCATCGACACCGGCTGCGTGGGATTATTCGTCACCCCCCCCTTATGCGCGCCCCCCGGAAACCCGGGAAGGGACATATTAACCCTTATCCCCCATCAGGTTAGCGATGACGCACCCGGTAACGTCTCTCACCGATACGCGATATGACGAGGCGAGTCGGCTGGCCGCCCTGCACGCGCTCGCGCTGCTCGACAGCGAACCCGAGAAGGAATTCGACGCGCTCGTCGCGCTCGCCGCCGAGCTGCTCGGCTGCCCCACCGCGATGATTACGCTGATCGATCGCAACCGGCTGTGGATCAAGGCGACCACCACCCCGGGCATCACCGAACTCGACCGCGACATCGCCTTTTGCGACCGCACGATCCGCCAGAACGTGCCGCTGATCGTCGACGACCTGAGCCGCGACGACCGGTTCCACGACAATCCGCTGGTGGTCGAGGCCGGCAAGCGCTTCTACGCCGGCACCGCCATCCATGTCGCCGACGGGCAGGGCGTCCGCCAGCCGATCGGCACGCTCTGCGTCCTCGACGACCGCCCGCGCTCGCTCAATGCCGCCGGCCACGCCGCGCTCCGCCACCTCGCCAGCCTCGCCGAGGCGCTGATCGCCGCCCGCCGCACCGCGATGGAGGCGGTGCGCATCGCCACCGCGGGCGAGGCGCTGGTCGGCCGGCTCGCCAGCAAGGATCGCATCTTCCGCCAGGCCGAACGGATCGCGATGATCGGATCGTGGCGGCTGTCGGTCCCCGACCAGGTGCTGGAATGGTCCGACAACGTCTACCGCATCCACGGGCTCGCGGTCGGCGACATGCCGGCGCTGTCGCATGCGCTCGATTTCTACCCGCCGCAGGCGCGCGCCGACGTGACCGCACGACTCGACCGGACGCTGGCGACGGGCGAGCCGTTCGAATTCGAGGGCGACCTCATCACCGCCGACGGCCGCCTGCGCCGCGTCCGCGCCGCCTGCGAGACGGATATCCGCGACGGCGTCGTCCATGCGCTGATCGGCGTGTTCCAGGACATCACCGACCGCCACAACCTCGAGACGCAATTGCGCCGCTCCGCCGACACCGACGCGCTCACCGGCATCGCCAACCGCGCCGCCTTCGACCGCGAACTCGACAGCGCGATGCGCATCGCGCGGCGCGAGGGATCGCCGCTGATGCTGGCCCTGATCGACCTCGACGGCTTCAAGACCATCAACGATTCCCTCGGCCACGACGCCGGCGACGACGTGCTGCGGCTGACCGGCATGGCGCTGTCGCAGCCGTGGCTGCGCAACTGTTTCGCCGCGCGCATCGGCGGCGACGAATTCGCGATCATCATCGACGATCCGCAGATCATCGCGCAGCCCGACCAGTTCGGCATCGACGTCGAGGCGGCGCTGCGCGTCTCGGTCGAGGCGAACGGCATCACCATGACCAGCGCCGGATCGATCGGCATCGCGACCTTCGACGACGAATGCCATTCGCTGCGCGATTTCGCGCGGCGCGCCGACACGCGGCTCTACGCCGCCAAGCGCGCCCGCGTCGGCCGGCGGCGCTCGACCGTCGCCCGCGCCGCCTGACGCCCAAACTGCCGCTTCACCTCGACTCGGCCAGCCCCCATATGGGCGGCATGTCCTCGCGCGCCCGCGTCCTCGTCCTCAACTCCGCGCTCGGCCCGCTCGACTATCGCGTGCCGGCGGGCATGGCGGTCGAACCGGGATCGATCGTGATCGCGCCGCTCGGACCCCGCCAACTGCTCGGCGTGGTGTGGGAGCCCGAACGCCTGCCCTCCGACGTAGAGGTCGGCGACAATCGCCTGCGGCCGCTGCTCGGGCTGGTCGACGTGCCGCCGCTCGCCGCGCCGCTGCGCCGCCTGATCGAATGGACCGCGGCCTATTATCTCGCGCCCCCTGCGTCGGTGGTGCGGATGGCGCTTGCCTCCACCTCGGCACTGGAGGGCGCGCGGACCGTCACCGAATATCGCGTCACCGGCCATGTTCCCCCGCGCCTCACCCCGCAGCGCGAACAGGCGCTGGAGCGGATCGGCGACCGCCAGGGCCTGATCCGCGAACTCGCCGCGATCGCCGACGTCAGCGACGCGGTGATCCGCGGGCTGGTCAAGACCGGGGCGATCGAGGCGGTCGAGGTCGATATCGACAGCCCGTTCCCGCACCCCGACCCCGCCTTCGGCCCGCCGACGCTCGCCGGCGAGCAGCAGGCGGCGGCGGACATTCTGGTCGCCAACGTCGCGGCCCACGCCTTCGCCCCGACGCTGCTCGACGGCGTCACCGGGTCGGGCAAGACCGAAGTCTATTTCGAGGCGGTGGCGGAGGCGATCCGTGCCGGGCGGCAGACGCTCGTCCTGCTGCCCGAAATCGCGCTGACCGAACCCTTCCTCAAGCGCTTCCACGACCGGTTCGGCTGCGAGCCCGTCGCGTGGCATTCGGGCCTGCGGTCGACCCAGCGACGTCGCGCCTGGCGCGCGATCGCCGGCGGCGAGGCGCTGGTGACGGTCGGCGCGCGTTCGGCATTGTTCCTCCCTTATCGCAACCTCGGCCTGATCGTCGTCGACGAGGCGCACGAAACCAGCTTCAAGCAGGAAGAGGGCGTCCACTACCACGCCCGCGACGTCGCGGTGATGCGCGGCAAGTTCGAAGCCTGCCCGGTGATCCTCGCCAGCGCCACCCCGGCGATCGAGACGCGTCAGCAGGTCGCACTCGGCCGCTATGCCGAGCTGAAGCTGCCCGGCCGCTACGGCCCGGCGGAGATGCCGACGATCGAGCCGATCGACCTGATCCAGCATCCCCCCGAACGCGGCCGCTGGATCGCGCCCAGGCTGGTGACGGCGCTGGAGGAGACGCTGGCAAAGGGCGAGCAGTCGCTGCTGTTCCTCAACCGCCGCGGCTATGCGCCGCTGACGCTGTGCCGGACCTGCGGCCATCGCTTTCAATGCCCCAATTGCACCGCCTGGATGGTCGAGCACCGGCTGACGCGGCGGCTCGCCTGCCACCATTGCGGCCATGTCATGCCGACCCCGCGCGCCTGCCCGGAGTGCAAGGAGGAGGACAGCCTCGTCGCCTGCGGCCCCGGGGTCGAGCGCATCGCCGACGAGGTGACGGCGCTGTTCCCCGAGGCGAAGACCGCGGTCGTCACCTCGGACACGATCTGGTCGCCGGCCAAGGCGGCGGAGTTCGTCGGTCGGATGGAGGCGGGCGACATCGACATCGTCGTCGGCACGCAATTGGTCACCAAGGGCTATCACTTTCCCAATCTGACGCTGGTCGGCGTGATCGACGCCGATCTGGGGCTGGAGGGCGGCGACCTGCGCGCGGCGGAGCGGACGTTCCAGCAGATCCGTCAGGTGTCGGGTCGCGCCGGCCGCGGCGCCAAGCCCGGCCATGTCTTCATCCAGACGCACAGCCCCAAAGCGCAGGTGATGCAGGCGCTCATCACCGGCGACGCCGACGCCTTCTACGACGCGGAAACCGAGGCGCGGCGCGATGCCGGCGCGCCGCCGTTCGGTCGCTATGCCGCGATCGTCATATCCTCGGAGGACCAGGCCTGCGCCAACGAGGTCGCCAAGCTCGTCGCCCGCAGCGCACCGCAGGTGGACGGCATGGCGGTCTATGGCCCCGCCCCCGCGCCGCTGGCGATGCTGCGCGGGCGCCATCGCTATCGGTTGCTGGTCCATGCCCGTCGCGCGCTCGACGTGCAGGATGTCATCCGCGACTGGCTCGGTGCGCTCGACTGGCCCGCGAAAGCGCGCGTGACGGTGGACGTCGATCCGTATAACTTCCTGTAGGAACCAATACCGGTCCAATGGGGGAATGGCGGATGACGACGCGGCGTGGCTTTCTGGGCGGGGCGGCAGCGACCGCGGGCGTGGCGTCGCTGGCCGGCGCGGCGCCCGCGGCGGGCGGCGCGATGATCGTATCGACCTGGGATTTCGGCGCGGCGGCGAACGATGCCGCCTTCGCCCGGCTGAAGGCCGGCGGCAGCCTGATCGACGCGGTCGAGGCGGGCGGCATGGTGCCGGAGGCGGACCCCGACAACCATTCGGTCGGCTATAGCGGCTATCCCGATCGCGACGGCCACGTCACGCTCGATGCGGTCATCATGGACGATGCCGGCGGGGTCGGCGCGGTCGCCGCGTTGGAAGACACCGTCCATGCCATCTCCGTCGCGCGGCGGGTGATGGAGAAGACGCCGCACACCTTCCTCGTCGGCGCTGGCGCGACGCAATTCGCGCGCGATCAGGGCTTTCCCAAAGTCGACCTCTTGACCCCCGAGGCGGAGAAGGCATGGCGCGACTGGCTCAGGACCTCGCAATACAGACCGGTCGCGAACAGCGAGAACGCGCGTGCGCCCCGTGGCGTCCGGGGCGGGGCGCTCGACCACGACACGATCGGCCTGCTCGCCCGGACCGCCGACGGGCGGCTGGCGGGGGCGTGCACGACGTCGGGCATGGCGTTCAAGATGCGCGGCCGGGTGGGCGATTCGCCGCAGGTCGGCGCGGGGCTGTACGTCGAGGCGGGCATCGGCGCCGCCACCTCCACCGGCCTCGGCGAGGAGGTCACCCGCGTCTCCGGCACCGCCCGCGTCGTCGCCTCGATGCGCGCCGGCCTGTCGGCGCAGGCGGCGTGCGAGGAGGTCGTCCGCCATATCGCCAGACTGCGCGGGGACGCGATCAAGGGGACGCAGGTCGGGTTTCTCGCGCTGTCGCCCAAGGGCGAGGTCGGCGCCTTCTGCCTGCTGCCGGGGTTCACCTACGCGGTGACGGACGCAGCGGGCGTTACGGTGGTGAAGAAGGGCGCGTCGCTATTCGCGGCGTGAGGAGGCGCGAGCGACCGGATCGAACCGGGTCGTCCCCCGTGCCCCGTCATTGCCAGCGCAGCGAAGCAGTGACGACGCTTGGGGGCGCCGGGCCGGATCGAGCCCCCCGCGCGATCAGGCGGCGTGTTCGGCCAGCACGGTGAGGCCGCGGGCATTGACTTCGGCGAAGCCGCCCTGGATCGCGATCGTCTCGGGCTGGCCGCCTTCGGTGCGATAGACCGACAGCGCACCGTCGCGGACGGTGGACATCAGTGGGGCATGGCCCTCGAGCACGCCGAAGTCGCCTTCGGTGCCGGGGACGACGACCATGTACACGTCCTCGGACCGGACGAGCTTTTCAGGCGTGACGAGTTCGAAGTGGAGCATGTTTTTCTATCCTAAGCCCCTCCCCTTCGGGGGAGGGGTCGGGGTGGGGGAAACGGGCGTGCCTCTCGGTGAGACATCCACCACCCCCAACCCCTCCTCTCAAGAGGAGGGGCTTTGTTTTCGTCGTTACGCTTCCTGCGCCATCTTCTCGGCCTTGGCGACGACCTCGTCGATGCCGCCGACCATGTAGAAGGCCGCTTCGGGCAGGTGATCGTATTCGCCGTCGACGACCGCCTTGAACGAGCGGACCGTGTCCTCGATCTGCACGAACTTGCCGCTGATGCCGGTGAAGACCTCGGCGACGTGGAACGGCTGGCTGAGGAACTTCTGGATCTTGCGCGCGCGCGTCACGGTGAGCTTATCCTCTTCGGACAACTCGTCCATGCCGAGGATCGCGATGATGTCCTGCAGCGACTTGTAGCGCTGGAGCAGCGACTGGACCGCACGCGCGGTGTCGTAATGCTCCTGACCGACGACGCGGGGTTCGAGAACGCGGCTGGTCGAATCGAGCGGATCGACCGCCGGATAGATGCCGAGTTCCGAGATTGCGCGGTTGAGCACGGTCGTCGCGTCCAGATGGGCGAAGGACGTCGCCGGGGCCGGATCGGTGAGATCGTCCGCGGGGACGTAGACGGCCTGCACCGAGGTGATCGAGCCCTTGTTGGTCGAGGTGATCCGCTCCTGCAGCGCGCCCATGTCGGTCGACAGCGTCGGCTGATAGCCCACCGCCGACGGGATGCGGCCGAGCAGCGCCGACACTTCGGCGCCCGCCTGGGTGAAGCGGAAGATGTTGTCGACGAAGAACAGCACGTCCTGCCCTTCCTGATCGCGGAAATATTCCGCGATGGTCAGGCCCGACAGCGCGACGCGGGCACGGGCGCCCGGCGGCTCGTTCATCTGGCCGAACACGAGCGCGACCTTCGACCCTTCGCTGACCGGATTGCCGTCGGCATCCTTGGCGATGACGCCCGCGTCGAGGAATTCGTGATAGAGGTCGTTACCCTCGCGGGTGCGCTCGCCGACGCCGGCGAACACCGAGGTGCCGCCATGGCCCTTGGCGATGTTGTTGATGAGCTCCTGGATCAGCACGGTCTTGCCGACGCCGGCGCCGCCGAACAGGCCGATCTTGCCGCCCTTCGCATAGGGTGCGAGCAGGTCGATGACCTTGATGCCGGTGACCAGAATCGCGTTCTCGGTCGACTGGTCGACGAACAGGGGCGCGTCGGCGTGGATCGGCGCGCGCAGGTCGGTCTGCACCGGGCCGCGCTCGTCGATCGGCTCGCCGATGACGTTGAGGATGCGGCCGAGCGTCGCCGGGCCGACCGGCACGCTGATCTGCGCGCCGGTGTCGCGCACGGTCTGACCGCGGGTCAGGCCCTCGGTCGCGTCCATCGCGATCGTGCGGACGGTGTTCTCGCCAAGATGCTGCGCGACCTCGAGCACCAGACGGTTGCCGTTGTTGTCCGTCTCGAGCGCCGAGAGGATCGCCGGCAGGTTGTCCGGGAAATGCACGTCCACGACGGCGCCGATGATCTGCGCGATCGTGCCGGTGGTGTTGCTGCTGCCCGTGTTCTGCGTCGGGCGGATGTCGTCTGCGGCGGTTGCCATCACTGCTTCCTTGCCTTCATCGTCATTCCCGCGAAGGCGGGAATCCATAAATTCTGCCGTCTCGATCCATAGCACATCTGCGCGTCTGGATCCCCGCCTTCGCGGGGATGACGGAATTGCGAAACCTAGAGCGCCTCGGCGCCGGAGATGATCTCGACCAGTTCGGTCGTGATCGCGGCCTGACGCGTGCGGTTATACTGGATCGACAGACGATTGATCATGTCGCCCGCGTTGCGGGTGGCATTGTCCATCGCGTTCATGCGGCTGCCCTGTTCCGACGCGGCGTTTTCGAGCATCGCGCGGAAGATCTGGATCGCGACGTTGCGCGGCAGCAGATCGGCGAGGATGCCTTCCTCGTCCGGCTCGTATTCGACGACCGCGCTGGCGCCGGTCGCGGGTGCCTGCGCCACCGCGGGGACCGGCACCGGGATGATCTGCTGGCCGACCGGCTCCTGCACCAGCGCCGAGACGAACTTGGCGTAGAACAGGTGCGCGACGTCGAACTCGCCCGCGGCATAGCGCGCGAGCAGGTCGTCGGCGATCTCGCGCGCCTGGGTGAAGCCCAGCGTCTTGTGCTGGCCGAGCTCGTGATCGGCGACGATGCCGTTCGGGTAGAAGCGCTTGAGCACGCGCCCCTTCTTGCCGGCGAGATAGAAGCGCACGGTTTTACCCTGCGCGGTCAGCTCCTCCGCCTTGCGGCGGGCGGCGCGGACGATGTTGGCGTTGAACGCACCCGCGAGGCCGCGCTCCGACGTCGCGACGACGAGCAGGTGAACCTGATCCTTGCCGGTGCCCGACAGCAGCGGCGACACGCCTGCGCCGCCGGCGAGCTGGCGCGACAGGCTGGCGACGACCGCCTCCAGACGCTCGGCATAGGGACGCCCGGCCTGCGCCGCCTCCTGCGCACGGCGCAGCTTGGCGGCGGCGACCATCTTCATCGCCTTGGTGATCTTCTGGGTCGATTTGACCGAGTTGATCCGAACCTTGAGGGCCTTGAGTGACGCCATTAGTTTGCGCTGTCCAAATTTCCCATGTCGTCAGGTGCACCTGCTCCAACCCGGGCTTTATAACGTTCGTATGCTTCCAAAGCAGCATCTGTCGGCTTGTATGAAGTCAACCCGCTCATTGCACTGGATTGGCGGCTCGCGGTGTAAACGACAAGGACCGCCCCCAAAATCGCAATGACCGCCGCTGTGTTCGCCAGTGCCGGCGCGCCCAGCTTACCATCTTGTTCCGCAACACGCTGTTGGTGAAGGATATCAAGCCCTTTCACCACCAGCATGATTGCCAGTGCCCAGATGGCTATTTGAATCATTAAGCGAAGGTCTTCGCGAACTGGTCGAGCGCGGCCTTGAGTCCCGACTTGGCTTCGTCGCCGAGATCGCGGGTTTCGCGGATCTTGGTGAGGACGCCGGCGTGGTTGGCGCGCAGGTCCTGCAGCATCGCGGCTTCGTAGCGGACGACGTCGGTCACTGCGACCTTGTCGAGATAGCCGTTGGTGCCGGCGAAGATCGACGCGGTCTGCTCCTCGAACGGCATCGGCGAGAATTGCGCCTGCTTGAGCAATTCGGTCAGGCGCGCGCCGCGGTTGAGCAGGCGCTGCGTCGAGGCGTCGAGGTCGGAGCCGAACTGCGCGAACGCCGCCATCTCGCGATATTGCGCCAGCTCGAGCTTGATGCTGCCCGACACCTTCTTCATCGCCTTGGTCTGCGCGGCGGAGCCGACGCGGCTGACCGAGAGGCCGACGTTGATCGCGGGGCGGATGCCCGCGAAGAACAGGTCGGTTTCGAGGAAGATCTGGCCGTCGGTGATCGAGATCACGTTGGTCGGAATGTAGGCCGACACGTCGCCCGCCTGCGTCTCGATGATCGGCAGCGCGGTCAGCGAACCGCCGCCATTGGCGTCCGACATCTTGGCGGCGCGCTCCAGCAGGCGGCTGTGCAGGTAGAAGACGTCGCCCGGATAGGCTTCGCGGCCCGGCGGACGGCGCAGCAGCAGCGACATCTGGCGATAGGCGACCGCCTGCTTCGACAGATCGTCGAACACGATCAGCGCATGCATGCCGTTGTCGCGGAAATATTCGCCCATCGCGGTGCCGGTATAGGGCGCGAGGAACTGCAGCGGTGCCGGCTCCGACGCGGTCGCGGCGACGACGATGGAATAGTCCATCGCGCCATTCTCTTCGAGCGTCTTGACGAGCTGCGCGACGGTCGAACGCTTCTGGCCGACCGCGACATAGACGCAGTACAGCTTCTTGGATTCGTCCGAACCCTGGTTGACCGTCTTCTGGTTGATGAAGGTGTCGATCGCGACCGCCGACTTGCCGGTCTGGCGATCGCCGATGATGAGCTCGCGCTGGCCACGACCGACCGGCACCAGCGCGTCGATCGCCTTCAGGCCCGACTGCATCGGCTCGCTGACCGACTGGCGCGGGATGATGCCCGGTGCCTTGACCTCGACGCGGCTGCGCTTTTCGGCGACGATCGGGCCCTTGCCGTCGATCGGATTGCCGAGGCCATCGACCACGCGGCCGAGCAGGCCCTTGCCGACGGGGACGTCGACGATCGTGCCGGTGCGCTTGACGATGTCGCCTTCGCGGATCTGCGCGTCCGACCCGAAGATCACGACGCCGACGTTGTCGGCCTCGAGGTTGAGCGCCATGCCCTGCACGCCGTTGGCGAATTCGACCATTTCGCCCGCCTGGACGTTGTCGAGGCCGTAGATGCGCGCGATGCCGTCGCCGACGCTGAGCACCTGGCCGGTCTCGGTGACCTGGGCCTCGGTGCCAAAGTTGCTGATCTGGTCCTTGATGACCTTCGAGATTTCTGCGGCGCGGATATCCATCGTGAGTTAGCCCTTCATCGCGTGCGCGAGAGTATTGAGACGGGTGCGGATCGACGAATCGATCATCTGTGAACCGATGCGGACGACGAGGCCGCCGAGCAGCTCCGGATCGACCGACAGGTCGACGGACACCTCGCGGCCCATGCGGGTCCGCAGCTGCTGCTTCAGGTCGCCGAGCTGTTCGTCGGTCAGCGGGTGTGCGCTGGTCACCTCGGCGGCCGCCTCGCCGCGATGGCGGGCGGCGAGCTGGCGGAAGGCGCGCATGATCGCGGGCAGCTGGCCGAGGCGGCGGTTCTCGGCGAGGACGCCGAGGAAATTCCGGGTGGTCGCATCGATGCCGAGGCTGTCGGCGACGCCGAGCACCGCCTTCACCGCGGCGCCGCGGGCGACCAGCGGGCTGGCGGTCAGCGCGCGCAGATCGTCGCTCTGTGCCAGCGCGTCGCGGATGCCCGCCAGGCTCGATTCGACGGTGTCGATGGTCTTCGCATCGCGCGCGAGCTCGAACAGCGCGATCGCATAGCGTCCGCCTAAGCTTGCCTGAATACCGCCGGATGTCTCCACGGAGTCGAAGTCCTCGTACCGAATGTTGGCCCATGGGGAAGAGGGCGCGCGAAAGCGCACCTTTATGGGTGGCGGGCGGCTAGCATGGGGTCGGCGGAAGCGCAAGTATGGCCGATGTCGCACGATGACGGAACCGTCATGTTGCCGCCGTTCAGGATCGCCGGCGTAACGACCGGCGGGCAGGAGGACGGACACGATGCGCGGGCTGGCGGCGATGGTGATCGGCATGGTGTTGGCATCGTCGGCGGCGGCCGAGACGCTGCGGGTCGAGGGCATATTTCCGGCACAGGCGCGCGAGGCGAGCTTCCTGCCGACGATCGCGGTCGGCGCGTTCGCCGGGCCGGACGGCGAGGAGCTCGCCGATGCGATCGAACGGCGGCTGGCGAAGCTTGGCGCCGACGGGCTGCCGCATGTGCGGCTGATCCCGCCGAGCCTGCGGCCGGACGGCATGCTGACCGGGCGCACCGACGTGTCGGTCGCGGACAGCGACTATAGCGAAACGCGCGAACGCTGTGCCGAGAAGAAGGACGGCAAATGCGTCCGCAAGGAAAAGTATCGCGTCGACTGCGTGCGGCGGACGATCGATTTCCGCGCCGACCTGCGGCTGATGCGGCGCAGCGGCGGCGGCTTTCCG
>Ga0209630_10003951_pt1 | contig 13243 bp, 18 predicted proteins | sample COG_01_FD_184745 | JGI IMG/M metagenome (GOLD analysis project Ga0209630, IMG submission 184745) | Pelagic Microbial community sample from North Sea - COGITO 998_met_01 (SPAdes) (version 2) | ecosystem: Environmental > Aquatic > Marine > Neritic zone/Coastal water | place: Helgoland, sampling... | reverse complement strand
GCTAATCCGAGTCAAAATATTGAGAGAAACAATCTATTTCTTATTGAATTGATTGAAAATATCAAAGATAGTATTGAAAAGGGAATTAATACAAATGAAACAATTCAATATCTAGACAGTTTTAAAACTCTTGTTGATACTAATTTCAGAGATTTGGAATCCCAAGTTCGCGAAAATAATGTGGCTAATGACATTAAAGCACTAGATGCGAAAATACAGTTGTTAAATAAAGACACAGAACAGCTGTCGGAAATTAAAACGATTGTAAACTCACAGAAAACTAGTGTTACAAAGGAAATAGAAACAATGATGAAGAGCACAGAGAACAGTAATATTATTAATATCGGAGAGATTATTGATAAGAAACATGAATTAATTGTTGGTAAAATTTCCTCGGAATTATCTAAAGATAGCAGAGATAATAGCAAGTCTTTGTCTGCATCTCTAACTCTTCAATTACAAGAGCGTTTCAATGATATTAAAAAAGAAACAGATAAAATAATCAATTCTGATAGTTCTAATAATATAAAAGTGATTGAAAGTTACTTTAATAAATTAAATGAGGCATTTAATCTCTCGGAGGCAAAAAACGAAGCGGATAGAAAGAATAATATTGAACAACAACAGTTGGTTTCTAAGACACAAACAGATTTGCTGTATGAAAAGTTAAATAGTTCGTTTAGACCATCGCTTGAGAAATTAGATCAGTATATTGAATTACAAACAACTACCAATTCAAGTCGCAAAGGCAATCTTAGCGAGGGTAAATTAGAAACCGTTCTCAATAAATGCTTTCCAAGCTCAACAATTGAAAACACCAGTAAGACCGGACAAAGTGGAGATTTTCTTGTTAAATATAAATCCTCTATTTTTGAGAACGCACACGCAGATGGCGATGGATATATCTCCATTATGATTGAAAATAAAAACTATAAAGGCAATGTTCCCGAAGATGAAGTCAAGAAATTCATTGACGATGTTAAAACAACGAATAATCATGGAATATTTCTATCACAAACAAGCGGTATTGCAACTAAGAGTAATTATGATATTGATTTTGAAGGAAAAAACGTCTTGATATATGTACACAATGTCCACTATGATGAGAATATTATTATTTCAGCGGTTAAATTACTAGAGGCTATTTTATCCAAGATTAATCTTAAAAATCCTGGACAGAATATTCCTGAGGAAAAAATCAAGGCTGTTCGCAGAGAAATAACTGAGTTTTTTGAGATTAAAAATAGTTTAATTGAGGATTCTAATACCATCATTGACTCTATTAAAAGAAATCTGGTTGCTAATATTGAGAGACTTAAGTTTCCTAATCTTAGCGCAATGGTGAATGTTGCCTCTTCAACCCAATCTGGTGAACACGTATGTGAGTTCTGTGGCGAGTCGTTCATCACTAAACAAGCACTCGGAGGTCATAAAAAGAAACACAGAGATGAAATAAAGGCATCAAAGGCAAATAAAGTAATAAATGTTACAACCGAATCATAAAAGAAGCTTGTATGTAATTATTATCAAAGCCATATAGACGAACTGCTGATTGTATTTATCAATAAAATAACCAAATGATTGTTCTTCCTGTATACACATAATACAACCTCCAAATAACGCTTTCAAGCATATCTGTATAGACGATAATAATGCAAGTATTATCAAAACGATTCTATTTTTAATTAACACACCTAAATATATTGCTATAAATAAGAAATAATGCGACAAATCTATAATTATATTTAAATTTGCTAACAAAGCCACTATAAAAAATACGTGGATTACTATAATACCGTAGATATAGCATTGCTCCGCGAGATTTAGTTCTTCATTTCTCAATATATAGACGAATACCATATCAATTATTAGCGTTATTAATATCATCAAAAACTTATGTAATATCTCCATTATATATTAGCGAGTTCAAATATCAGCACTGACACCTTAAAAGATATAGACTATAAAACGGATATCCAGAAAAAATTGATTAATTTTTTTATTAATAATAACACGTAAATGAATAGAATTATAATCATCGGTTCCTTTCTATGGATTGTTCTTCACTACATAATTCCGCATCTATATACGAAATTATGTGTTCCACTGACACCGTTCGGGTTTATCGAATCAATCATTCTGGCAACTGCACCCCACTGCGAAGCCATGAGATATGCGCTCTATATTTCAGGGGACAATATTAAATATATGTGGCTGACGATGGGAGCTGGGATGCTATCATTAATTGCCGATAAATTATGCGCAAAGGTTCCAAAATAGAGTGCTATTCTACCTTTAACCTAAATCTTAAATAGTAAATAGTAAAAAATAACATTGTATAGCAAACAGCAATATAATAAGTTAATGCTTTTCTTGATTCATAATCAACCGCTAATCCATTGAATTCTAGAAATGGATCAATCATATTAAAATTGTCTTTACATAGACGATTTTCTAACATACTAATAAAACAACCGTCAAATAATATAAATAATGATACTATTACGGCATAATATAAGACAGACAATGTAACTAACATTCCGTCACAAAACATTATTATGAAAATGAACGCTACTGGCATTGCGAAATGATAACTTCTAAGCATAACACCGAGTGAAAACTCTGAAATGCCAGTTCTTCTACATAAATATTCCAGAATATCAATGAAATTTGCTCTGGATGATTTTGATATGAACATTATATTAATGTGTGGATTTTTTCTTAAAAAAAAAACGTAATATATATTTATGTATGGAGGATGAAAATAAGAATGAATGCCCTTCAGATAAAGAATCAGAAAAAATAGACGACGTAAATAACGTGCCAGACGAGAAACCCTGCGATACAATACAAAATCAAAGTGATTCTGTACCGACTTGCAGAAAAGACGTGTCATTTAAGGAGCAGAGCGAATCATTAAAGGATCATATTTTGATTAATTATCCATTTTATATTATTACTGCCATTTGTATTTTCATATTATCTTGTAAAAAGACCAACAAACGTAACTATTTTGTTATGATTTTCTCTCTAATGTATGTTGCCTTTGCGGGATATTTCATTCATATGATATCACACAATATACATTATACTAAAATGTATGACGAATATCCAGTGATTTATAAGAATATACCTATTATAGATAACTGTTTTCGCGGGTTTACGTGGTTTTTAGATTTCCATCACATATCACACCATGATTCCGATATAAACAAACTACCTAAATACCAACTATTAGAAGCAATCAACAATTTTGTAATGCAGGGTGCCATTGGCGTCTGCGCCGGAACACTATACAATATGATGGACTGGCGGATGTTTATGTTGTGGGGGCTATTCTACGCATCATTTCATATTATTAATTACACATTTGTTGAACCAACCGTTCACAGCGACCATCACCTTAATATATACTCAAATTATGGGATTGATATTTTTGATATTCTTATGGGAACTAAACACGATTGGTCAGATATAGAGGATTACAATCACTATTCTATAAATATGGTTCTCATATCCGTTTTATTTTACTTTATCATATAATTATATATGAATGTTACTGAAAAAATTGTCTATATTTTATATATTTATTCATTAATAATCCTCTTCATTAATATTAATCCAAATATTATACGCCTTGTTTTATTTTATATTTATTGTTTTTACACCACATGGATAATTGGAACCGGATGTAAACACTTCTTATTAACCGCAAACATTAGTAAAATACTTATTACAGCCCAATACTCGCTTTTTTGTACTGCTTGCTACTATTTTATTAATAAAACTTGGAATATTTATAAATACAATCGGATATACACTGCGGGTATTCTATTATTGCCTCTCACTTATACGCTTAATATCAAGATGGCGGAATATCTATTTGAATGTAGCGAATACCATACATATAATAAAGCTTATCTAATCTACTTTGCGGTAACCGGTATTAATTTATTGGTAATAACCAGTATGTATTTTAATAACTCGCTATTATTCTAATACGAAATTTATTCACCAGAGATATATGTGGCTTAAAATTTTAGCATTATAGTATCCGCCTGATTTAGCTATCTCTTTTTTAATTGCCTCACCACGTAAGGGAGTTCCGCTATGCCTCTTTAAATAGTTACGCATCCTCTTTCGCGTATTGTGATTGTCCTTTGCATACAGCTTTAGTGGAGTTCTGTCCTTGTATTGCTGATACCCCAATCCACCAAAATGAATGATGCGCGTCTTTTTGGTGTCCCGATTCTCCACAATTACCGTATATTTTTTGCCTTTTTGCTTGCTCTTTTCAAATTTTAGGATGCGCTCCTTCATATTCGGCTTTCCACCACCGATTTTTATCGTCTTTTTATTCGGAATTCGTGCGTTTTTACTCAATTTAAGCGCCTTACTACTCGGTTTACAGCCTTCCACGAGTATATGTCCGTCTACTTTTGCAGCGGGACCGCCTGATATCGCACTATATAAACGCGCCTTTCCCCATGAATGTGCTGTTTGATTCGGTCTTGAACCCGATGAATAATACGCACCTTGACCCTTTTTAATAATTTGTTCTAGTGCGGCTCTTTTACATTTCGTCTTTTTACTTAACACATTAATATTAATAGGTTTGTTCTTATCTAAATCGTATATCTCGGTCACTTTGCTGCTCCAGCTCGTCTTGCGATTCTTGAAACCATTTATTTTCTTTCTCGTATGATATTTACCCTTTTTATACTCACGTTGAGACTTTTTAAGCTCGCCAGTTGCCTTCTTTTTTGATTTACTAGAGAGATGTTGAGGAACATAATTCTGTGGAATCCTCCCCATTATATATATTCATTACAAGAATATCCTGTTATTTCACAACAAAATGGGAGTTTCATCGTTCCACGAGAATGAATACAATTGACATCGTAACATTGTCCCAAAGTTGCCTTCCACCGTTTTGCCGTTTTATCGCTTATAACTCCTTCCACGCAACCTTTCTCACCGCTCACAGTTACCATTTTATAATGTAGTCGTTTCACCTCGCCCATCTGAGCAAATACAAATAACAATTTGCATAATCTTTTCAACATTTATATTTTATTGTTAATACTTTTATGTTAATACTTTTATATGGCTTGTGTTAAAAAGTGTTTATGTCTACCAAAAACAAGGAGTTATTGAGAGTTAACAAAGTAATATAGTTATAATTGAAGAGAACATTCAAAAAGAGAGTTGTTATCCGTAATTTATTATTTCTATATATTAATGACTTATCTAGTAATTATTATTGCCGTATTGCTTATTTGTGGGTTGCTATATTACAATAATAAACTACGCGAATCATTTGATGGCGAGATGGATGTCCCCAGTCGCCAGGTTAGCGAACCGGAGCCTACCGTTTCAAAAGCAAATCATTCGCAGCCAGCTGAGTATACTCAGAACCAGACGGATGAGGAGGTAGATGATAAACCTGTTCTGAGAAATCCACTCACTCTATATAAGGCATATATGGATACTAATTGTAAGAATAATTACTGTTGTGTAGACGGAATGACCTTTAGCGAAGAGCTTGGTGTTTGCATCAAGAACAACGATAGCTCGTACTTATCGGAGTTTCATGCGCTTGGTTACGTCCCTATACCGCCACCAAAAGTAGATGATTTAAGATAACTAGAGAGATGCTATCTCTTTTTTTGTTAATTTTACCTCTTTGCCGAGCTCTTTTAGTAACTTTAACTTTACCTTTTCGTCTAAGTCGCGTGTAGTTGACCCGGCAATAGCAACGTATTTCATCTTTAGACTTTCTGTTTTCATCCAGTCTGGATACTGCTTCTCGAATTCAGCACACCACCTCTGTTGAATCCCATATTCGGCGTTTTGAATCACTTTATCTCCCGTATTTTCTTTCCACCCCTCTTTTTCATCCTTAATATACCACTCTTGATTCTTTAGGTTAGTGCAATGGAATGGGCGCTCGGTAATCGCTAGTGGCTGTAGACTCTTTAATACAACATTCGTAATGCATTCGTTTTTTTCCTTTGAAAGATCATCCATAGTAATAAACAATTGCTTTGCGAAATTCTGTATAGTCATCGCATCGGCGCATTTTTCATTTAAAAATAACTGAATATTGAAAACCTGATTATTACTATTGTTATTATTTCCTAATTTTGGAATCATTTCTTGAATTTGTTTATGCAATGATTCGTTTTCACCTACTACTTTTAACATAATTTCCATCATATCAGTGTTAGATTTATCGGGATTAATCGTTTGATTCTCGTCGTCAGTAACAAATTCACACGTTTTTTTGTGTCTACAGTAACCCGATTGAAATTTGTATTTTTTTCCACAACCACAATGGTAAGGGTTTTCGGGTGGAGAGTTTTTGTTATCATTTTTACCATTATGCTTTCTGGTCTGTAAATGTTTATTAAAATCGCTAATTCTGTTAGCATAATAATCACATTTTTTACAATGGAATTTTTTTGGAGAGTTTTGGAGAGTTTTTTTTACCATTTTCCCTTAAATAATGATAATAAAAACTCTCCAAGTTTTTTACATATATTGTATGTTTTGGGCGATTTTCAGCCACACCATAAAAACCCTACATACTTTTTTGTAAACACCTATATATTTTCCTACATCGCCTAGACAAAAATTTTTTTTTATTTTTTTCGAAAGTCATTTCACATATTTGAAAAAAAACACGTTTTTACGTTTTTCAAAAATGTTTTTGAGAATTGAAAAAAAAAATAAATTTTTTTAATAATTATATCATATTCTCTATTTCAGACATATATTTATCTATATTACATTGTGTTAGCTGTGTATAATCTATATTTTTGGTTTTATCACCGAACGTCCTAGGTTGCATAGCATTCACACTTAACGGATATGGCCAATGAGACGTTGTCCTTCGTTCCTTAAAATATCTCCGGCGTTTAATAGACATTTGTTCTGTGTTTTTTGGGTCATTTTTTGGAAGGAAACACACGTATTGTACCATTCGCTCTTCAGAACTGGGCGCACCATATTGGTTTTGGTGAAACGTTCGCGAATCCCATAGAACCAGTGCACCTGCGGGAACGTGGAGAACCCTTTTTAATTTTCCAGCATTAATTACATCCTGTTTGTCTATTAGATTCCAATTTTTGCTATTCACTATATTTCTACGCTTGAAATATTCGTTATGAATACGATGAGTTTTGTCATATACAACTAGGGTTCGTTCCTTATTACTCGTAAGAGAGACAAATCCCTGATAACACGCAAGTTTATTATTATTCGGTGCCTGATCCGAATGTGTCCATATAGCATCCTTCTTCTGACACTCCTTATCCACATAACACGAGCCGTCAAATGACACGACCAATTCATCGGTATTCCATAAGCCGCTGAATATTTCCTTCACTTTCGGTCTTGTTCTTATAAACCACGCATGTTCTTGATGTCCCGCCTCGTGATATTTATATATTGAGTGTGGGTCTATTGTCTTATGTAAGTAATCGTGATTTTTAATGGTTTTTTGCCATTTATAAAACATTTGTTTGGCCTCGTTTACCTCGGATTCCTCTAATATATTCGGCACTATACACCATCCGTGTTTATTTAGTTTATGCTTTATTTCAGTAATATTCATTTTGTAGTTACAATTACACAAATGAATATAATTCAATTTATTGGTTAAATCTGGGTAATAGTAAGCCACGATAGCTTGTATCGTAAATCGTTATCATATAGATAGGTCATATTGAGTGAAACATCGTCTATTCCATAGATTAGCTCCTCAATAGCATACTTCAGATTTTCGCTGGATATTTGCTTGGAATCCCAGAATGGTGACTGAACGATTAATTTAATCACAAATTCCTTTTTATCTGACTTGGTCTCTCCAACAATGATAAATAATACCTCGTTTATAAGAGATGACGGCGTCCAAGATATGTAAATATAGTTATTTTCCTTCGCTGTTAGTCCCATTAATTCATCTATTTTATTCAATACGTGAACGTCCTCTGTCATTATTTCCAAACCACTGTTAAGTATATTGTTTGCCCAGTGTTTTGCAATAAATCGTGCCTTTGAAGGCGTCAACAGATTCAAATCATTTACGCGAGATACGGGATTTATCGTATATTTTTTTTGATTTCCTGAGGGGAGACCGATTGGATTCAGCGACCAAGCACCCACAAAAAAAAATAGTAAGAGTATTATACCATTCATTACTATATTTGAACGTTTTATTTTTATATGAATCACATTAATTATATGTCATTCGCCCATTAGAATACGCCGTCCAGTTGTTATATGGTTCACGCAAATATTCGGGTTTTGAATGACTATAGTCCCCGTATTAGTGCTGTGAATAACGCGTTTTATACCCATCATATTAATGCGTTTCATACAATCTACGCAAGGAGCGCTTGCCTTAAGCGTGTTATTCGAGTCAAGACGAACCACATACAACGTTATTTTCCTTGTTTTCTTACCCCGCTTATTCACCTCTCGCAACGCAGCAATTTCAGCATGACAAGTCATTGTATTCTGGATAAACCCATCATTGCTGTGGCATCGGTAATTATTAAATCCACGACCTATAATGCGACCATTCATTACTGCGACACAGCCATGTCGCATGAGACATTGGGAACGACTCGCCTGGTCGGCCGCAATCTCAATGAAGCGCTGGTCGCGATTAGACACCATTGTTATAGTTAATGCTATAATACATATAAGTTTTTATTGTTTCAATTTTACAATGAATTGCTGTTATCTAGTAAAATTTTATATGCGCCAATTAAATAAGATATTGGATATATAACTATATCTGCGTATACTGATCCTAATGTTCTGGTTCCATTAATTTTGTGGTAGTAAAAATCACGAACTCTATCCGATTGCCATTTCGATTTAGAAACTAAATTATCCGCAATAATTTTACCCCAAACATCATATCCAATAATCCAAATTTTTGATTGATTGAAATGCCAATCGCGCAACTGTTTTACTTCGGCATCTGACATATCTCCTCTATTGAGCGATGCTGTACAACAATGTGTGCGCTTGCGCTTGCATGCGTGTGTATTACAATTTTTACTTTCTTCTAAAATCGGACATTTAGCACCATTATTTTTTTTATTACGCACTATTTTACGCGATCTGTACTGTACACCAGTACCACAGCTTTTTGAACAATCTGAATAACCACCCCACGCGGAAACATTACAATCCACATTACAATTAGTATGACCTTTCATCGTCGCCCCATCTCCATACCCACATGGTGTGCCTCCATGTTGTGCGTGCTGTGATATTGTATATTTTTTTATAATTTTACCGGTAGAAGGGTCACAATTTGTAGTATCGGACCAAGAACCAACACAATCAATGGGACAAGGTTGGGTATTACAACTTTGTGTTTGTTCTGATGCTTCACATTTGTTACCGCTGTTCTTTGGATGTTGCAATATAGAACGCGTCCGTCGTTGTTCTCCACCGCCACATGTCTTTGAACACGCTCCCCAATTAGACCATGCTGATTGAACACAATTGACATTGTGTTTTCTAGTTTCTGTTAGGTTACCACAAGGAATTCCTCCATATTTGTCCTTTATCCTTATTTGACGTGTTCGCGTTTCTGTTCCTATTTGTTTCTCATTGCTGTCTAGATTTTTATTCCAGTTACTCCAACCTTCACCTCCACCATCATATTTACAATCTATAGGACAATTGTGGGTATTACACTCTCTTGTTAGATCAAGAGGGCATGGAACAGGCTCTTTTTGATTTCCACGAAAATATCCAGATACAGGATCAATATCAACATTAAAAGCTAGTTTCTGTGTCCCCCCTCCACATGTTTTTGAACATGGCTCATAATATTCATCATATGTTCCAATACAATTTTGTGTTTGGTCGTATCCTTCTACAATCTTATTATTAAGACAATATATACAAATTATAATAATCAATACAATACATATTATCAATAGAAACATATATATATTAATAATATTATTTGGGACAGGGTTGAGTATTACACGTCAACGTTTTATTTGAAGGACAAGCAGCACCGTCCTTTCGTACCCCTCTAAACCATCCAGATACAGGATATCGTGTAATATTATAAATATTTTCTCTCACACCGCCACCACAACTCTCACTACAATCTTTATTAAAACCAGCATAACTACCTTTACAATCAATAGGACAATATTCGGTATTGCATTCTTGTTTCTGTATATCTCCATCATCTATAATATCATCTCCATATGAACAAGGAAGTGCTTTTTTAAATTTATCATTAATATATCCATCTTTTGCCACAGTTGTAATACTAAATTGTCTCTTAGTTTCACCATAATCACCTGCTCCAGGAAAACAATCTTTGTCGCATTCACTCCAATCACTCCATTTACCCTCGCAATCTATAGGACACGGTAACATATTACAATCCTGATCTATAGAATCACCATCTTTATACCCACAGGGAATTCCTCCAGGTCCTGCTGGCGATAATATTTTATAGAATTTCTTTTGTTTACCACCACCACATTGTTTGTCGCACGAACTCCATTCTTTATCCCAAACACCTATACAATTTTTAATGTCAATTGGTTGTCCCGAAACTGCGTCAGATGGCGAATTTACCATAAATTTCTGGAGGTCGTCTAGGGTTATTGCGTAGTCCTGGCTCTTTTTAGCGTCTTCTGTAGCACCAGCAGCACCAGGTGTAGGATATTCCCACGTTTGCTCTTCCAATATGGTCGCAGGAGAATCATATAAATGCTTGTTGAAAGAGCGTGTGTTACTTAATTCGGTGTAATGTTGGTCTTCAAAGCCTTCTGTTACATATTTGGCGATATTAATATACGATAAACCAGCGATAATAATAAGGATTATTACTAAATATTTATAAAACATACCTATATATTTGAACGATATTAATATCATTCAAATATGAGAAAAAAATTGAAATGAATTATCACAATCATAAGTAAGCATAACAAAAACAACAAGATTACGAATCATGCCAACCAAGAAGTTTACTGGACGCAAATTAGGGGCGGAGGAGCTCCTTATCCACATATCGGGCGAATGCGACGAGGAGAGGATTCTGCTCAACGACAAGGACAGCGCCATCGCTCCTATTCTCAAGCAGTTCGTTGATAACGATATACAGCTGCTCATTATGGGGTTTATTGGCGAGGAGTCAGTTCCCGTTATCTGCGATGAAGAAGAGGCTGACGATGACTGCTATACGGAGGACGACTACGAGGACGACTTCATCATCGACGAAGAAGAGCGCGAAGAGGAGAAGTACCAACATTATCAAGCGCAAGAGTATAAGTCGGAGAGATGCGAGTATTATGAATGGTAATAGGTTTAAACGACGTGTTTATAATAAAAAACTAGTAGAATATGAAAGGTAGTATTATATTTTTTATTTCTTTAGTAACCAGCAACGCTTTTTTATGTCCGCATCAAAAAACAATAAATATATGCCATTCTAGAAAGAAACGGGTAGATGATGACTTTTATGACGAATTCATGGAGTATGAAATCAAAACCCCGTCGGTAAAGCAGCTATTCATACCAAAAAGTGCGAATCAAAAACAATATTACGAGGATATATGCAATGACGATATTAAAATAGTAATAGCCTCGGGACCGGCAGGAACAGGTAAAACGCTGTTCCCAACACAATACGCGGCCAAATTGTTGATAGAAACAAAGCAGAAAATCGTCCTCACGAGACCATTAATAAGCGTTGATGAGGAATTAGGCTATTTACCTGGAAATATCAATCAAAAGATGGATCCGTGGATTATTCCGTTATTTGACGTTCTTCGCGAATTCTACACCCAAAAGGAACTTAATACGCTAATAGCAGAGAAACGCGTTGAAATCGTCCCGTTAGCCTTTATGCGCGGAAGAACCTTCAAAAACACATACATTATAGGAGACGAACTGCAAAATACCAGCAATAATCAACTGTTGATGCTTTTAACACGTTTAGGAGAGAATAGCAAAATGGTCATTACGGGAGACGTAAATCAATGCGATAATAACGAAAATGGACTTATGGACCTCTTAACCAAGATTAATCGCAACTACAGCGACAAGGAAATGTTAAGAGAGAAGGAAATATCGCTTATTGAATTCACAAATGACGATATTCAACGAAGTGCTATCATAGAAACCATTCTGGATATATACGCAGATTAAGTATTTTACGAGGCATTTGTAAAAAATTGAATCAGGCTCTGAAACCGTATGAGACTGCATAACAATGAACGCACTAATGACTCTTATGATCAAGAATATGATGATGGATAATAACAATAATACGCAAAAACTAACTGCTATGAATATCAAGGTCTATGTCAAACCAACAAATAATTTCAACGCAAAAGCAGAGAAACGGATGCAAAATAAGCAACATAACAAGCGATATGCGGCTGGAACCCCACGATTCCGCTACAATAGCCAGGGTCGGTCGCTTCGGTGGTAGGTCACATATCAAAATAGCTCAATAATACTAAATAGGTCTGTATAAATATAATATTTTTTTTAATGTTTTAGAATCAATAATATCTGCTTTTTTATAACCTTTATCATTTTTATCAAACGTCCACATTGAGATATTATCTTGTATCATCGTGTGTTCAGTAAAATCGGCCATTTCTTTCCTGGAATTAACTAGAAAATCAATAAGATATGGGTTTTCTTCAATCATTCTTTCTGATGGCTGATAATCTGGAGATACGTCAAGAATAACAACGCGTTCGTCGGCGCATCTTTTGGCTACGGATATTATCTGCTTTCTTTTAGAGGCGTTTAACTTGTGCAAATAAAACATGGAGGTCGTAATATCGTAGTTTTCTTCGGGCTTCCACGATGTAATTACGCCCAATTTAAAGGACTTATCGGGGTGTTTTTTAATCGCCGCATCTATAGCATCGCGATTATTGTCAATTCCGAGACATCCCTTTCCATTTGACGTAGAATCGCCGTTTCCACACCCGATGTCTAGAATTCGTTTATTCTTCCCCTGCAAATCAATTACAAATTTGCGAATATTAATATACGCATTTTGATTACCTACGGGTTTAATCTGGGACATAAACTCCCACGAATCCCAGGCAAATAACGAGCCAACCGACATTGAAAAAGTAAGCATCATTAGCATATTACCACGCATTATTTTAATTAATGATTATAAATTTAAGTCATAATAGATAAGGTATACTACAAATACCCC
>Ga0209630_10003950_pt1 | contig 13244 bp, 13 predicted proteins | sample COG_01_FD_184745 | JGI IMG/M metagenome (GOLD analysis project Ga0209630, IMG submission 184745) | Pelagic Microbial community sample from North Sea - COGITO 998_met_01 (SPAdes) (version 2) | ecosystem: Environmental > Aquatic > Marine > Neritic zone/Coastal water | place: Helgoland, sampling... | reverse complement strand
AAGATCGTTGGGATAAAAAACTTCTTCTCAAAAAAAAGCTATTAAAAGCTATCGAGAATAATTTTATCAAGTTTGGAGCAGAAGCTCTTGAAACACCTTCGTTTGAAATTAGTGAAAATATAGGATCATTTCTTGCAGATGATGACAATAATCCTATGTCTGACGTATTCTCATTTAAAGACTCAGATCAAAGTATTACTCTTCGTTACGATCTTTCAAGTCCACTCGCAAGATTTTATGCTCAAAATAATCAAGAACTTCCATCAGTATTTAAGCGCTATCAAATTCAAAATGTCTTTAGAAATGAAAAAGCTGGAAATGGTAGGTACAGGGAATTTCTTCAAGCAGATTTTGATATTATTGGAAGTGTTAATCCTGCTCAAGCTAATGCTGAACTTTGTAATTTAATATCAAGCACATTGTCAGAATGTGGATTAAATAAAGATCAATTTACCATCAATGTAAGTAATAGAAAAATAGTTCAAGGTTTAATTAATGAATTAAAAATTTCTGAAGAAAAACAAATTAAAGTTATTAGAGCAATTGATAAATTAGATAAGCCAGGATTTGGCTTAAAAGGAGTTGAAGATTTACTTAAAAAAGAGAGAAAAGACCAAAGTGGAGCGATTACTGAAGGGGCAGATCTATCTGATGATCAAACAACACAGATATTGAATTTTTTAAAAATAAAAGATTTAAAACAACTGAAAGAAACTTTAAAAAATCCATTATCTCAAGAAGGAATAAGTGAATTAGAAAATGTATTTGAAATACTTGGATATGGATCAAGTCTAGATCAAGTTAAAACAAATTTTACAATTGTTCGAGGGTTAGCTTATTACTCTGATTTTATTGTAGAAACTAATTTAAATTTCAAAGTCACCAATAACAAAGGTAAGGAAATACAGTTGGGTAGTATTTGTTCAGGAGGGGCATATGCTAAACTTATTTCAAGGTTTAGAGGAGTCGATGTCCCTGGGACTGGAATTTCTTTTGGTGTAGATAGACTATTATTTGCTTTAATGCAGTTAGACCAAATTAAAATTAAAGATCAAAAACCAGTTTTAGTTTGTGTTATGGATGAAAGATATTTGAAAAATTATTATGAACTAGTTGATCGATTAAGAGACAACAATATTAATGCTGAAGTTTTTTTGAGTACAAAAAAAAACCTTGGGAAACAACTTGATTTTGCAAATAAACGAGGATTAACTGTTGCTATTATTTGTGGAGAAAATGAGTTTAGCAATAACACGGTTACTATAAAAAACCTTAAAGGTATTAAGGGTGAAAATAATAAGACAATTCCTAAAGCAAACTTAATAGATGAAATCAAAAAACTTATCTGAAAATATCCTTAGATCTGTAAAGTCTAAAGGATTTAAGTATATTAATTTACCTTCAGTAATTGAGGCCAATCATATTGTTCAAAGATCAGGTGAAAATTTTAGAAAGTTTATGTTTTCTTTTACGGATCAAAATGGAAGTGAACTTTGTCTTAGACCTGATCTAACCATTGCATCTTGTCTTAGATATTTAGAGAACAACTTAAGAGGAAAAGAAAAAATATTTTATAACGGTCAAGCTTATAGAAAATCACAAAACAAAAAAGACTCAATTATTAGGGATCAAATTGGTTTTGAAATCATAGGATCAAAAGATGAGAAGAATGATGATAAAGAAATTATAACTACTTCTTTAAAGTCTCTTCAAAACTTTAAATATTCATCTGGTACATTAACAATAGGTAATATTGAAATATTTAATTTACTTATATCAAAATTAGATATTCCAACACGGTGGAAATTAAGACTATCAAGACATTTTTGGAGAGAAGATTATTTCAATGATTTATTAAAAAGATTAGAGACAAATTCAGATGTAGACCCAACTATAGTTGAAATCGATAAAAAACGTTATCTAAAAATGTTAAAGGAAAATAAATCATCGATCATAGCTGGTAGATCTATTGAAGAAATTTTAAGTAGATTTAATAACAAAATTAAAGATCCTAGACGTACAAGTAAAGGGAAAAATGTATCTAAAATTATTAAAGAGTTTTTAAAAATTAAGTGTCCAATAAACAAAACCGCTCAAGAATTAAATAAATTTTTTAAAAAGTATAAAATCAATCTTTTAGTAGATCAAAAATATTTTCCAATATCAAATAACAAAGTTTCAAAACTTAATGTAATTTTTTCAACTTCCTTTGGAAGACAACTTGAATATTACACAGGAATGGTTTTTAAAATTGATATTAAATCGAATAATAAAATTAAGAATATTATTAATGGTGGCAGATATGATCAGTTAATCTCTGATCTAGGTTCTACAACACAAGTCCCAGCGGTAGGGGCTGCCTTAAACTTAAATTATTAATCATGGAAAATATAATAAACATAGGAATTCCAAGTAAAGGTAGATTAAAAAAAGATGTTTTAAAGATTTTTAAAAAAAAAAATTTAAATCTTATTTCAGAAAGAGGAGAGAGAGATTTAATTGGCTCAATCAAAAATAAAAAGAACATCAAAATTTTATATTTACATGCAAGAGAAATTATAGAGAGACTTGGTGACAATTCTTTAGATGCAGGTTTTTCAGGGTTTGATTTATATAAAGAGAGTGAAATTAATAATCAAAAAAAAATTAATGTTGTAAAAAAATATAACTTTGGAAAAGCGAATTTAGTCGTTGCTATTCCTGACCCGTGGATTGATGTTCAAACAATAGCTGATCTTGAGGAAATTGCATTTGAATTTAGAGATAAGAAAAAAAAAAGATTAAGAGTTGCAACTAAATATCCAAATTTAACAAGAGAATTTCTATTTTCAAAAGGAGTTACTCAATTCAGGTTGGTAGATAGTCTTGGAGCAACCGAAGCATATCCTTTTACTGGATCCGCTGAACTAATTACTGATATCAGTTCTTCAGGTGAAACATTAAAAGCTAATAATTTGAGAGTTTTAAAAGATGGTGAAATTTTAAGGTCTCAAGCATGTATTTTGACATCAAAGAAAAATTTAAAAAAAAAGGGCTTAAAAAAATTAATTAATTTACTTTCCAAATAATTTATCCTTAAAATAAATAAGTATTATTTTGATAATATCTAAATTTCTTAATATTGCATAAAGAGTCAGCAAAACTCCTACTATAATTATAATTTTAAAAACTAATATTAGATCCATAATTTATATTTTTGTTTAGCATCTTTTATAATCTGAAAATTGAATAATATTACAATTTTTAACAGATTTTTTAAATTGTGATTTGATTAATTTATTTTTTTTATTTTTGAATTTAAAGTAAATATCATCAGCTTTATGTAAGAAATCTGGGGATAAATTATCAAAACCATAAGTTACACCACTTAACATTGCAAAAAGAGTTGTTTTAGCTTGTTCATATTCTTTTTTAGAAAATTTTTGAGAAATATTAATTAATAATTTATGCAGATCATTATTTCTCATTAGTTTAGTTATTTTTTTTATTTCTCTTGTTTAATTTTAAAATATTTAAGTTTTTTTGAATATAATTAATTCTTTTTTCCATTTGTGTTTTTTTCTAAATTTTTTATGATACTTGAAACATTTATTGAATTAACAAAAATTTCATTTAATGCCTCATCTGAAATACAAACCATTTTTCCAGAATTATGTGTAAAGCGTGTAAAAGGTTTTTCATCAGTTCTTAACATCAAAAGAGTTTGCTCTTTATCATTTTTTTTAAGCCTAACGTAAATACACCATTTACAAGCGTGGCCCGGGTCTTGTTTTTCAAATTCTATTTCAACACCATCTACTGTCAGTAATTTAGTCATTAATGAATTGTATCTCCATCAAGTTCAAAAACTTGTTTCAAAGTTTTTTCTGAACAAAGTTTGCATTCTTCCCTGACCTCTTTACCCAAATAAAACTTTCCAACTTGAATTATTGTTTTTACATTTTTAACTTTTTTGGAACCTTCACATACTGGGCAATTGATAAGGAATTTATTTTTTTGCATCAGATTTTTCATCTTCTATTTCCTTTTCAATTTTTTTAATTTTTATATATCTTGAGATAATAAAATGAGCATCAACCAAGGCTTGAGTTATTAAAATAAAAATTCCACATTTAATTAAGAATAAGTTTTCTTGAATTATGCCACTTGCTAAAAATAAACATCCAGCATTAGCTAATACAAAAAATATATTTCTAGCTGAATAAGGAATCTTTTCATCTTTTCCAAAAAAATAGAATATTAAAAAAGCCTGAAAAATAAGTGTAGCTTTAGCAGCAAATAACATGGCCTTAAGTAAGAATGGGTCTGGTATCAATTTGCTCTCCTTTTATCTATAGAAGTTATGTTTGAGAAATCCTTGGCAAATTTTTTTCTTTGTTTAACAGAGTCTTTATCATCCCAATTTTCAACTGCAGTAATAAAATTTTCATTGCCAATATCATCGTTGATTAATTCAGCATCAAATTTAATTTGAACAGGAAGTGAAAAGTTAACAACTTGACCACTTATTATTCCTTGGCCATTAGCAAGATTAGGTAATTGTTTAGAGTCGTCTACACTTAAGGTTTCAGAATCTCTTGTGGTTGCTCTTTGATCTTTTTGATTGACCATTCTAAAGATGATTTGACTATTACACTGAGACGCGATGGTTTCATCTAATCTAGATGGCCTTTGAGATATAATCATTACTCCTGTTCCAAATTTTCTACCTTCAGTAATTACTTTTCTAATAGTCTCTACTGATGGAATGTTGTCTTTATTTTCTGATCTAGATGGTATGAAGTTGTGTGCTTCTTCAATAATAGTTAAGAAAGGTGGAATTTCTTCTTCTACTTCTTGTCTATGTTTAAATAGATTTTCTAATAGAATTGATACAATAGCACTTGCTGGTAAATTTTCGTATCCTTTTAGATATAAAACACTTAGCTGGCCTTTAGCTATAATTTTTTCAGGCTCTGTTCCAGCATCAGGTAATTCTTCAAATTTTAGTTTACTCATTTTTTGTCTGTGTCTGAAATTAGTTTGCTCCATATTTTTAAGTTTTTTGGCTACTTGGCCTAAGCTTCTTGCAGCAACATACATAGAAGCTGGTCTTATATTTTTAAAAGATGTTGAAGATCCTGAAGCAAATTCTCTTGCTTTATAAGCTAGTATTTCAATATATTTAAGTAAACTACCACCTTCGTATTTAACTTTTTCTAATAACGAACTTAAGAAATCTTTTTGAGGGTCAGTTAGAGTGTTTCCAAGTTTATCTATTAACGTATAGATAATTTCTTTATCTTCGGAACTTACAGAAAGGTTAGGGTAGAATAATTTAACTTGATTGTTTGGGTATAATTTTTTTTGTTTTTGAATGAAACCTAAGTAATCACCATGAATATCTAGAACCATCATTGGATATTTTTTCTTTAATAGCTCATCCATTATTCTTCTAACCATTACAGTTTTTCCAGATCCAGACATTCCAAAGATAGATACATGACGAGATACTAAATTATCTGCATCAATTCTTATTTTTACAGCATCTCTAGCTAACAAACTGCCAATGAATAGTGGGTGTTCTGAACCAAGGTCAGAGATTAATAAAGTTTCAACATCTTCACTTGATGGATAACTTACTGTTGCCGCTGGTCTAACTGGGTAGTTGAGAGGCAGTAATTTTAAGTTATCTTTAAAAGTAAAACCAAGGATGATGACCTTACAAATAAGTTCATCTCTTGTTGTTGGTAAAATGGTATCTCTAATATCAATATTTTCATTAGTCAGTTCTTGAGCGGCTTCTGTTGGAAAAAAAGCGTTTGAACTTTCAATTGAAGATATTTTACCCCACACAGTGACAGGAATAATATTTCCTTCACTAGATGGAATTTTAGATTCAGTAGTGATGATATCACCTTTTTTAGCTTTATAGTTTTTTAAGCTGAAATAAAATTCACTAATATTAGTTTCACCTAAAACTGTTCCAATTGATTGCCATTTATTTTTATTCATTATCTTGCCATACCTCCTAAAGGTCTGTTTCTCCAAGATCTAACTTTTTTAGATAAAATTTTAACAGCAAGAGAAATGGTATTTTGATCTTTACTTTTAACTGCTTGTTTTAATAAGTGAGTTGCATAATATCTTCTTGAGGCCTTACTCATCCAATTTGGAATTTTAGCAAATTTATCAACCACATTAAGACCAACTGGAAAACCATAATTAGGAAGTAATCTTGCGGTAGCTAAAATATACTCATAATCTTTTTTAATACTTTTTGAAGACATTAAAGATTCTATTCTTATAGGCGATGAATGATCTGTTGTTTTAATGTAACCAATATTTACACTTGGAAAAGAATCCATTTTATCTTCCCAAGCAGATCCAGATGTTACACTAAACCCTTTTATTTGCTTTTTAATTTCTATTGGTTTTAAAGCTTGTCCACTTTTTAATATTATCTCTAGTAAGTGTGAGTCTGTAATTTTATACTTTTTAATTGTAGCTAACGTATTTTTAAAATCTTTATCTGAAATAACTCCTTTAGTTTTATAATTATATAAAAGATTTTTGATATAAGGTGCTGAAACAGATGTCTCAACTATCCCATAAATAGGAAATTTACTTTTTTTGATATGATTTAACGCTTCAAGATAAACATTAACAAAATGTCTAGCTTCTGCGTTTAATTTATTTTTATTATAGAAGGGGAGCATATTTTCTACTGCAAATTTTGTAAAAGTTGGAAAACCCATTACCGTAAAAGGCATTACAGTTGCTTCAATAGGGCCATGTAAGAAACAATAATCAAACTTTCTATTAAGTAAGATATGTTTAACAACAGTCACTGCTTCAAAAATAATTCGTGCGCCATCCTTTTTCTTATTAAGCATTTGATCTTCTTCAAAATCGTCATCCGCTAAATCATAAAGTTCATTTTTAGGATCATAGAGATCACCAAGGAAGACCATACTCTCCTCAAAGAACTCTCTATTCTTGTCAGCTGCATCTGGTTTAACGATATAGCTGCCTGTTCTAATACTTAGAGGAGCGCTACTGATGATAGATGTTTTATCCACACCACCATCAATAAAACATGCTGTTTTACAACGGTTTTCTAACCAAAAGTCTTTACCTTTGTAATTAAGGTCCATTATTAAATTAGCATCTTCAATTATCTTTTTAACTGTAAGAGCAACTTGAGCTGAAACTTCTAAAAAATTGTTTTGAACATTAGGTGAAGCAGTAACTGCATTTTTTACAAAGTTAGTAAATAAAGATGAGTTAGCTTTTATTTTATTTTTAATATCTATTTCATCACTCATATTTTAGCTCCATAGAAGTATTGAATTTTTGTTCCTCGAATATTAGTTCGAATGGTTAATTTTTTATTTGAAAGACTGTTAAATTTTGCTTTTAATTCTTGTTTAAAATTCCAACATGATCTTCTACTTGTAAAACTTCTAAAGTGAATTTTAGTTAAAGCATTTTTAGCCTTGGTAGAGCAGCTGGAGAAAGACTTCTGGTTATGATAGAAAGGAATATGAAGGGAACCAGAAGTACGAGCCGTTACCGGTACTCGACAGCTACTTTTACCAAAGCTATAAATGTTATTTGAAGTTGACCTCCTTTGTTTATATTTATTGTTAAAGTTAAAACGCATACTCATATACATACTCCCAAGATTACCTAGGTAAACACTCCTCTCTATTTTTTTTAATTTTTTGTGTAATATTTTTTGTTATGCAAGAAAATCTTTGTTTAGATATATTTAGACTTTTTAATATATATTTTTTTTCTTTACCTAAATTTAATAAGCTTAATATTTCCCATTCTTTATTTGATAATAAGTTTTTATAAATTTTGATATTTCTTTTTTGCTCTTCTTTTTCTGAATATTGTTCTTCTAGATTTTGTGGTTTATAAACAGATGGATCAATAGCCCCTTCATCAGCGGCCTGGTCAATATAACTATTTAAATCTCTATTTTCAAAACTACTTTCAGAAACTTTATTTGAGCCGTCTGTACCTTGATGAACAAATTGAACTTCTTTTAATGTTTCTATTTTACAATTAAATTTTTTAATTAATTGAGAGTCAGAAATTTTTTGATTAATAGCAAGGTTAAGTTCTTCTCTAAGTTCCTTTAAAGTTTTAAAATAATTATAAAAAACTTTTTTAAATTCAGCACCCTTTTCAACATGAAGCATAGGGTCATAATTAGTTTTTTTCTTATTTAAATATTTAGATATATTAAGACAGATTGTTTTAGTAACAGCACCATTTAAATTTTCTATAGTATTTTTCTTTTTATCAAATGAATTGATAGCTACTATAATGGCCTTAATACCAGTTTGAATGATATCATCTCTCTGCCAAGGGTCTGAATTTTGACCATTAAATATTCTTTTAGAATCTTTAAGTACTTTTGGTAGGTATCTATTAATTATTAATGATTTAGCTAACTGACTTTGTGAAGTTTCACTTTGAGCAATATCTATTAGCTCAAGATCTGTCTTTTCTTGTAAATTAGTAGAAATTTTTTCGCAATAATCTCTTATTGCAGTAAGACTGTTTGTTTGTGAGTATTTGTGCGGCATTCATAAAGGATGCACAAATCTAGTATTGTCTTATAAGGATATATATTCCTTAAATTCATATAGTCAACGGGATGATGACTTTTTTCTTATATTAATCTTTTACCAATAAAATGAAGCCTTTTTATGTCAAATAGCATCATTTATTAGATCTTGCCTCAGATAATCCTCAATATCTCTCATTTGTTTTATGTTTTTATTAGTAATTACCTTAAGTTCCATATCTGGACTCAATTGAGAGTTGTTATTTGGATCTACTATTTCAACACCAAAATCACTTTTTATAGCCAAAAAATCCAAAACATTTTCTTTTGATTTAATTTTTGTTCCAAATATCCAATGTCTTTTATGTTTCCAACCTAGATGACCAGGCATATCTTTTTGCCAGATTAGTTGAACAGTGGGGATATTTTTATCTTTTTCACTGTTTAAGAATAGAAAATTTTCAAACTTTTTTTCTATTGTGGTCAAATCTTTTTTATTAATTTGTATCTTTTTATTCCTAGCAAATTTTTTCAAAGATTTAGGTATATCAGTTAATATTTTGAATTTAGGTCTAAATTCTTTAGGAATAGTTTTCCACCATTTATAAAGTACATTAACTCCATATTCAATTTTTCTAATATTTTCTAAATTTTCTTTTTCTTTTCTAATTTTTGAATTTTGTTTATTCTTAAATTTTAAGATAGAGTCATAAAAAATACTATCATCATTAGGCACCAAGAAATTCGATAATTCTTTATGGTAAATATAAATAGTATCAATTTCATTTTTCTTTTGATGTTTTGATAAAAGAAATAAATTGATTTTACCAAGAAATTTTTTTGTAAATTTTTCTACTTCCATGTCATAATCAAGTGGATAAAAATCACCTTGAATTATTTTTATCTTCAAATTTTGATCTATTTGATTTTCTTCATTTTTTTCAAAATCAATAGTTGCTTTTTTAAATTCATTATTGTTTAATTTACATTTTAAACTAAAACCTATAATGCGAGACATATCCTCAAGCAATATTCTTTTTTCTTGTAATTGAATATCTAAATTTTCATTGCTAATACTTAAATTTTTATTTTCTAAATTTTCTAAAATGTTATTTTCTGTTTGATGAATCAATATTGCTTTTTGAGATATATTAAGCTCTTCAATATCATTAATAAATTTTATTAATTGTTTTGATTTAATATTTTCAAATTTTTTTATTAGGCTTGAATTTATAGAATATAAGGCAAAAGGCATTTAAGAAGTTAAAACCTCCATTCTTTCTGTAAAGAAACCTCCGGGCCATTTTTTTTCAAAACCACCTTGAGCATTTAATGGTATATTATGTACTTCAGAGTTTCCTCTATTATTTCGTGAAATATAATTAATAGAAACTTCTGATGGTTTTAAAATCCCTTTTTGTACTAATTTTTGAACTTGTAATACAAATAATTCACTGTGAGTTTCTAGGATAAAATTTTTATTTAATGATTTTTTTATCATTTTTGCAATAAGTTCTATTATTTTTGCTTGATATTTTGGGTGCCAGTTATTTTCTAATTCTTGGACTAAATAAGTTAAATTTGGTCTATTCGATAATATTTGTGCTAAAAATGGTAAAATATTTGTTGGCCCTTTACCTACTTCTTCACCATGGATAAGAAATTTTTTTTTATAATTTAAATCCTGAAGCATTATAAATTTATTTTTTCTGTAAACACCCATACCCGTTGGATACATCATGCCCCTTCGCTGTGCATCTCTAAATGCTCTATACAAATTAGGATTACCTATAATTTTTTTCAAAAATTTTGGCGTTACTACATTTAGCTTTAGATTGAGTATTTTTTTTAAAATTTTATTTAATTCTTTTCTTAAGGTTGAATTATTTGCAATAATACTGTCAAAATTTGAACCATTAGCTAAAATTCTGTGAGCATCTTTAGTGTATCTTTGTCGTTCCTCAAATTGCTTTCTAATCAATTCATCTTGTTTAGAAATTTGTGACTTATTTAATTTTTCTTTTTTTGCAATCTCTTCAATTTTATCAAAAAATTCATCTGGGTAATCAGCCTCATTGGGTACAGACCAATAAACATCTGTTTTATTTGGATTACAAATAACCAGATTATTAACAGTTCTTTTAATTTCATTAATACATCTTCTAAGGTTATTAATATTTGGGTCTATTAAGTAACTCGGCTCTTTATTTCCAAAAATATCTTTTCCAGTATAAAAAACATTCTTCAAACCATTTTCAATAAATAAAGATATATATTTAAAAGTACCATAAGTTGTACCAGAAATTTTTTCTGAAAAATTTATATAATTAAAATTTATATTCATAGCTTTTTTAAAAAATCTAATTTTAAAAGCCTGTTCAGTTTCCCAACTTGCATGACTTGCAAACTGACTAAAAGTTTTTGGTTTTTTTTCTTCTAACAAATGATGAATAACCAAATTATTTGTACTAATTATTCCATTGGTAACTAATTCAGCAAATTTAATTTCTGCTAACTTATTGAAACTACTTTCTTTGTCTTTTTTCATCATTCCTTTTTTTCCAAGAAAGTACCCATCAGTCCCAACGTCAAAAGTGGATAGATTTTTTTCAAAAAAGAAATCAAAATCATAGATATCTCTAACTTTTTTTAACCATTTAGTGTTTCTTTTTTTTTCTTTTGCAAAGAAATTTATATCTTTTATTTTTGTTGCAGGTTTTTTCGAAAGATCTTCTTTAAGTACATCTAGGCCCTTATTACATTCATCAATTTCTTTTTGTACCAAACTTAAATCTCGAGAATTAGTATCTTGATTAATTATGAATTTAATTAGGTAATATAAATAGTATTTTAGATATTTTTTATCCAGATAAAGCTTGAATCCAAATTGATGACTATTAAAATTTTTAAGCAATAATTCAAAAGCTTCTTTTCTAAATTTTGTATTATCATTTTTTGAAAAAGTACTTAAATATAATTTATAATCATATTCCCAATTTTTTTTCTCTATTTTTATTTTGTAATCTGCGTACAATTCTTTATCTACAAAATAATCTGCTTCTGCAATAGGTCTTCCCCTGTGAAATGCAGAAGAATATCTTGCTGGATTGGATAAAACTTTTTTAAACCCATCACTTATATAGCCTACTTTATCTTTATCTTTGATTTGATTATACTTTCTATTAATTCTAGTAAATGTAACTATAGGTGCCCCATCACTTGTTTTAATTGATATTTTATTTATTTTGCTTGATTTAATATGCTTAATATATTTTATTTCTAATTTAATCTTAATAGGAACAGATAAAACTTCATCTTTTTTAACTTTTAATTTTTCATCCGCAGTAAAAAAGTTAGATAGTGAATTATCTTTGCTGTATTGAAGGTACCTTGTTTTTTTTTTTATATTTTTAAAATATTTATTTAAATCGGAAGTATAAGATTGGTAAGTAATATCCATATCGATCTCAATTTCGATTTTTTTTTTATTTAATTTTGATGAATAATAATGAATTTTTTTTGAAGATATATTTTGTATATTTTCATTTCTGTAAAAAGAACTAGTTTTTTGACTTGAATTTTTTCCTCTTTTAACCTCATTCTCTGAAAATATATTATGAACAATATCAAAGGTTTTTAAAAGTGTAGTTTTTCCTGAACTATTTTCTCCATATAAAAGTGTTAATGGAGCAATTTTAAGCTTTTGCTCCTCTTCAAAAGTTTTAATGTTTTTTATGGTTAGTTCTTTGTACATATCATTAAGTAAATTTAACCAGATAATTAGTTAGTTATAAATGAATATATTCCTAATAATTAATAATGAATATTTATTTTTCGCTTGTTTACTTTCTGTAAAGGGGGAATAATTACCTAATTATGCAAGATTCGTTACTTTTCACACTTTTGGCCCTAGTCGCTGTTGTAATTTACTTAATCATCAAACAGAATAAAAATAAAGATGAAGTAGTTGATAATAATGAGGCTGAAGAAATAGCTAATTTAAAGACAGAAATTACTTCATTAAAAGATACTTTAAATACTACTATTAATACTTCACTAGGCTCAATGTCCACATCATTTAATAACCTATCAACTGGGGTGACTAAAGATATGACAGAGGCCTTAACAAAGGTGGATGAGAAAGTAGGAAATTTTAATCAACAAGTACAATTATTAAATCAAAGCCAAGAGGGCATAACTAAAATTTTAGCTGGAGTTAAAAAATATGGAACCCTTGCAGAGTTTTCATTAGACGCTCTAATCAAAGACTTATTACCTGCCTCTCAATTCATGACAAATGTTAAGATGAAAGAGGATACATCTGAAAATGTTGAATTTGCAATTAAGCTTCAAGGTGATGTTATGGTTCCAGTTGATAGTCATTTTCCAGTAGAAAAATTTAAAGCAATTACCGATGGTTATGACGCGGATGATAAAAGAGCTGTTGCAGACGCAAGAGCAAAATTGGCTACTGCATTTAAAGCTAAAGCTAAAAGTGTTAATGAAAAATATATTGTTCCGCCAAAGACAACAGATTTTGCAATAGTTTATGCACCAACTGAAAGTTTATATAAAGAATTAACTGAATACCAAGATCCAACTACTAAAGAATTATTAACTCAAGAATTAATGAAAAAACATAAAGTTGTAATCTGTGGTCCAAATACTCTTTCTGCTTATT
>Ga0209630_10003945_pt1 | contig 13247 bp, 10 predicted proteins | sample COG_01_FD_184745 | JGI IMG/M metagenome (GOLD analysis project Ga0209630, IMG submission 184745) | Pelagic Microbial community sample from North Sea - COGITO 998_met_01 (SPAdes) (version 2) | ecosystem: Environmental > Aquatic > Marine > Neritic zone/Coastal water | place: Helgoland, sampling... | reverse complement strand
AAACACCTGATATTAATTTGTCAGACTATGCTTTGAGGTAAAAAGCAAAAGTTAACAACTTAAGTTTTAGATTTTTCAGTTTTAAACTTAAAAATCTTTTTTGAAAAAATTGAATCATTTTTTCTGTCATTATAAATTTGTTCCAGAATGTAATAAAGATAACAATATACAACCAAATACTGTGATACTTTTAACTTTATTAACATAAATATAACAGAAAAGGTGATATAATGATAAATAATAAACGTTTTCCTTTAAACTTCTTAAGCTCTTCATTATTAATTGCATTAGGTACTTCATCGGCATTAAGTATTGCTCAAGAAGATAAAACGACAGGGCAAAAGCTTGAAGTCATTGAAGTAACCGCTCAAAAACGTACTCAATCAATTAACGATGTCCCGCTCTCTATAACAGCCTTCAACGGCAAAATGTTACAAGAAAAAGGTATTGAAAATACAACTGATCTTGCTGCATCAGTTCCTGGTTTTTCATTTAGTGATAGTCATTCTGGCACACCTATTTATACAATGCGCGGTGTAGGCTTTAATGAAACTAGCGCGCAAGCATCATCAACCGTTGGCGTCTACATTAACGAGGTAGGAACGCCTTTTCCTATTATGACTAAAGGCCCAATGCTCGATGTAGAGCGTGTAGAGGTATTAAAAGGTCCCCAAGGAACACTTTATGGTCGTAACTCAACCGGTGGTGCGATTAACTATATTACTGCAAAACCGACCGACGATTATGAAGCCGGTGTGAAAACATCTTATGGAAGCTACCAAACTGCCAATCTGGAAGGTTTCATTTCCGGTGGGCTTTCTGATAATTTGCAAGGGCGTATTGCAGTAAAATCTTTATCATCTGGTGAAGGTTGGCAAAAGAGTGTATCTCAAGATGCGGAGCTTGGAAAAAAAGATAAATTAGCGTTACGTTTAAGTCTAGCTGCGCAATTTGGAAATAAAACAACTGCTGACTTTTCTTACGATTATTGGAGAGATCAATCAGATACTCTTGCGCCACGATTTGTTCATGCTCAATACGGAAAAGACCCAGGTCCTGTTCGTGACATGATAGCTGCACTATTTACCCCTTACCTACCAGTCCTTGACAGCAATGATGCAACACAAGCAGAATGGTCATTCGGTGAAACGCCCTCGGTTGATATGAACAACAGAAGTGCATCACTTACCATAAACAGTGAATTATCAGACGATATTTCTTTTATATCATTAACAAACTACGCCAAATTTAATGATAATGGGTCACAATATGATCGTGGAGGTATGATAGGAGTACTTGCTTCAACAGTACCTGATGGTTTTAAGAGTGGCTATTTGGAGAATGATGACTCTGAATACTTACAAACTGATGCTAGTATTACACGCTCTACAATAGATTCCTTTACACAAGAGTTTCGTCTAAATGGTACTACTGACATATCGACTTGGGTTGCCGGAATCTATTACAGTGATAATCATGTAGTGGGCCAGCAAACACAAATCCTAGAATTGAATACCAACACCAATTTGCATCCGGTACTCAAATTTTTAAATTTCCCAACACTTGACAATAAAGCTGACCAAAAAAGCACAACTACTGCTGTCTTCGCTAGTGCTGATTGGCAACTCGATGACAAATGGGTTATTACAACCGGCATCAGATATACTCAAGATAAGTCAAATTATGAAGGTTGTACTGCCGATTCGGGTGATGGAGCGCTTGCTGATGTAGGTAATATTGGTTTACCGGCTGCCGGTTTATTAGCCGCACCAACAGATACATCACCAGGAGAATGTTTATCCATAGATGCAACAGGCAAGAGTGGACTAGCGGTTGATGAACTGAATGAAAATTCGCTTTCTTGGCGTTTAGCAGCAAACTATAGTGTAAGCGACGACACTTCTATTTATGCTTCATACAGCAGAGGCTTTAAAGCAGGTAGTTTTCCAACCTTGGGTGCATTTACACATGAGCAACTTTTACCAGTAGTGCAAGAGGAAGTGGATGCCTTTGAATTAGGTATCAAAGCAACGGCTGCTGAGGGTACCGCACAAATCAATGCCGCAGCGTTTTACTATGACTACACAAACAAACAAATGCTAACCAAAGTACCAGATCCTATTTTTGGTAAATTATGGGCTTTACGAAATATTCCTGAATCAAAAGTTTCAGGTGCCGAAATCGATGTCACTTGGTTACTTACTGAGCAATTCACCCTTACTGCAGCTGCAAATTATACTAATACTGAAATAACTGAGTTTGTTGGTAACAATCAATTAAGTCAGGTATTAGATTTTTCTGGCTCACGATTCCCATTAACTTCTGAAGTGCAAGCAAGCATTACAGGAGAATATGAATGGAAATCAACAGAAAGTACCTATGCTCGTATCGCATTTGATGCATCATATACTGGTGAAGCAAATACAGATTATGAGGGTGTAGATAGCAATGGTGTTGCCCAATACGACAACCGCTTTATTAACGATAGCTATACGTTAATAAATGCACGAATTGGCATTTATGATGAAGCAGATACATGGGCCGTTTATTTATGGGCTCGTAATTTAACTGACGAGTTTTATACAAATAATGTCATAATGAACTCTGACAATATTGGCGCATATGTCGGTATGCCTCGAACAGTGGGTATTAATTTTAACTATAACTGGTTTTAATTTTTATCAATAGATGACAAATAAAAGCCAACATCAAAATGATGTTGGCTTTCTGCTTTCTGAAATCATAAATTTAAAGGTTACAAATGAACCCAATACTAGTCATGATCATGCCCTTACCTTTTCCTGAACTACAAGCAAATGGACAGCCAATAGAAGTTCGACATTTCACAGGAGATTTTAGCGTTTTTGAAGATGCTCAGGCCATTTGTTCTACGGTACTAAATCCCATAAATGAAGAGTTCATCAATCAACTTCCTGATTCTATAAAGCTCATAGCAAATATAGGCGTTGGGACTGACAATCTTGATTTAAATGCTGCAACAGCTAAAGGAATTTTAGTTACTAATACACCTGTGGTTACCGAAGATACAGCTGATCTGGCTTTTTCGTTGATATTATCTGCAAGCCGTAATTTAACTGCTAATGAAAAGTTTTTACGAGATGGGCTATGGACTGAAAAAGATCCTGTTGGTGTGTTAGGTAAAACAGTTCATGGAACTAAACTTGGCATTATTGGTTTTGGTCAAATCGGCCAAGCGGTCGCTCGTCGCGCAAAAGCCTTTAACATGAGTATTTCATACCACGGTCCTCGACGTAAAATTGATGCTGAAAAACGCCTCGACGCGGGCTATTATGAAAATTTGTCAGACATGCTAGAGCGGTGTGACATAATTTCACTCAATTGCCCACTAAATGAAAATACTCGTCATATTATTAATGCCGAAACAATATCAGTTATGAAATCTGATGCGATCTTAGTAAATACAGGGCGCGGTCCTTTAGTGGATGAATCAGCACTTGCTAAAGCTATGAAAAATGGGCACCTATTTGCTGCTGGTTTAGACGTTTTTGAGTTCGAACCGAAAATACACCCTGATTTATTAGCACTACCTAATGTAACATTAACACCGCATATAGGCACTGGTACAACTCAATGTCGACAAGCAATGGCTGCTTGCGCAATTGGCAATATATTAGCTCAAATGGAAGGACGAACGTTGTTAACAAAAGTCAATTAATCTATATAACAAGGTTATATCATTCGTTTGACTTTTGAATTTGAATGATAACATATTCACTGAATATCGTTTTATATTAACACTAATAGATTGAGTAAAATTAATGAAATATGTACAACTCGGTAGTAGTCCATTAAAAGTTTCTAATGTTTGTTTAGGTAGTATGACTTGGGGATTTCAAAATAATCAAGCTGACGCAAATGCTCAACTAGATTATGCACTTATGCAAGGTGCCAATTTTATTGATACGGCTGAATTATATGCGGTTCCCCCTAGCGCAGAGACTTACGGTCAAACAGAAAGCATTATTGGAAATTGGTTAGCTGCTAACCCATCCCGAAGGAGTAATATAGTCCTGGCATCAAAAGTAGCTGGACCTGGGCTTGAATATATTAGAGATGGTAAATATGTTACTGGCAAAACTGTTATTAGTGCAGTAGAAGATTCATTAAAACGCTTACAAACTGATCATATTGATTTATACCAGTTACACTGGCCTAACCGTCTAACCCCACATTTTGGAAACCACTGGATTCATGATGTGAAATTTACTCGTAATAATGCAACTGAACAAAGAGAAATGATGCTGGATATCTTACAGGGTCTAGCTGATTGCGTAAAAACAGGAAAAATTAGGTATTGTGGTTTATCTGATGAAACCCCTTGGGGTCTAAATCAATATTTAGGTCTAAGTGAGAAATACGACTTACCTCGAATGGTCTCTATACAAAATGAATTTAGTTTATTACATAGCAAAGATTGGCCTTATCTTATTGAAAATTGTGTAAATGAGAATATTGCTTATTTGCCATGGTCGCCTTTAGCTTCCGGCGCATTGACAGGAAAATACCTAGACGGAGCAAGACCTGAAGGTAGCCGATGGACTTTTGTTCAACGTAATGGGGCATTTAGAGATACTAAAATGGTTAATAAAGCTGTTAAAGCCTATTCAGAGATAGCTAATAAACACAACATAAGTCCTGCTACTCTAGCATTAGCTTGGTGTAATCAAGTTGATGGAGTAACGTCGACAATAATCGGCGCCACCACACTTAAACAGTTAGAAGAGAACATTAAAGCGTTCTCCAGACCACTTAGTGAAGATATTATTAGCGATATTAATAATGTCTTAAAACAATATTCCATGCCGTTCTAAATCTGAAATTTATATGAGTGGCTCTATTAATTCAAACTGCTTATAAAGTAAACTCCTCGGCAAGATTTTTTCTTATTTCGACCTTTTGGAGTTTGCCGGTAGCTGCAGTCCTTGGTAGTGAACTAAAAAATTTCACATATTTGGGTTTGTTGTAAGAAGCTAACTCTTTTCTGACATACTCTATTACTTCCGTTTCTGTCATTGCTACATTTTGCTCAAGAACAATAGCTGCTGCCACGGCCTCACCCCACTCTTTGTCTGTCAGTCCAACTATGCAGGCTTCAAAAATAGAAGGATGTTCGTTTAATACCCTTTCAATTTCTGCTGGGTATATGTTTTGCCCCCCGCTAATTATCATGTCCTTCTTTCTTCCAACTATGTAGAGGTAGTTCTCCTCGTCGAATCTAGCTAAGTCTCCGGTGCTCAACCAACCATCTTCATTGATTGTTGACGCTGTTGCTTCTGGCATATCACAGTAGTACAGCATCTGATGGGGGCTTCTACAAATTATCTCCCCTGTCTCACCATTTTTAACATCATTGCCTTTTTCGTCTACCACGCGTAACTCAGCTTGACAGTGTGCTTGCCCAGAGGAACCAATTTTTCTTAAAGCATCATCAGCCTCAAGATAAGTTAGAATGCCACCTTCGGTCAGACCGTATAACTGAGGACACGTTGCAGAGGTTCTGTTATGAATTTGTTGCAAGAGTTCTTCGGGCATTGAGTCTGAGGCACCCATCGCGACTTTCAATGAGCTAAGGTCATAATTATCGAAATCTGGGAACGCTAGCAATCTTTTCCAAATAGTCGGAACTGCCAAAAAATGAGTGACCTTGAATCTTTGAATCGCATCTAAAAGTTTAATAGATGTTGGTGGTACACTTATCATCACAACAGCATAGCCCTCATAAGTGCCACCTAACACGCCCACTATTCCAGCCATATGAAACATAGGGTATGCGTTCAAGTAAATACTTTTTGGGCTCATTGTTAGTTTATGAGTTAACACCCCTGCAAGTAAATAATAGCTCCTATGACTTATAACTGCTCCCTTAGGATGCCCGGTAGTTCCGCTAGTGAAAATAATAACGTGAGGGTCGTCTTCATCAATAATAATTCCGTCAGGCTCTTTAGCAGAAGCTGACATCATTAAATCAACATAACTAAACATTTCCTTTTGTCTTTTATTACCTTCAAACAATATATATCTCTCGATTGAAGATGTATGTTCTTTCATTTTATTGACAACTTCAAAAAAATCTTGACTATAACAGAGCGTTGATACCTCGACTTTATTGATTATATATATCATTTCGGATTCACTAGCCATAAAACTAATAGGCACCAAAACCGCACCAATTTTTGCACATGCAAAGTAGTAAATGGTAGAAATGTGAGGATTGAGAAGTAGTATTCCAACACGATCACCTTTCTCGACTCCAATGCCAATTAAGGCATTGGCAAGCTTATTAGTATCTTCATCAAGCTGTTTAAAAGTTAATTTATTATCTTCATAGATAATTGCAGTTTCATTAGGCCTTACAGTGGCATTCTGCCTAACTAAATTTCCTAACAACAGTTTATGATTCTTTCTCATGGTACTTATCTCATTTATGAGTTATTTATTATTGTTCAATATAGGTCTTACATTTTGCTAAGGCATAAGAATATACTGAACTATAACCTAGACCATTGATAACGCTTCTCTACACATAAAAAGTAATAGTCTCTCAATGGATGATAGCTCTATAATTTTCTTATTTTTAACGTAGACCGGTCAACTATTTATACAGCTTCTTCAGCAATAACGTCTAGCGCCATTTGCGCTAAGGGCTCAACGAATGACCCAATTTTGTTAGCATTTGCATTTGATGCATTACCTTGAGATGAACGTTTAGCAACACCCTGGGCAATAGCAGCTAACCTGAAAAAACTAAACGCAAGGTAAAAAGCCCAATTCTCAATTTTGGTTATTCCCATTCGTTTGCAATATAAATCAACATAGGCTGCTTCTGTTGGAATCCCTAAACTTGCTCTGTCGATGCCTTTTAAACCGTCTATAGCGCCCATACCTGATGGCATGCGCAGTTGCATACATTGATAGGCTAAATCTGCAAAAGGGTGACCTAATGTTGATAATTCCCAATCAAGCAACGCAATAATTTCAGCTTTATCTTTAGCAAACATCATATTGTCTAAACGAAAATCACCATGAACTAAGCAAACCCGTCCGTCATCGTCAGGTAAACTGTCTTCTAGCCACTGATTTAACTGATCCATTGCGTTAATTTTATTCATTTCTGATAATTTATATTGTGCGCTCCAGCGGCTTAACTGACGTTCAAAATAATTACCCGCTTTACCGTAATCACTTAGGCCACAGGCATCAACATCAACACTATGAAGTGACACCAACGCTTTATTCATAGCATCATACATGGCTGCACGACGTTCATTACTATCTATTTCAGGTAACGAAGCACTCCAATAAACGGCACCATCGCAAAACTCCATCAGATAAAACATTGAACCGATAATGCTAATATCTTCACATAAATAAAATACTTCGGCTACAGGCACATCACTATTTTTTAATGCATTTAGCACGCTATACTCTCGATCAACCGCATGGGCTGATTTGAGTAATTTTCCTGGAGGCTGTCTGCGCAACACATACAGACCCGATTGTGCTGACACTTTGAACGTTGGGTTTGATTGACCGCCAGAAAATTTTTCAAGAGATATAGGTCCTCTAAAGCCATCTACATTTTCTTCAAGGTGGCTTGTTAATACTTCAATATTTATGTCTGAATTTTGTGACATGTAACAATACTCTTTAATAATTAGTGGATGAACATCATTTTAGACAAGCTTACTTTCATTGCGAAAATACTAAGTTGTGGCAATGGGCTACTTAGTATTTATCTTACTTAGCCATTTTTCGCGCTAAATCGCGGCCAAGTTGCATCATATGCACTTGATCAGGACCATCGGCTAATCTTAAGCAACGTTGACCTGCAAAGGCGTGTGCTAAGAAAGTATCTTGGCTAACACCCGTTCCCCCATGACATTGAATCGCACGGTCAATCACGTCGAGTGCCATAGACGGCGCAACTATTTTGATCATCGCAATTAAATCTTTTGCTGCTTTATTGCCATCTGTATCCATTTTTTGTGCTGCTTTTAATGTCATTAAACGCGCTTGTTCAATTTGGCATGCTGATTTGGCAATATCTTCACGTATTGATTGTTGTTTAATCATCGGACGACCAAAAACGATACGTTCATTAACGCGATTACACATTAAATCTAATGCGCGTTGTGCAATACCTATCGAACGCATACAGTGATGAATTCGCCCTGGTCCTAATCGCCCTTGCGCTATTTCAAAACCTTTGCCTTCACCTGCAATAATATTTTCAACAGGTACACGAACATTCTCAAAAATTATTTCTGCATGCCCTTCGGGCGCGTCATCATAACCAAAGACTTTCATTGGCCTAACAACAGTTACGCCTGGAGTGTTCATCGGAACAAGTACTTGTGATTGCTGAATATATCGATTGCTATTTTCTGGATCTGTTTTACCCATAACAATCATGACTTCACATTGCTTGCGACATGCACCACTGATATAAAACTTAACGCCATTAATCACATACTCATCACCGTCGCGCTCAATACTTGTTTCGATGTTAGTGGCATCACTTGATGCTACTTCTGGTTCGGTCATAGCAAAAGCGGAGCGAATTTTTCCTTCAAGCAGAGGCTTTAACCATTTTTCTTTCTGTGCTTCGTTACCATATTTGGCTAACACTTCCATATTTCCGGTATCAGGCGCAGCACAATTAAATACCTCGGGTGCCCAAAAGACTTTTCCCATGATTTCGGCTAATGGTGCATATTCTAAATTGGTTAAACCAGCACTATATTCACCATAAGCTAAAGGAAGAAATAGATTCCACAAACCTTCTTCTTTCGCTTTAGCTTTTAGCTCTTCCATTAAAGGAGGGGTTGACCAAGGGTCAAGTTCAACCTGTTTGTGCATTTCCTCTTCCACAGGAAATACATGCGTATCCATAAAGTACGTTAGACGTTTAATTAACTCTTGCACCTTTTCTGTATATTCAAAATTCATTTTTACCCCTTAATTTTACTGCGCTTGTTCATCTTTTAGTATCAATCTATATTGGTATATAGGAGACATAGTTTAGATAGCAGTAAACACTAAAATATCTTTTGTTGATGTAACCTTCTTAACATTCGCTTGCAGTGCAACACTACATTTTTGGTGGAAAAAGTTGAACCACATCTATCTGAGCAACATTTTTTGGCATGGCAGCGGCAATGTCTTCATCGTTATAACCAAATTCACGCAATACGCTGTAAGTCTGGTTGTCTTCATTAATTTCACCACGACTTAAAGAAGATCGACTCAGCACAGGTGCTGGCGGCACAGACCCGTCGCTAACCATTCCACAACGGGCTTGTATTTGAGGATGCGACCACAACTCGTCAGGCCCTAATACTGGTGCTACACATGCGTCGCTACCCTCAAATATTTGGGTCCACTGTTCACGTGATTTAGACTTAAATGCTATTTCAAACTGCTGAGCGGTTGACTCCCACATATTTGTATCCATCTGTTCTGGTGCTTCATCAAAACCAAGTTTTTCGCAAAGCGTAGCGTAAAACATTGGCTCTATTGCTCCAACCGACATAAATTTACCATCTGAGCATTCATAACACCGATAAAACGGGAAATGACCGCCAGTAAAATTCTTCCCTCTTTCTGGCATAAATGGTGTACCCCAAGCAGGAAAATGCATTGCCATCAACGACAAACAACCATCAATCATTGCAGCGTCAATATACTGTCCTTTTCCTGATTTTTCGCGTTCGTAGAGGGCTGCCAATATGCCATTTAGCGCAAATAAGCTACCGCCAGCAAAATCGGCTACTAAATTTAGTGGTGGTAAAGGTGCTTGACCCACAGGCCCTACTGAACCTAGTACCCCACTCAAGGCGACATAGTTTATATCGTGGCCAGCTTCATTGGCCATAGGACCGGTTTGACCATAGCCAGTTATAGAACAGTAGATAAGCTTAGGATTAATACGTTGTAGAGTGTCATAATCTAAACCCAATCTTTTCATTACGCCCGGACGATAGCCTTCAACCAAAATATCCATTTCCTTAGCCATTTCCAACAAAATTTTATTGCCTTCAGGTGACTTTAAATCCAAAGTAATAAAGCGTTTCCCTGGTGAAAATGTACTAACTGGCCCACCTGCACGACCACCACCAACAACAATTATCTCAGCCCCCATATCTGCTAAAAGCATTGTGCAGTATGGCCCTGGGGCATTACCGGTTAAATCCAAAACTTTCACGCCTGACAATGGACCTGTTTTGAAATCTAATTTATTCATTTTTCGTTGTCTCCATGGAAATGTGGTTTGACTGTAGGGCAAGTAGATTCTTCAACTAATCAAGTTCACGTAACACGAACATAATTAAAAATACTGCTCTGCTTTTGTTCATCATTTAATGAGATTAATGCAATTTAATTTTAAAAAATACTATCCACATAGTATTGAATTAATGTACCTTGGTCAACATTTTCTATTTACTCGTTTTAGAGAAAAATGTTGATGGTCTGTTAGGACGAGTTAAGGATGATAGGGTCTATTACAATTTTCTTCGCTAACGTATCACTAAACAATTAAAGTTATTTGTTGTAAAATAGATAAAGAACGAACGAGGTCTAACGTATAAAGCTATGAATGAAAAAATGAAAACGAAGAAAACCAGTACTATAAGTGTCGATAAAATTAAGGATGCTGCTTTACATTTATTTGCCATTAAAGGATATTCTTATACTAGCCTTGAAGAGATCGCAAATGAAGCGGGCTTCACAAAGGGAGCGGTTTATTATCATTTTAAAAGTAAAAAACGTCTTATTCTTGAAATATTGAATGATATTAAATATCGCTCAATTGACCTTACCACCGAAAAAATTTCTTTTGAAAAGGAAAAGACAAAGGATTTACTGGTGCATTTTTTCAAATCTCAAGCTGACTGGGCTGCAAAGCATCCTGATGATGTTGGTGTGTTAATTATGATGTCTGTAAGCTTTACAAACCGTGATTCAGATATATACCAAAAAATTGAAGAATTCTATACTAAGTTAACGCAAGTGCTCACAGATATTATGTCTTTAGGGGTAAGAAAAGGAGAGATTTCTAAAGATATTAATATTAATGATGCTGTGACATATATGATTGCAGCTCATGATGGCAATCAGTTGCACTGGTATCGTTCTGGCAGAGATCCTGAAGTTGGTCGTAACCTGGTGAAATCAGTCGTTGATATCTTAATTCACCCGATCATCTTTGACTAAGCATATACACCTGCACCATCTCATTCATTGAATTTTCATTGAGTAAGTTATGTCTGTATAGTCGACTTACTTGATGATTCACTAACTGCAGTTTAATTACAATGCAACCACCTCCTACCTCTTTATCATACTTGGATATGATTTCTCCTGATTAAATTTGAAATGAGAGTGTGTTGACACAAAATTTCAATTAGCATACCATCTGGATAGTATTTATAGTCAATGGAATATAAAAATGAATAAAAATAACATCACAAAATTGGTAACACAGGTATCAGATTTCACATTGAACAATAAAGCAGCACGTTTAGGCTATAACTTTGAACGAGATTCTTGGGAAAAAGCGATTGCAATGACTGGATTACAGTCTTGGGGTGATAAAGATGGGCTCGACGCAGTTCAAAGCTGGTTGGATCGTGCAGTTGCAACGCAAACATCTCAGGGTAATCTTTGCTATGCAAATGCTTTTAAAGCGGCTGAAGTTGGTATTGATTATACACCAACGGGCTCTTTATCCTCATCACTGGGAATGCCCTTACTGACCCTTTATGAAAGAACTAACAACAAAGCCTATTTGGATGCCGCAGCGCGTCAAATTGATGCATTAGTGAATTCTCCTCGCACTAGCGACGGTGGTATTAATCCTCGTTACGAAGCACCTGAATTGTGGGTTGATTCTACATATTTAACGTGTCCATTTTTAGTTAAGTATGGGCAATTAACTAAACAAAATAAATATATTGAAGAAGGCGTGCATCAACTAGAGGTTCATGTTGCACACTTGCTCGATGAAAAAGCCTGTCTTGCTCGTCATATGTGGTGTGAAGTTCCTAATACTTTCCCACAATCAACGTTTTGGACTCGTGGATGTGGTTGGATGTTTCTGGCATGTCTCGAGCTTTTGGATTTATTACCATCGCACCCCAAAGCACCGTTCTTTAAAGACGTTGCAGCGCGAATGCTTAATGCTATAAGTAAATATCAAGATGCGAGTGGTTATTTCCGTAATACAGTGGATGATCCAAGATCAAAACTAGAAGCCTCAGGTACGTTGATGTTTGCTTATGCTATACCTAGAGCAGTTGAATTAGGTTTGGTTGACAAAGAATTAATAAATGATGCTTTGAGGGCGTTCAATGTCGTTGCAGGATCTGTTGAGGCTTCAGGTAAGATTCCGGGAGTCTCGGTCCCGCCTGGGGGCCCCAATGTTGTATTTGACTGGGCAATGTTTGGACAAGGTTTTTTCTTATTAGCTGCAAAAGCATTACAGCCATATATTAAAGAATAATTCTTCGGCTCTGATATCTCTTATTGTTGAAACGCTGCAGCGTTTTACTTTACTAAGTAATATATTGATAGGTTAAGATAATATGAATAATAATGAAATGAAAGAAGTCTACAATGAGTTTCGTCAAGTGGTTAGAAGGTTCGCAGAAGAAAAGGTTAAACCTTATGCGGCCATTATTGATAGTGAAAATCGTGCACCAGAGGAAACCTTTGAGGCAGCAAGAGAGCTTGGATTACAAGGCCTTCCTTTTCCTGAAGAATTCGGTGGTGGTGACGCCGATTTAATGCTTCAAGTTATTGTTACTGAGGAACTTGCCCGCGTTTGTGCATCATCATCTTTAACCATTTCAAGCAGTTGGTTATTCAGTGTTATTGTTGAACACGGCAGTGATGAGCTAAAAGAATTAGTACATGATGTTGCCAGTGGCGCAAAGAAAGCGGCTTGGTGCATGACTGAACCTCAAGCAGGCTCTGACTTAATGGCAATTAAAGGCAATGCCAAAAAAGTCGATGGTGGCTGGGTTATTAATGGTAATAAACGCTTTATCACTAATGGCGGCTGGGCTGATTGGTATTTAGTTTTGCTGCGCACTGGCAGTAATGATGACCGTTCCTTTGGTGTTTTTGTCGTCAGTAAAGACGATAAAGGGATATCTTATGGTGCTAAAGAAGACAAAATGGGACAGCGTGGTAGCCCGACATCA
>Ga0209630_10003944_pt1 | contig 13248 bp, 9 predicted proteins | sample COG_01_FD_184745 | JGI IMG/M metagenome (GOLD analysis project Ga0209630, IMG submission 184745) | Pelagic Microbial community sample from North Sea - COGITO 998_met_01 (SPAdes) (version 2) | ecosystem: Environmental > Aquatic > Marine > Neritic zone/Coastal water | place: Helgoland, sampling... | reverse complement strand
CTCTCTCTCTCTCTCTCTCCGCGTTTGTCTTCTTCTTCTTCTTCTTTGTTAAGGATTTGAGGAACGGTGTCGCGCGTTGAGAGCGAGCAAAAGAAGATATGAACGCGCTGACGTCGATTGCGTCCACAGTCACGACGCGTCAGAGATGTTGTTGCGTGAGAAAAACAACGACGCAGTTTCCGAAGAATGCTTTCGTTCGAGGAGGCGCGAGGAGGGTGTTTACGACGACGGTATCGTCGTCGTCATCAGCAGTAGCGGCATCAAAAACGTTGGAAGAAGAATACGTCCAACACGCGGATTTGTACGACGGTTCTAAACAGACGCAGTTGTTCTCTGGTTTACAGGGCCGAGCGTTGAACGCGAAAGGAAAGGAGTTTCCTTCCATGGCGCAAGTGTTAGCGAAGATACCGAAAGAATGTTTTGAGAAAGATACGGGGAAGTCGTTGATGTACGCGGGGATTTCGACGGCGATAACGTTCGCAGTCGGCGTGGCGGCGTGGGCGACGTTGCCGTTTACCGTGTATTATTTGCCGGCGTGGATCGCGTACGCGTACGTGGCTGGGACTGCGGCGACTGGGTGTTGGGTTGCCGCGCACGAGTGCGGACACGGTGCGTTTTCGGATAACCGAACGATTCAAGATACAGTTGGGTATATCTTGCACTCGTTGTTGTTGGTCCCGTATTTCTCGTGGCAACGAAGCCACGCGGTGCACCACTCGAGGACGAATCACGTTTCGGAAGGGGAAACGCACGTACCGGCGCAAATGGGCAGCGAAGAGGCGAACTTGACGTTTGGTTTGAGAAAGACAGTCGGGAAGACGTTGTTTTCTGCGTTGAATTTAATCGGCGTGTTTGTGTTTGGGTGGCCGTTGTATTTGTTGATGGGCGCGAGCGGCGGTCCGGTGCGAGGGAAAACAAACCACTTTGTGCCGAAAATGGGCGCGAGTGGTAAGCACGCGTTGTTTCCGGGAAAATGGGAAAACAAGGTGTGGTACTCAGACATTGGCGTGGCTTTGACTGTTGGGGCGATGGCGTACTGGGCGATGCAAACGTCCTTTGCGACCGTGTTTGGTTTGTATCTGGCGCCGTATTTGTTCACCAACTTTTGGTTGGTTTTGTACACGTGGTTGCAGCACACGGACGTGGACGTGCCGCATTTTGAAGGCAACGATTGGAATTTAGTCAAGGGGGCGTTCATGACCATCGATAGGCCGTACGGGAAGGTGTACGACTTTTTGCATCACAGAATTGGGAGCACGCACGTGGCGCACCACATCAACCACACGATACCGCACTACAACGCCGTGAAGGCTACCGAGGCGATAAAACAAAACTGGCCGGACTTGTATTTGTTCGATCCGACGCCGATCGCGCAGGCGACGTGGAGAGTTGGAAGCGAGTGCGTGGCGATCGTCCGAAAAGGCGACGAGTACGTGTTTTCCAACGAGCCTTTGCCAAAGTTGGCGTAAAAAAGAAGAGAAACTGCTGCTTTACGCGCACGCTTGTTTTAATAATGGAATAAATAATAAATATTACCGTCTACTCTTAATCATCATTAAATCCGACTCTCACTCGATATTATTAATCAAACTTACGCGACGATTAACCCGTTCGCCGCTTCGCAATCTCTCGCGATTGATCTCTTCATCAACGGCGGCAACCCGAACGCATCCGCGTGCGCCATCGTAAAGCTCGCCTTCTTCTTCTTTCCGCCTTTCGCTTGCGCGCTCGCCTTCGCCGCGGCTCTGTCGTTCAAAGACTTCTCGATCGCCTTCCAAAATACCGAGAACACCATCGATTGCATCACGTTGGTCAACATTCTCGTTTGTAAACCTCTCCCGAACAAACCCTTGACGCCATCCTTGGCGATGATTTGTTTCACGACGTCCCCGTACCCTAACGACGCGTCCGCGTTCGTTTGCTTGACCGTTTTCACGACTCTCAAAGAGTTTGAGACGCAATCGGATACGATAGAAGCTGTGGCGCCAATCGCCGCGTTTCTGGCCAAACCAGCCGTACCGTCCATCTTCGGCACGTTCGCTTGCAAATAGTTGAACGTGGCAAACCACGGGTAGTTCCCGACCCAGTTCGCGGCAAAGTTCGCGGCTGCGCCGGAATACAACACGCCAACCCCACCTTGTTTCACCTTGTTCTTCAACAACTCCAACGCGCCCGAACCTTGCACTTGCAACGTCGTCTTAAACGTATCCACCGGCGTCAAGAAGATTCTCCACGAGGCCCCGCCGGCGGAGGCGAAACCAGTCATCACCGGCACCGGCATTTGCGGATAAAACGCCTCCAACGCGGCCAAAATCCCGGTGTTTGCCGCGGTATCGCCAAATCTGGACATTGGATTTTGAATAATCGCGTACGGCAAACCTCGGTAAAATCTCTTAATGCCGCCTTCTTTATACAACGTTTTCAAGGCGTTCCCTAACGTCCCGCCGTTGGCGTACTGGTAGTTCATCGTCGTTCGCATCCACATGAAAGACCCGACTTGAATAACCCCGGCTGCAAACCCGGCAACGCCGCCTCGAAATGCTTTCTGCGACGCTTTTTTCATCACTTCGCCAAAGTTCACTTTCTTCGGTTCTTCTTGCTTCTTCGCGGCGAGGTTGGAGATGGAGAGGTTCGGGAGCTGAGTCTTTTGCCCCCGAATCACGACGGCGGTTTTGCGTTGCGTGGCCATCTTTCTTTTATTCTTTCTTTCTGCGGAGGAGGGTCACACACAAAGGGTGAGCGTTCGTTGCGACGAGAGAGAAAAGTTGTCGTTGTCAGGTCGTTTCGTGATGTGATACAGCGAAGGAGGGTGCAGCAGTCTTCAGACCAAAATTCGATCATCGTGTCACACATAGTAAAAAACGATCCGAAAATTGAATCCGTTCGTTTCCCCGAACACACAAACAAAAAGAGAGAGAGAGAGAGAGAAATAAAGAGAAGAAAAAGAAAGGGAGATAAAAAACGTCGTCGTCGTGTAAATCGTCGTAAAAGTCAGGTCGCGTTGTTTTTACCTCGCGTGTGTGAGAGAGATATGTGTAAACCTATAATGTGATGATGAGTGAGACAAAGGACAGTTGGAAGAGAAAATACGTTTTTTTTTCTGACTGGATACTTAAACCCTAAACAATGCATTTTTTTTCCCCCTTTTTAAAGTGTCGCGCGCTCTCTCACATTTCCCTACAAATACAGCTCGTCTATAATGGTCAGACGACGAGAGAGAAGAAGACAACGCGAAAGCGCACAAAACCCGGCAAAGTTTTCGAACGAGAAGAAGGAGGGAGAAGACTTTAAATTTTGTCGAAGAACGGATGACGTCGAAGAACGAAACCGAGAGACGGAAGAAGAAGAAGAAGAAGAAGAAGACGAATGTGATTGCGTAGAATTGTCGAGTCAGCAGCGATGCGTGAACAGCGCGAGTATCGCACACACGGCGAGACGATTACGTCTCCCGTTCGTGCAACAGAAACGCTCCTGGGATTGCGGCTTAGCGTGCGCTTTAATGATTTTAAGAGAACTCTCGAAAGGCTTTGAAGAAGAGAAGAACGCGGTTAAAAAAGTGCACCTGAGAGATTTGAAGGCGTTTTTGAAGGGTGAAGAGTCGGTGTGGTCGATCGATATCGCTTTAGCGTTGCGCGCGTTCGGAGCGAAGAGAGTGCATTTTTACACCACGGAAATAGGCGCGAAGAGGCAATATAAAAACGAACGGTTTTACGAAAAGACGTTCGAGATGGACGCGAAGAGGGTGAAGAGGGCGTTTGCGATTGCGAGAGAGAAGGAGAGCGGGATCGAAGTGCGATTGGTAGAAGGCGGGATGAAAGACGAATGGATGGAACGAGAGGTTGGGGAGAAGAGCGAGAAGATGTTGATCGTTCTGGTGGATAAGATAGTGTTAGAGAACGGGTACGACGATGAACATGGCGCGAATGATGAGTTTCGCGATCATCATCGTTCTCACAATGGATTTGTCGGGCATTACGTTTGCGTCGTCGGCGTTAAAGGCGACTCTTTTATAATTCAAGATCCGGCGCGTCCGGAAGTCGTGCGAGTGCGCAAAGACGTCTTGCACCGCGCGCGAAAATCCTTTGGCACGGACGAGGACTGCATTGTCGTCGATAGAACGAGTCCGAATAATAGGAAACAAAAAGAACGATTAGACTTAGCTGCGATGTTGGATGCGACTCGTGTAGTATCGAAAGTAACAAACGATAGGAATTTTGAATATTAATGCGATACTTACTACTACTGATGCTGATGCTGCTGCTGAATGATCTAATCTATATCTACTGTATATCTACCCGCCGACGAAACGAAATCGTTTTCGAGTGCGTGCCCTCGCGTTCGTACGTCGTGTCCGATTTGCCCAAATTTTTGACTTTTTCCAATTCGCGCATGACGAAACCTTCGCGTTCGTAGAGTGCTGGAACATCGTCTTCCTCTCCCTCCTTTTCGTCGTCGCCGTCGCTTTGATCATCACTTTCATCCTCTCGACCAAACGTTTGCTTACTGCCGCATATCCCTCCTTCTCCTTCTCCAATCAAAATGTACTCGTCAAACGCGGCGTGTTTACGAATCTCCCTCGTCCAATCGATCTGAAATGGCATCCACGATACGAGAGCGATGCATAACGTATCAGAATCTCTTCCTTCATACTTCTTTCCAATCTCTCTTATCGCCTCGCTCGCGTCGCGTTTCGTCACCGACGCGTCTTTCGGTGCCGAATCGCACGCGAAGTATTCCAATCTCGTTCGTTCATCCGTCCATTCTCGCACGAAGGCCCGAGCGAACGTCCCATCCCTCGCGCCGAGCTCTAAAACGACCACCACTCTCGTTTTCCCGATCTCCTTTTCCATGCATCTCTCCTTGATGTGTTGCACCACGCCTCTGACCAAATCTCTCGTAAATACCTCGTAATGCTTCTTCTTCTTCTTCTTCGCCGCGTCTCCTCCCACACCGTCCAGGAAACGTTTCCATCGTTCGCACCGTTCGCATTTCTCTCCGTTCGCGCACGTGCCCGTGGTGAAATCTATCTCGCAGTATCTTTCGCTCGAATCCTCACACTTCGATCCTCCAAACAGGCCAAATTGAGAGATGATTTCCTCTCGCGACGGGAGCTGTTCGTCGTCTTCTTCATCCTCAGAGGATTTTATCCTTAACGGTTTCCATTCTTTTTCCTCCCAGTGCGGATGCAAACCGCATCGTTTACGTCGTCGATGATGATGCTGTTTTGCCTCGAAGAAACTTCGCCACTGCAACAAAAGCGACGCTTTCGCTTCCTCGTCCTCCCTTTTTTCTTTAGTAACGTCTGTCGTCCTTTTCCGTGTTCTCTTTTCCGGCATTAAAAATCGTGTGAATAAAAGTGTGGTTGTGGTTGGTCTAAAACAACTAAATACTAGATTTTAGTACACAACGGCGCCCAACTGGCGCAGCTTTTCGCCGCGCTCCGTCGGACTCTCCTTCTGGGATCGTCTAAAAACGCGCGACAGTTCTCGAGGACTTCAAACCGACACGGGTAGATGGCGTTGAACGGTAAGGTTGTACCGCACTTGGCGAGCGTGCGCAACGCGCGAACTTTGAAATCGACCGAGGCGGACGGGGATTTGCACGCGGTGCATAAGGCGAGGAGGAGTTTGCTCGCGTGCTTTTCCGTGAGATGCGTGTCTCTGTCGTAGGTGGACGGAGCGTTGAAGAAGGCGGAGGCGATGACCGAGGCTCCGGTCGGGATCGTGTCGGATGTTGTCTCTTTCGTAGAAGTCGTCCTCGTTAACACCGTCGCCGCGCAGGAGAGGAGGACGTCGCAGTTCTCGCCGCTCTCTAAAGAGGAAGCGACGAGGGCGGATGAGCTGGAAGCGAGAGCAACTATGGCGGAAGCGATGTGAAGAGACATCTTGTTCTGAGCGAGTTCGCGAATTCCTTTCGTCGTTTCCATGACGTACCGTTGCGCCCGCACCGGTTTGCGAAAGCCGTGGTCGAACGATCGGAATCCAAGAAGAGATGTTGAAAGTGAAACGAGTGGTGAAGAAGAAGAACTGCAGAGCAAATGCGCGAAGTGCCCTATCTCCTCTTCCTCTTCGAACGCATCTCCGTGATTTTTCATCTCTTCCTCTTCGATGGCTCGATAAAAGGCTCCGGCGACGTGTTTCGCTCTCGCGTCCTCGTCGCCTTTGAGTAACAACTCAAGAAACGATGCCGAGACGAGTTCAAGTTTAGCCGTATTCAAAGCCGTTTTCGCGCTCGGTGAAAATAGAAGCGCTCTGAGCAATACCCCGCTCGTTTCTTCGTTCTCAAAAACCATCTTTTGAACGTTATGTTTAGAAAACATTGTCTTCTCTTCATTCGGGAAGAATCGATCGAGGCCTCTTTTGTGCACCATGGACGCGAGCGAGTGCAAAGCCGCTCGTCTCTTCAGACTCGAATACGTATCGTACGGCTTCGTCGCGCACGCGACATCGACTAATCTTTGCGCGGTCAATTTCAACAGCTCGTTATTCTCGTCCGATAAAATGACCGCACGCGCGCCGCACAGACTTGCGCACGCGTTTTCGAAGTTCCCTTTCGCTTGGCCGAGTACGATGGACGCGCACAAACCAACCAACGCGATTTGCGCTTCGGAGGAGGAACACGCCATCGTAGCGCACGCGAAGTTGGAGTTCATTTCGGGTATACCGAAACCAAGCCCACCGAGCACGAGTCTAGCGCACAGCTCCGCCGAAAGCGCGTCTTCGCTCATCTTCACGTCTTGGGGGGGTTCGCCCGGCGCGAGGATGATTTCCTTCTCCAACGCTCGTCCGCGCAAACAGGCGAGTAAACAGTCCGAAGCGGTGGTCGTGCGTAAACGCAACGCGGGGTTTTCCGCGATTAATTTTGCAAGCCCACCGACAATATTCTCACGAAACGATCGTCGTCCGTTGATGTTCGTGTCTTTCTTGTTTGTGGTCACGATCGCGAGACAAAGTTCCAAAGCGCGGCGGCGGCGATCGGCGTGTCCATTGGATTCATCGAAAAGCGCTTTCTCGATTAAATTCGATATCGTTTGGCCAGCGAGTATTCCGTTCGATTCCTCGGAGTTTATGGCGACGACGAGAGCGTCGTTGACGCGTAATCTTCGGTCGTCGGCTTCGTCGGCGAGCGTTGGCGACGAGCTGTCATCTTTGTTCTTCTCCTCCTTATTACTAAACACAATTTCTTCATTCGATGCCGTCGTGGCAACCCAAAACAAAGCTTCCAAGACATCCGCATATGCTTTCTTCGCGTTCGCATCCTCAACTTTCGAAAACTCTGGGAACTGGAGGAACGCTGAAGCGCACGCGATGGATAACACGACGCCGTCGTGGTCTTTCGTTTTACACGTAAACGAGCGGAGTCCAGAAACGAGCGTATCGCGAAGAATATCGCGCAATTCGCTTCCTAATATTTCTTCTACGGAACTCTTTGATGATGATGATGATGAGGAGGACAGGAGCGCGGCGTCGAGCGCACCACCAATCGTTGGCGTGATTAGAACCATTGCAATCGAACGCCAATGCGGCATGGAATTATTTTTCGCATCCTCTTCATCGTCTCGAATGGCGCCTAATAACTTTTTCAGTTTTTCGCTCGCGGCAACCTTCGCCGCGGCGACGTTCGCCGCGGCGGCGGCACCGAGACACCGTCCCGCGACAGCCGCTGCAACTCTCGCGGTTGTTTCAATCTCGTCGCTTCTTGAATGTTCTTGGTGTTGCGTTTTGTTGCACCCTCCCCCACAACACCCGTTGCCTTCGTTCTCTTTTTCTCCGTCCACCTCCATCGCGTTTTGTTCTGTGTCACTGTCACCACCGCACTCCATCGCCGTCGGCACATCTTTGCTTCGTTCCTTCTTGTGCGCTTTATACGCTTTGAACGCTTGCTCGCACGCGTTTATACTTTGATCGTCTAACGCTAATTTCAAAATCTTCCTGGAAAACGTCGAATTTTCGTTCGCAAACAACCTCGCCGTCGCTCTTCGCACCGGTTTCGACCACTCCAAATCTCTCGGAGAAATGACGCACAGACGCAACCGGGACCAAACATTTTTACAGATTTCATCCGTCGCGATGTCCTCGTCTGGCCAACTCGAACCCATAGTTTCGAGACAATCGATGGCATCTGCGCAAGCTTCGCCCGAGACTGCAGTAGCAGCGCCTTCATTTTCGCCGCCGCTCACAACGCTTTCCAACACGTGCGGTATCGCAAAAGGCGCGTAACAGTTCGTCGCGGTCATCGCAATTCTTAAACCACTCGCTAACTCTTCCCTCGTTATTTTCACGCTATCGTTTTGCGGCGGTTTGAAAGAAATAGGAAAATACGCCGCGACAACATCGTAGACTTCCTCGCAGTTGGCCACGAACGCTTGCGCGCTCGTTGTCGTGGTCGTACTATCCGCGGCGTCTACGACATCTTCTTCAGCTTCGTTGAACGCTTTCGGCAGCTCTCGCCACAATCTACACAAAGCTAACACGTTCCTCGGATCTCTCTCCCCGTCGCAATTCGCCACGATGCTCTCCAATCTCCCGACGGCCTTCTTCTTCTTTTCGTCTCTTTCGTTCGCGCTAATGTTATTCTTATTTTTCGACCCTCCGTCGTCGTCGTCGTCGAAGTCGCCGCCAAGCACGGTCGCTCGCGGAAACTCCCTCAACAACTCCTCTAAAACCGCGTATACTTTCTGTCGATCTCTGTGCGCTAAACTCGGCGCGTGCACGTGCTCGAAAAGCTCTTTTATCGAGCCATCGATGCATTGGTTAATCATCGCCGCATCTTTATATCTCCTTCTTCTACTACTACTGCCGCCCTCGTCGTTCACGCGACTGTTCACGACTCTCTCCTCCTCCTCGTCATCAAACGTCATCGCCCGTTTCAAACATCTCAAACTGTGCGACATCCCGTCCAACCCGTGCGTTAACGTGCACAACTCTCTCAACTTGCTCGCGAAAAACTGCGTCAACAGTAAACTCTCTCTCACGCGTTGTTGTTGTTCTTCTTTCTGCTGCTCCGTGGTTTTAACGCTCACAGACCGAACGCATTTCGCCAGAACTTCCGTCGCTCTCGCTCTCACCGTGGTGTTTTCGCTCGTTAATATCGCGTCCATCTTTTGTAACAACTCCACGACGCAGACGGCGTTCGATTGGATTCGATGGAGGATTTCCGTCGTCGCGTCGTCTCTTGTTTCTTGTTCGATTTCCTCTCGAAGATTTCCAAACGAATCCGAGGAAGACGCGAGGAGGACCAACGCGCGCAGATCTTCGTTCTCCACGTGTATTCCGCTCATTTTTATCTTTGTCTTCTTTGTCTTCCTCTCGAGGTTTGATTTGTGAAGCGTTTTCAACGCGTAAGAGGCGAGTTGTTGTTCGTTTGAGTTTAGTATACATTTTTACATAACACGTCACCATGTTCTCACTCTCTTTCTATCTCTACATCTACGTCGCCCAAAGAATATAAGTTCTTCGCGAAACTGCTATTTATTACTACACAAACTTCCCGGTGTCCTCGTCCTCGTCGAGTATTTTGTAATCCGACAAGCGGTGTCCGTTCTTGTGGTGCGCGTCCGGGTTGGTGATTTTAAAATACACAAACGTCCCCAACGCGCCTATAAAACACAAAGCGACCACGTGCCACATCCATTTCTGCACGCACTTTTCGTATCCCATCCTTCGTAGTTTCCTCTCCGAACTTTCCATGTCCCGTTCCATGCTCGTCGCGGCGGCGCGCGCGGACAAGAGTCTGTTTTTCTGTTGCGAGAGCGATTTTAAAATCGTCTCCCCGGCGTCGTCGGTTTCGGTGGCGATTTTGTGTGCCTGCTCTAACGTTTCCGATAAGTGGTCCGCGTTAGATACGGAGGCGATTAAAACGTCTCGGCGGAGCTCTTCGTTCAAGACTGCGAACGCGTTGTTGTTGTTGTTGTTGTTGTTTCTCCCTCCTCCTCTGTTTGATTCGACGTCTCCTCCGGAAGGAAAGAGCAACTGTTGGTGTTGTTTGAAAGAAGCGCGGTCAGTTTATTTGAAAGAGGAAAACGAGCAAAGCAGGTCGAAGAGAGAGAGAGAGTAAGAGAGAGAGAGAGATGATGACGTTGTTGTTGTTGTTGTTGTTGTTGTTGTTGTTGTTGTTGTTGTTGTTGTTGTTGTTGTTGTTGTTGTTGTTGTTGTTGATGTAAAATTCCATTCCGCGGGCCCCCGAGAGAGACATTCATTCTTCCCAAGAAAGAAGAACATTAAACGAGAAGAGAAAAAGAGAGTCTCAAAAGAAAAGAGAAAAAAGAAACGCCACAAAGCGTACCGGCGCGTTCTCATCGACATACTGTTGTTGCATTTTGACCGCCCCTTCCTGCGTGTGGTGATTTATTCGCAACAAAAGCAGAGCAAAGAAAGAGACCAAGCGATATAGTGATTCTCTGAAGAAGAGGGAAAGAAAAAAAACACCGAGAGAGGTCCCTTTTCAGAAACGTAATGTTTAGGGTCTTAGCCGAAAAATTTTAATTTTGCCAAGTCAGCGTCTGCTTTCTTTCTTTCCGCAAAATTGATACATTTCGCCACTGTATCTACCCACACTGTATATATACCCAGTTATTTATTCACGCGTCATCGAACCACCGAAAGGCGTTGAGGAGCTCTGTCTGTCTGTCTCTCGCGCGCGAACAACGGAGTTGTTCTTTTTTGTCTCTTCTGTGTATTCTTCTCGATCGTATACTGCATAAAATTATATAACGAGAGAGTAAAAACAGAGGAGGGGGAAAATAAGACACCGGGTGCAAAAAAGAACAACGACGTGATTCACGGCATAATAACAACCCCGCCAACAGAAGACCAACGAAGATGTTCTCCTTAGAGCGTCTCCTGATTGCGTTTTCCGCCTTTCTCGGCGACTCGATTTCGAAAACGCCCAAGGTGCACGTGCTCGTCTGCTTGTGCGCGTTTGGCGTACTCGCGGTTGGTATAGTTTTGGTCGAGATCGAACACGACGTGTTCAAGCTTTGGGTACGGTTTCGTTCTCGTTATCATCTCGTCTCGAATGAGATATTTTTCTCATCGCGTTGATGATGATGTTTTTCTCTCCTCTTTCTCTCGATCGTCGGAAAAAAAACTCGCGCGACAGAAACAAAAACGCGCGCACACGAGACAGAGGAAAGAGTTCGTTCGACGCGTTCTCTCGTTCTTTCCTTCTCTCATTCAAAACGGAGGAGGAAGAGGGAATCAATTTCCCCTCCTTTTTTCCCTCATCTTTCCGGTACTTTGAAGGAAGCAAAAAATCAAGATTTTTTTTTCAGATTGAAGAAAACACTGATGACATTTTACCTTTTTCTCTCTTTCTCTCTCCTGCGCGCGCGCGCGTGTGTGTATAAACAGGTTGACGACAGCACGGACATCCACGATCAAATGGACTATTTCGAGGACGCGTACGGTTTTGCGCGCGTTCAATCGTTGATATTAACCGCGAAAGAAGGGAAGACACTGGCGTCGAAAGAAGCGTTCGCGGAGATGGAGCGGTTGGAAAAATGGTTCGTTTCGGTGGAGTACGACCACGACGGCGCGAAATATTCCGGAAAGGTGAAATATGAAAATTTGTGCTATAAAGTGGTGGATACGGCGGACGAGACGCCGTGTTTCCATTTAACGCCGTTGGATTGTTTTAAGCAAGGGATGCAAAGCGTCCCGGGGGTTGAGAATAACACCAAGTTTTTGCCGTCGTACTCGGCGAGACCGGATTTTTCGGACCAGACGCAGTTTGATTTTGGAACTGATTTTACCAAGGCATTCATCGACGATGCGTGCAAGGAGTGGTATAACTTGCAAACGCCTTTGAAGATGATTTTTGGTGGCACGACGCACGAAGGGGAAGGGGAATCGGCGCTTGTGACCGGCATCGGCGGCATGCGCAACGTGTTTGCCACGCGGTCGGCGAAGAATCTCGCCGAGAAAGGCGTGTTAACGACGGAGTGGCTTGACAGTGGCTCCGTGGAGACGGATATCTTAGGTTGCCCGTTGGACGTGACCGCCAATGATTGCTCTTGCGTTGATTCGTTCACCATCACGTCCGTGACGTCGTACGGGTGCATTCCGAGTGGCTCAAATCAACCCGCTTCGTGCTGCGATGGTTTCATGAAGCCATTTTCCACGCACCCGTGCGCGAAATATTTGTTCCAAATAAACCCGTCCGCGGCGTCTATTGGAAGTTTGGTTCTCGAATCGTGTCAATTACCGGCGATCGATATGGGCACCTCGAGCTGTAATTTACAACCGGATGGAACAACAAAGTATCTACAGCCGTACACCGGGTACGCGACGCCGACGGCGACCGAGTGTCAAGTTATCATGGAAGATGCAGAATTGACCGCGGCGTGCAACGATTTCGATAATTCGTACGAAAGCGCGACAAAGTGTTGCGCGATGGTGTACGACGCGTCCAAACAGATGTGCCACTGCCGCTACTTGGACGCGCCGGTGCAGGCCTATTTCACTACGTTTGGAGAAGACTTTGAGACGTACGCGGGAAAATGTCTCAAGGACAACGAATCGTACGAGGCGTGTCCGAACGTGTCACCACCGCCGTCGCCACCGCCACCGGGCGTGGGGTACACTTGTATTGCCAACATGGAACCGTTTTTAAATGCTTTGGCATTGGCGCAGATGGATGAAACGAATGTGGAAAATGCTATCGCGATGTGTGGTTTAGCGCAAGGGTATTACGGGAATTATTGCATGGATGACCCTACTGTTATAGCAACCGTTGCTACAAACCTAACACTTTATGGAGCTGCTACTAGTAGTGCCATTAACGCTGGAGTATCCGCTAATTGTGCTACGGGAGGTATCGCCGTTCGAGCGCATACCCCCGATCAAAAAACGAAACACGAGACGTGCGCGAGTAATTACGACGATTACCAAGGCAAGTGCTACGTTGTGATTGGAAAAATGGGCGCTAATCCGCCCATTAATCCGACAGCGGAGGAAGTCTTTGCTTGCTGCACCGCCGCGAACGTCATGGCGTTTAATGCATGTCCGTGCGTCAATGTGGAGGACGGATACGGCGTCGACAGGTCCATCGCTTCGACGAATGACATCCGACTTGACTTTATTCTTAACACACCAGTAAGCGGTTGCGTGGCCGCACTCGCTGATTTTACTGCGAATACGTACACCTGCAACTCGCCGCCGTCGCCGCCGCCGTCGCCGCCACCGGGCGACCCGAAGTATACGCTACCGAGCTCGACGAGACACGCGGTGGACGAATCCGAAGCGGAAT
>Ga0209630_10003943_pt1 | contig 13249 bp, 5 predicted proteins | sample COG_01_FD_184745 | JGI IMG/M metagenome (GOLD analysis project Ga0209630, IMG submission 184745) | Pelagic Microbial community sample from North Sea - COGITO 998_met_01 (SPAdes) (version 2) | ecosystem: Environmental > Aquatic > Marine > Neritic zone/Coastal water | place: Helgoland, sampling... | reverse complement strand
GCCAAATTGGCAGTCCATATCGTTCCGGCAGTGCCCTTCGTAGGCTCCGCACGGCGTTGCCGGATTAGTAGTTGTATATCCCACGGTATTCTTACAATAATGATAATTCCCGAGCGAGACGTTTCTGAAGAGGCGATTTTGTTCAACTTCTCTCGTGAAATTCGTCAAAGTCAAATTCCAGTTCGAGCAGCACGCCATGTTGTGTAATTCATCTGGCAGCGCGCACTGCTTTCCAAGATTTTGCCCGTTCTCGTATATTGCTGCGGTAAAAAAGCCTTGGTTACCTGGACCGCACGGTGTTGACGACCAGAACGTGCGTCCATACCCACAACTTCGTTTGTACATCTTGTTCTTATCGAAGTAGTGCGGTTGCCCGGAGAGCAACTCATCCAAACTGCACAGCCGCGCGCCCATATCAGAGCATTGTTGACCAATGTCACTGTGGGTGCGCAGGCTATAATACGTTGTCGCGTCTTTTGCCCCCCCATGTCTTTGCGTTCCATACGGATCTGGCCTGGGAGGCCAGTAACGCAATCCGCCATTATCATAGGTCTGTCCATGACATCCGAGGTAATTATAGTCCGGGTTGCTGTGTGCGGCGTATTGACCGAGCACAGACATCGAGCCGCACGACGTGTAAGAGCCGACGTAACCGCAATTTTTCTTGCTTTTGCATTGCGAAACTCTCTTGCGACTGTGCCATGCGAGTTCGTCGCACGTTCTGTTGAATCCACAGGAACCGAAGCAAATAGATGTCTTTTGCGGCTTACCGCGACCTGCCGTCATGCAAAAACTATCGGGATACGTTTTACCGTCCGAGCCCTTGCAAACGACGGGGCGACTTTTAACTAGTTCGCAATCGGAAAATTTCGTTGGAGGTGTAAATCTCCAGTCCGAAGTAAAATTTGGCATGTTCAAGCATTCACCCCAAGCGCCGACGTGAAATTGAAAGCAAAGCGAATTCGCCCTGGCGCAAACTTCGCTCGCTTTTGAAGTAATCCAGGTGTATATTTCATACCCAAGAATGTCGTTCGTACGCATTCCAATTTGCTTTAAACACATGTACTGTTTGCACATGGTATTTCTTTCGTGCCAATTTACCGTGTTGCAGTGCTCTCGAGCCGTACACTTAGCTTGACAGTCGCGCAGCGATCCCGCTTCCCCGGCGACAAGCGGATAACACTTTGAATCGCTGATCGACTTATCGAGACCAACATTCATCCATTTCGTCATATCTTCCGAAGGAATCGTGGGATTATTTGCCGCGCGAATTGCGTCTTCGTATTTACCGCACGGTCTCGGTTTTCCCGGTAGCGCGTAGCCGATGAACCATCCACAAGGGATACTATTTGAACTGTCCGTTTTCTCTCGGCAACACGAGTCGCCGCACATCGAAATCATGTCACTCGTCGTGCGGTTGTATTCTTCAAAAGTTGCGCACGAGGGTGGTTTATCAATCAAACAGCCCAGACCAGCTCCGTCGAGGATATCTGCTCTGTCCTTGTAGCACTGATAGCCTCTACTTTTATCATCGTTCGCCCAGCAGCATCCGTATTCTTGACACGTAGCCTTACGTATAGTTTCAGAGAAGTATCCCGATCGGGGATCTTCGAAATACGGCGCGCATTGCACGCGATTTTCGAGCGGCATCCCACATTTCAAATTGCAAGATTGCGTGTTGCATGTTTCAGAAATTTCGGGCATTTTACCGCAGCGATAGCGTGGGAGTTCAGCACCAGTTGTGCTGTTCAAACACAGAGCTGAGCGCGTGCGAAGGCCTCCGCCGCACTCGACTGGACAATCGCTCCATGGCGTAATTTCCCATCTCGCTCCCATCGGATCGTTTCCGTAACAGTCAACGTAGCCCCATTTCCCGGGAGTAGTGGTGTAACACCACGGACGCGAGTCACCCTCGACAGTTGGTTCGAAAAATTCAATGGAAACGTCGCGAAGGAGACGCGAGGTATCCGTCGTGAACGGAAATTTGCAAAAGGCGCCGTTTGCGGTGCCGCCGCACGTTTTTATTCCGCGCGAATAAACTGCCATTTCTGTGTTCGGAAGCAACTGTTCCTGACGCGGAACGCCAGAGAGTAACATCCCATTACTGGGAACACCGAATATCGGTTTCAAAGAAGCATCAAGATCCGTGTATTCCCCGTCGCCGTCACCGAGGTCAAACTCGGCGTGTATAGCCACCATGGTATTCATGCACGTCGCGTTGGCAAACCCTCGAGCGTCGTTAAATAAAACCGTCAAATCTTGCGCGGACTGACCGAGAGTCGGATCGATTGCAACCGCGAGTTCCGTGGTATTCACCGTGTCCGAGCAGGTGTAAAAGCCTTGACACATGGAATCTGCCGCGCAAAGATTCTGCATGTACGGAATCGTACCATTCACCGGCCGCCAAGCATACACGGAGGGATTGTTCACCATCCTCTGATCGTGAATACTCCACGTCGTGGCAGATGGAACTTCTTTCTTCCTGTAAAAGTCGCTTTCTGCCGCTTGCTTCAAACCAGCCCCGCGCCCGACGAGTGTGCAATAATCAGTTTGCGTCTCTTTCGTGAAACCCGCGCACGCGTATCCCATCGAATCGCACTCGCGCACGCATCTCGACAAAAACTCAATTCGTCTTCCAATAGGAGCCCCAATGGCAAGTCTTGATCCGTGCCAAAAGTAATTTTCCAAATCGTCCAACGCCGAAAGCTGACGACGCCTCGTCGAAGCGTGCACCGAGGCCACCGGTGTCGTCTCGGAGTGCAACAAGTGCTTCAACGGCGCCGCGCGAACAGAGACAAACGCATGCGTCAAAAATAATAAAGAGAACAACAACAATTCCGAGAGTATTGTCGTCCTTTCCTTCATCGTCGTCATCGCAGACGGTCAGAACTCTTTTCTTGCCCGGCGCTTTCAGATCAAAAACGCACACGCACTGGTCCGTTCGTTCGTTGTCTGTTGGCGCGTTTTGCTAGAAGAAGAAGGGGGCGACGAGAATTTAGGGCGTTAGGGAAAGAGTTGAAAAAAAAAAAAAAATCCTTAGCGCTGAATTCAAATGAAGAAGCGTGGCCTCTAACATATCCTTCCCAGAGCTCGCTAGAGATTCGGTGCTCGATGAATTCGATCCTCTTTTCGACGGGCACATCAATGCTCCCACCAAAGGATGCGAAACCCAAAATTCATTTGATTTGACATATTGGTTGCGCAAAATGGAGATTTTGCTCTTAATGTGAGCTCCCGTAATGCATCTAAACTCGCGACCTTTCGGGAACTTTTTGCGACTTCGGGGTAAACGACGACGAACAAAAATCGGTTTCTATTTCTTTACTTACGTGTGAAGCCGAAGGGGACTTCCGTTGATTAAGATGATTCACGGGGTAGAGGAAGTGTTGATACTTCTTTTTACCGCGTTTGGGTACGAGTACTTGTTTTGAAGTACCGTCGTACGCGTTTGAGTAGCGAGGTTATTTGTGTGGTGAAAGATTCAGATTGTCGAAGAGACACACGACAAAAAGAAGGATATTTATTCGGTAAAAGATTCGTATCCAAAAGACAAACGAGAAAAAGAAGGAGGAGGTCAAACCAAAACTATCTGGCGAGAAAAATGTTTCAACAAAAGTATTTAGGGTTTGCCGGTTTTAAGGTATGAGAGTACCCCTTTCGTACTAAGGCAGTACCCTTTGTTTTGTAGGTCAAAATATATTCCGGCACAGACAACTTCCAGACAACTTTAAGACAATTTGGAAGATATATATATACATGTTTTGCCTTGTACTACCAAATACTAAGTACTATAGTCATTGTATTCTAATAACAAGAATAATACTATTAATCTAACCGACGAACGCCACCACGACTGCGATATCATCCATCTTCCCTCCAGTTAATTTAACGCCTTGTAACTTCTCCGCCCACGTCAACTCCATACCTTCTCTCCTCGCGGCAATCATGAACGGCGAATCGTACTCCTCGTCCGTGCTCCTCGAAAACGCTAACCTCGCAATCTGCTCCGCGCATTTCACCGCGTCTCCTTCGTTCTCGTCGCACAAAATCGCAACGTCTTCGTGCGGCACGTTATCCCACAACCCGTCCGATCCCAACACGACGCAATCCCCTCGTTTTAATCGAACTTTTTTCACGTCCGCTCTCCTTGGATCGTCCGTTTCCGGGTACGCCTCTTTCCACCCCAACTGAAACGGCATGTTAAACTCGTGTTGCATCGGTTCCGTCTTGAACACGCACGCGCCGTTCCTGGCGACAATCCCCCCCGCGTCTCCTACGTTTGCAAACGTCGCCTCGCCTTCCTCCACCACGCACACGCACGCCGTGCTCGACCCGACCACTCGCGTCATCTTGTGCGCTCGCACCATTATATCCACCGGATTCCTCATCTTCTCTTTTGTCACTGCTTTCGCGGCTTCAGACGCGAACGTTTCTGAATATTCCGCTGGGTTTACCCCTTCGTCTGACCACCCGCCGACGCCGTCGAATACCCCGAACGCGTTCGACCGTTTCAACACGAAACACGAATCTTCACCTCCCGTGGCAGATTTGTCCGGATGAGGGACTAAAATCGCCGACGCGTCCACGGTTGAAACGCAATACTTTTTTTGCTGCGAAGAAGAAGACGACGGGGACGAAGAAGACGCCGTCAGCGACGAAAGTCGTCGTCGTCGTTCTTCTGCTCCTTTTCCTTTTCCTCCTCTTCTCGAAGAAGAAGAAGAAGAAGAACAAAGACGTCGAAAATCTCGATCGGTGAAATTCTCGTTTCCAATGAAAGAGCGACGATGATGATGATGATGATGATGATTTTCGCGCATCATCTTTCGCCCCTTCCTAATGCTCTCGTCGTTTCTGCGCGAAGACGCCACCGCAAAAGTAGCGCGACGCGAGCACGTAAAGGTCGCACTCATCGTCGTTTCCTCGCCTTTTTACTTCGGAAAAGATTTTGAGCACAGAAAAGAAAAGAAAAGAGAGAGAGAGGGAGAGAGAGATGTGTGTGCAGTGTGTCCGACTTTTAGGAGAATTTGTGTAATAAGCGAATTTTGGCTGAAATTTAATTGGCCAAAAATTGACATTTTTTTGTTCAAAATTCAGAGAAGCATTTTTGGTTTGTTTTCCGGCGGCGTGCGACATCTTTAACGCACACGCATCATCTTCATTCATCAAAACAACACACAAAAACACACATGTTTTCTTCGATGAGAGCGTCGTTTTCGAGAGTGACGTTGACGAAAACGACGACGAGCGTTTGTTGTTGTTTGTGTCGTTCGAGCACACGAGGAGGAGGGAAAATGACGACGAGGAGAAGGCACAGGAGTTTAGGCACTTTTTGTAAAAATCGACGAAAAACAACGACACCATTCAGCGTCGCTTCTGATTCATCTTCTTCGTCTTCTTCTTCTTCTTCGGGAGGAGAAGAGACGAAGTATTCTCTCCGCGACGAGAAAGAGACGAAGGAGAGGACGATTTCGGCGGCGACGACGAAAAATATGAAAACCGGGGTGTTAAACCGAGTCCCGAACGTGGCGCAATCGAAGGATATTCTCTTGAGCGGTTTGAAACGCTCGTCGAGAATTACGCACACGTCTGGGTTACGCGTGCCTTTGTTAAAGGAGAGAAACAAGTCGGCGAAACAACTGGACGGGTTAACGACCGCGCTGTGTAAACCTTTAGGGGAGTACGTGAAAGGATTTCCGAAAATTGATCGGTTGCATCCGTTTGAGAAAGCGTTGTTAGAGTTAACGGTGGATCCGGAGACGTACGCGAAGACGATCAGCGAGGTGGACCAGGCGAGGAAATCGATGTTGACGATGGGGAAAGAGTACTCGTCGAGGGCGAAGAACGGCAAGACGGAAAAAGAGACGAAAGCGGTCAGGGAAGAAGGCTTTAAAAATATGGAGGCAAGGTTCGTAAAGTCGCAAGCAAAGTTTGAAAAGTTGAAGGAGATGGCGAAAAAGTTGAGACGATTGCCGGTGGCGGAGTTGGAGACGCCGACGGTGGCTATGGTCGGGGCTCCAAACGTAGGGAAATCGAGTCTCGTGAGGAGTGTCTCGAGCGGAGTGCCCGAGGTGAACAATTATCCGTTCACGACGAGAGGGGTAATCATGGGACATTTTTTCATCGAAGACAGACGGCACGTGGTGACGGATACTCCCGGGTTGATTTTTCGAGTGGACGAAGAGCGAAACAAGATTGAACGATTAGCCATCGCGACTTTAGAACATTTACCGGTGTGCGCGGTGTTCGTGACCGATTTGAGTGGGTTGAGCGGAACGAGCGTGGAAGACCAATTGGCGTTGCGAGAGGAATTACGCGAAAGGTTTGCGAGCCGACGACCGTGGTTGGACGTTTTGAGCAAGTGTGAGTTAGTCCCCGCTTTAGGCGGGAAATTGGACGAGAGTTTAGAGAGCACGTGGACGGAGAAGGATGCGAAAAGTACCGAGGCAGCGGCAAAGATGTTGAAAGAAAGCGGGGCGATGGTGACGTCCGTAGTCGATGGGGTTGGTATCTCCGAGTTGAAAGCAGTTTTAGAGGACGAGCAGTTATACGATTCGATTTTGGAGTTGAAGAGGAGTAGATTTCGTAGCGATAACGAGGACGACGACGAGGAGCAACGATAAATAACACCACGCGCGCATAGAAAATAAAATGTACCAAAACGAGATGAATTGTAATAGATTGCGTGTTGTAATGTATAGTATCTGATATGTGTTGTACTGTAGCTATATGGACAATATTTTTGACTCTTTATGTTTGTTTGTACAGTGTGAGTTTGATTTTACTTTCTCTCTCCCTCTCTCTTCTTCTTCTTCTTCTTCTCGTTAACTTTTGGTGAAGCCTCCTTCCAATCCGTTTCTCGGTTGATATTCCGCTTCTTGTAAAGACGATAGAGACGTACTTCCTTCGCGACCTAATGGGAGATTCACCATCGAACCAGCTTTGTTTGGGCTATTCGCGAATCGTTCGAAATCGATCGAGCTTCTTCGCGTTCTTGGTTTCGATTCTTGTTGTTTCTGCGACGCAAACTGATGGAACTCGTCCACCGAACGCGCTCGCGAAAGACTTCTTTCCGGAGGTTCTTGCGAGACCTCGTCGCCGACGTCGTTAAATTGCAAAAGCTCGATTAAACCTTTACCATCGTGCATGTTGTTGACTAAACCGATGAGCAATTCCGCGATTTGGTCCGAGTCGTCCACAAAGTAATGCGCCGGTGAACGCTTGCGTCCAACCGTACACGTGAATACCGAGCCGAAATGAACGTCCGCTTTTTTCTTTTTTGTCTCGACGACAGAACCGAGAGATTCCGCGAACGATTCGTTCGGGTGCAAATACGAAGGACCTTGACCTCCTAATTCGCCGGTTTTCTCCGCCGATGAGCCTTGCACTCCCGAGACACCTCGGAATGAGGATTGGCGTCTCGGCGCCGAGCGCTCGGGGAGTTTCATCGGCGTCACGACGAGCGGATTGTTCTCGCTATCTACGGTTTCGTAGGTTGGTGGCGTTTCGCGCCCAGACGCATCGTCTCTGAAATCACCGTTGCCGTTGATGTTCACTTGTTTGAACGAATCCGCAAGTCCCGACGATAATTCCGTCGGCGAGTAGCCGTTCTTGGTGTTCCCTTGTTTATCCACGGGAGAGCCGCCTCGCGAGGATTCCGCGGATACGTCGTGATCACCCGTGTGCGAATCCAAATACGTGAAAATATCTTCATCGCGGCCGAGAAAATGGCCAGCGCAAAAGGCAAAGTCGATTTCTTTCTGACCGCCTTTACCGTCTCTAGCAATCATCTGTACAATCTTATCGACAGCGACGCCTTTGGAAAGTCCAACCGGTCTCGCTTCCACCGATTTCATGCCTTGAATAATATCAACGTTCGCGTTTGATATCGGCCCAGTCCATAAATGCTGGAGCAAATCACGCGCTTGTTGTCGCCCGAAATCGGGATCGGAATACTTATACGACCACACCAAAGAAGTTTCGCGAATTTCCACGTAACTCCTCGGCGTGCGTTCGCAAAAGTATTCGAAAACGACTTGAACAGATTCGAGCCAATCAAGTTGCGACATTTCGACGAGCGTATGCCATTTCGGAGGTAATTTCGGGACTTTAAAGACGTCTTTCTTTTCTTCTCTGTGGTCTTCGTCGTCCTGATCGTCGTCGTCGCCGTTATTGTCCTCGTTCTCGTCGTCGTTCGTGATTAACGGCGGGCGAATGAAGCACCCGTTTTCGGCGACGATCCAAACTTTCGGTAAAACGGCAAACTTCTTCGCCAACTTGTGTCTTTCTGAACCAGAAAAGATGCACACGGTCGTATTTGGGTCGTCGCACAATCTCGCGATGCACTCTTGCGAAACGCTGTGTAACGGCGATACATCGCCAGTTTTCGGTTTGATGATTTTGTTTACGTTTCGGCTTTTTATACGATCGGCTTGAGAACGCGAATCTTTCTTTGTCAGCGTCGCGTTAAATCCCAAAATAACCAATCGTTGTCTCGATTCAGTGAATGGACCAATCAAATCACTCGCGCGTAACCGCGGCGGAATTCGTAATCTTCTCAACTCAGCTTCTACGTGCGTATCATTCAATTCGGCGATGAACGTATCCGCCCACGCTTGCGACGTGTGCACCTCAACATGCGAAAAGTTAAACTTGTGTCGCTCCCTTCGTTCTGTTTCCGGCATCGTCAAGGCGTCGTCGATAGCTTGCGCGACTTCTGTCACGTTCCACGGGTTCACTAAAATCGATCCAGCGCCCAAAGATTGCGCCGCGCCGGCAAATTCTGACAATATCAAAACGCCCGCGTTTTGACTTTGGCACGAGACGTACTCGTACGAGACTAAATTCATCCCGTCACGCAACGACGTCACTAAACAACAATCAGTCACCGCATACAACGCGGTCAATTCTGCAAAAGATAAAGAGCAGTCCAAGTGTTGAATTGGAACCGACCCTAACGTCCCAAACCTCCCGTTAATTCTACCGACGATTTCGTGCACTTGCGACGTCAACTTTTGGTACTCTGGAACGTCCGATCGCGTCGGGACGGCAATTTGTACCAAAACAACTTGGTCTCGCCACTCCGGGTGTTCGTTTAGAAATTTTTCGTATCCCAACAGTTTCTGCGGAATCCCTTTGATCATATCCAAACGATCGACGCCCAACATAACCTTCCGTCCTTTAAACCTCGCCTTCAACTCCAAGATGTGATCTTGCACCACTTTCGTCGCCAACGCGTCGTGGAAACGCGTCGGGTCGATCCCAATCGGGAACGCCGCCACTCTCGTGAAATTTCCTCCGTCTTCCACGCCATCCGGTCTCCCTTCGAATGCTAGAATTCTCGAACACGAGGACACGAAATGCCTGGCGTAATCGTACGTGTGAAACCCGACCAAATCTGCCTTCAGAACCGAAATGAGCAACTCTTCTCTCATCGGTAACGTCCTATATATCTCCGAACTCGGAAACGGTGTGTGTAAAAACCATCCAATCTTCATCTTATCGTCGTTTTTCCTCAACATCTGCGGTAACAACATCAAGTGATAATCGTGGCACCAAACGATATCCCCGGGTACGAACACGCTCATAATCGCCTCCTCGAACAACTGATTCGCGGAAATATACGCCAACCATTGACTGGCCATATCTTTCGTCGAACTCAGTTTCGGTTCAAACGTCAACGGAACGTAATTAAACAGCGGCCACAAAATGTTATTGCAATACCCGTTGTAATACAACTCGACTTGGTTCCGGGTCAACCAAATTGGCAGACATCTCTTCTCCAACAACGTCTCCGTCAACGCGTCTCTTTCCGGCCCTTCGTCGATGAACACCCCGGGCCACCCGACCCACAACATACCGTAACTCTTCCCCACCCCTAACAAAGCGCTCACTAACCCTCCACTAGAAATCGTCAACCCCCACTTCCCGTCTTCGCCTTTCTTCACGCTCACGGGAAGTCGATTCGCCGCGATAATCAATCGTCCAGTAGACGCTTGCGCCGCCTGTGCAATCTTATCCTGCACATCCACACCAACTACCGACGGTTGATTCTCCCCCTCGGACGTGCTCTTCTGATCCAAATCCTCGCGCGCCCCGGAGACTTCCGATTTCATATCGTCGTCCAAAATCGAAAACGACCGATTCCTTCGCATTTGTTCTCGTTCGCGAATTAATCGATCCACCCGGGTCGTGTCTTCCAATCGCGCTAAATCCGTCGCCGACGACGACTCGCGCGCCTCCTTCGTTTTCCCACCAGGGGGAGGTCCTCGCGATTTCGGCCGCTGCGGTTGTTGCACCTGAGACGACGACGACAAACCACCACCACCCCCTGCTTCCTTCATTATCTCGTCCTCGAACGACGACGACAAACCTTGATGATGATGATGATGATGATGAGGTTGATGCTCCCGTCGTCTCGGCGACAACGACGTCGAGCCGCCCGTCGTCTTTTCGCGCTCGGCGTCCGACGAGCGCCGTTTTTCTTTCAACACCTCCTCGTCCTCGATGATCATCGCCGACTCCATTTTGAGTGGTAATACACGACGACTTCTCTCGAGAGCGTGTGTGGCAAAAGCGTGGTGATTTAAAGCGACGAAAACGAGAGAAGGATACAAATTCCTTTTATTAGACTCCCAAAAGACGCTTTTTCAACGAACATGACAAACAAGTGTATTTCTTACGACTCTGTGTAATAGTCGGCATCTCACTCCTCCCACCGGCGCTTCAAAAAAAAAATACACGAGGAGAAATTAGTATACCAGTAGAAAGGATCAGTATCTTAATACTATTAAAACAGACGGCGTAAGAGTACAACATAATAAATATTTAATGCGTGGCATCTTGCAACAACCTCTTGGCGTTCTCCAAGCCTTGTTCGTTGCCGATGCCTAACATGTCCGCGATTTCTTCCAAGCGGATTTCGGTTTCGATGGCGTCGAACGCGATGGTTTGGCGACCGTCTTTATCGTCTTCTTCCTTGCGGACGCGGACGTGAGTTTCGCCAAACGCGGCGACTTGAGGGAGATGGGTGACGCATAAGACTTGTTGGGAACCGTCGAGGGCGAGTTTTTTGAGCGCGGCGCCAATTTTGGTGCCGACGCGCCCGCCGACGCCGGTGTCGACTTCGTCAAAGACGGAGATGGTTGGAGATTCGGATGTTTCGTTCTTGCGGACGTTTCGCTCGCCCATGGCGGGAGCCATTTTCATGGCGAGCATCAATCTCGCTTTCTCGCCGCCGCTGGCTATGGAACTCATCGGACGTAACGGTTCCGAGGCACCTGGGGCTAAGAGGAACGTCGCGCGATCGAGACCGCGGGGACGGACCACGTAAGCCGCGGTTTCGTCTTCGCCGATTTCCCCACATCCCGGGACTTGTAACTCGTTCGCTTTTAAAATCGACGTTTTTTCCAAATCAATTATTTCGTCTCCGGAATCCGTCGATTCTATGTGGCTAACGTTATCCTCGGATTCTTCATCGTCCTCATCATCGCCGCGTTCTCCTCGCCAGGAGGACGAAGAAGGCGTCCAAGACAACGTGACGTCGAATCGACTGGCTTGCATTTCCAAAGATTCCATCGCAGCCGTAACGTTTGTGCGTAAACTCGAACCGGCGTCGCGTCTCGCAACGGCTAAATCTAAAGCTAAGCTAGCCGCTTTCGCTCTCGCCGAACGTAATTTTTCTTCGTTTTCTTCTTTTTCGTCCTCGGAAGTGGCCGCGGCGTCCAACTTGTCTCGCAATTCATCCGCAATCTCACACATTGAGGTGGCCGTGCGAATGCCTTTACCCATCATTTTGCCGAGCTTGTCGAGATCGCGCAGTCGTTCTTGAATTTCTTCTCTTCGCTCCGGTCGCGAATTTAAGGATTCCATGTATCTTTGTAACATGTCTTCGGCTCTGTCCGTGGCGTTTTCCGCCTCGTGGAGTAACTCAATCGCCTCGGACAACGCCTCAATATCCTCACTATTTTCATCCTTGCCCTCCTCCTCCTCCCCACCGGCTTCTTCGCCGTTGTCGTCGTTCTCGCCAACGGGCTTTTTTTGGTCGGCTCTCCTTTCCGCCTGAGAGAGCACGCTTCTCGATTCGTACAGCGCTTCCTTCAAGGACGCTTTGGATCCAGACTCGTGGTTCGATAACGAATTCAACGCCGACGCGCACGTCTCCCAGTTCGATCTCTGACTTTCCATCTGTCTCAATTCGAGCTTTAACTTTGCATCTTCGCCCGGAACCGGATCGACTTTGTAAAACGCGTCCAAAATCGCCTCGATTTCCTCCTTCTCCTCCTCGGTTAACTCGACGTTCGCCTCGACTAATTTGGTAGCTATTCGAACATTTTGCATGGCAATTTCAAACGCATCTCCGTATTGCTTCACGTTCGCCCAACTATCGAGTTCATCCAACTGCGCTCTTTCATTTGCTAACGCTAAACTCGCGTTTTGGCCGTTGAAATCAATCAAAATGTTTCCGATTTGACGCAACACTTTCACCGGAATCGCCTTGTTTTGAATCTTGCACAACGATCGCAACCTGTTATTCGCGGTGCTTTGTAACTCGCGATACAAGTCCACCGTTTGCGCGCCTTCTCGGTTCAACAAAGATTCGACATCCATCCCGTTCTCTAACAAACACCGACGAAGTTTCCGCACCGTATCTTCCGCGCAGTAAAACGTCGCGGCTATTTTCGCCGTCTTCGCCGGGACTCGAATCGAATCTTCTCGGCCAGCCGCGCCGGTAATTTGATCGATCGCGGATAACAAAACCGATTTCCCAGACCCTGACTTACCGGTAATGACGTTCAATCCCGGCGAAAAATGGATGGTCTGTTGCGAGACCAACGCGAAGTCTTTCAAATGCAGTCTTTGCAAGTGCGTTTGTTCTCGAGCTTCTTGGGAAAGAATAATTTTCTTCGGATTAGTCGTCTTATTTGCTTTGCTCGCATACGTTCTTCTCCCTCTCCGCAGAGCAGAGGGAGAAGGAGAAGACGAAGACGACGAGAAAAGGGCAGAGGAGGAAGGGGAGGTTGTCTTTCGGCCGTTAAAGAAGCCATTAACCGGATATCGCATCTGCATCATTTTTAAATTCGCTCCTCCTTTTTTTCGAAGAAGAAGCATGCACACAACGGCGAATCTCTCTTTATTTATATATAAATAAGAGGAAGAAAAGAAGGCAAAAACCGTTACTTCAGTAATAAAAGACCGCAAAACTCTGATCTCTCTCTCTCTCTCTCTCTCTCTCTCTTTTGTTGCGTTCGGG
>Ga0209630_10003936_pt1 | contig 13262 bp, 6 predicted proteins | sample COG_01_FD_184745 | JGI IMG/M metagenome (GOLD analysis project Ga0209630, IMG submission 184745) | Pelagic Microbial community sample from North Sea - COGITO 998_met_01 (SPAdes) (version 2) | ecosystem: Environmental > Aquatic > Marine > Neritic zone/Coastal water | place: Helgoland, sampling... | reverse complement strand
ATTTACTAGAGAAGATGCGAGGTCCCCAGACTTCAACATCAATTTAGTTGCAGATATTAGCTGTGATGTAAATGGTCCTGTGGCCTCAACGCTCCGCGCCTCAACCATTGCCAATCCCTTTTATGGGTATGATCCAAAGACTGAATCTGAAGTGGCTTTTGATGCCAAAAACGTTATAGCAGTTATGGCAGTTGATAATTTACCATGCGAACTCCCTAAAGATGCGAGTGAGGGTTTTGGTGAAATGTTTCTAAACCATGTCATTCCAGCGTTTTTTAACAAGGATCAAGATGGTGTTTTAAAGCGTGCTACAATAACTCGCGAGGGGCAACTTACTGAGCGTTTTAACTACCTTCAACCTTATGTTGACGGTAAGGAGTAACTACAACAGTAACTGATTTTATTTAATAAGTGGCTATTCACCCGCACAAATAAACTTAAATTTATCTACGACTTTAATCTCTATATTTCTCAAACCAAGCCAAAATGCTAGCTATTTTAGCAATTAAATTACTTGGTTTATTGGCAATACCATGAGATGCACCTGGAATTCTCACTAATGCAGTTTCAACATTTTCAAGCTTTAAAGCAGCATAGAATTGTTCAGATTCGGCAATAGGAGTTCGATAATCTTCCTCGCCCGTGAGTAACATGGTCGGCGTATTTACTTGGGATACATAAGATAAAGGAGACCGCTTTAGATAAGAACTAGGATCTTCCCAAGGTTTATTGGGAAACCAATATTTGTAAAAGAAAGGTGCGTTGTCTGCGTATAGGACGAAACTATACCAATTAATAACAGGTTTAGCAACTACGGCCGCTTTAAAGCGGTCTGTTTTTCCTACAATCCATGCAGTTAGCACACCACCTCCGCTACCGCCGGTGACAAAAAGATTTTTTTCATCTATAAATCCTTTTTTTATTACCGCGTCAACTCCAGACATTAAATCATCATAATCGTGATTTGGGTAGTCGTGGTGAATAAGGTTTCCAAATTTTTGACCATAACTTGTACTGCCTCTAGGATTTGCATAGAGCACCACATAACCAGCTGCAGCAAATGCTTGAATTTCTGCAGAATATACAGAACCATAACTCGAAAACGGTCCGCCATGAATTTCTAAAATAAAGGGGTATTGTTTTTGGGGATCAAAATTTGGAGGGGTGACCAGCCAACCCTGAATCTCTTGTTGATCATATGACGATTTCCACCAAATTTCTTTAACCTTCGACAAATTTCTATAGGAGAATACGTCATCATTAACTGCTGTTAAACGTTTTGTTGTCTGACCATCTGTAACACCTAAATCTGAGGGATGTTCTGTGCCTCCCAAAGTGTATGCAAATTTTTCATTTAATGAAACACTAAAATCAGCCGAATTATAGGGGCGTCCCAAGGATAATCCTCCCAAATTGTTGGTAATGGTGTGCACCTTATTTTTTAAAGATAAATGGCCAATTTTTGTATCACCTTCTTCATCATATTGAAAATACAGACCTTCACTATCAGAATGCCATTGAATATTGGCAACATCTCGATCAAAGTTTTTAGATAGACATTTCGAATTAGAGCCATCTGTATTCATGACATACAATTCTGTTTGCTGATAGCCTTGAAAAGTGTCTTCGTAACCCGTATAGGCGATTTTAGAGCCATCGGGAGAGAGGACAGGATTGTTGTCCGGGCCATAGCGATTGGTTAGTTTCTTGAGTTGTCCTGACGAAACACTTAGTTGATAAATATCACTATCATTTGGTTCTAGCTCTTCTTTTTTATGAAAGTTGGCACTGAAAAATAAGTTTTTGTCATCTTTAGACCAGATTGGTGTTCCGTGATCAAACTCGGTGAATGTTAATTGCTTTGGAGAACCGCCATCAAGAGATAAGGTAAATAATTGTGTATTACCTGCTTTTAAATAGCCTTGGCCATCGGCACGATACACCAAGTCATCTATATAAACGGGTGGTGAATTCCAAACTGCGCCTAATGGCTTTGGTGGCATATTTATAATGGAAGGTTTTGTTTTTGGAACAAACATATTAAAGGCGATGTAGCTGTCATCATGTGACCAACTAACATTTTTGGGTGTCTGCGGTAAATTTGTAAGCGACATGATGTCTTTTGTATCTATCCACATCATGTATAGCTTCATTTTTTGGTCTGAACGATTAGATTTAAATATGATTTTTTGACCGTCATGAGACCATATTGGACCAAAATCATTGTGATTGCCAAGCGTTAAAGGTCTCATGTCAGAACCATCATAATTCGAGATCCAAATATTCGATAAGTTCTTGTCTGTCATGACATCTTTAAAATTCCGAACAAATACAATTTTAGAACCATCTGGAGATATTTTAGGTTCAGAAATATGTTCCATTTTAAAGATATCTATAAGCTCCAGATTACTTTTATTTTGTCCAAATGAATGACTAAATACGACTAGACTAGTGATGAAAATATTAAGATAGATTCTCATGATATTTGGTGTTTTAATAAGACTTAATCTTTAATGATAATGGCTGGTAAATTTAATTCACTAAACTGAGCGTTGAAGCTTGTCATGTCTTTATTCATTAAGTCATCACGCTCATTTTGATACACATTCCAAGTACTAATCAAATCGGAAAGACGCTCTTTAGCTCCTGCGGTTATTGCAGGATCTACCGCTTCGATATACCCTTTTAAATGCATCAATTGAGAACTTAATTTATTATTAAAATTGATAACATCTTGAAACGTTTTTTGATCAGGCTGAATAAGTTGTCTTTCCCAAGCATTTATTTTTTTTATCAATACCTCACCAGTATTTAACAAGGAGTTTGCCTCTTCGTTATCTTTTAAAAGCTTGGCGTAATCTTGTAATTGAGTTTTTACTGAACGCATGCTATTTACCGATTCATGAATTTCTCTGATGGCAGCCTCAATTTGATCTATCATCACTTGTTGTTCGTTATAAGCAGCAGCCGTTGCATTTACGGTTGGGTCTTTTAAAATAGTGACCTCAGTCTCTGCTGTGACCTTACCTAAGGTGAGCCTTAGGGTGTAGTTTCCTGGAGCAACACTTCCTCCAACATGACTTCCATGAACAAATACATTTTCTATTCCCGGAAGAGCATTGCGATTAAAATCCCAAGTAAAACGGTTATAACCTTCTTTAGCAGGCAGTGTTTGTGGCTTTGGTGGTCCTCCAGGCCATGATTTAAAGTTGTGTACTTTTTCACTAGAAATGGTTCTTAAAATGTTTCCATTTTTTAAGACATCAAGTGTTAGCGTCAGGGTATCAATATCTTGATTTAAATAATAATCAAAGGTGACACCACTTTTGGGATTTTGTCCTAAGCCCGGAACAAAACGATTCACACTACCTCCAAAAATGAGGTAGGTGTCTTTTGGTTTAAAAATAGAAAGTGATTGTTTTGTAGTTTTTATATTTTGAATTGCTCCCAGATCATCTAAAATCCAAAATCCTCTACCTGATGTCGCTGCTATTAAATCATTATCTTGAATGTATAAGTCATTGATTGGTGTTACAGGTAAATTTAATTGGAACTTGTTCCAATTTGAGCCATCATCATGCGATATGTATAATCCTGTTTCTGAGCCGGCATATAGGAGTCCCGGTTGTTTTTTATCCGACCTGACAACACGCACAAAGGTATGTGCATCAGAAATACCATTGACAATTTTAGTCCAAGATTTTCCGTAGTTGGAGGTTTTAAAGATATAAGGTTTTAAATCCATTGATTTATAACGCATAAGCACGATGTAGGCTGTTGCTGGGTCATGTTCTGAAATATCAATACTATTGATAATGCCATCTTCAATACCTTTTGGTGTGATGTTCTGCCATGTAGTGCCTCCATCTTTAGTTATGTGCACAAGCCCATCATCAGTTCCTGCATACAGCACACCTTGTTCATGTTGGGATTCAACCAAAGACATGATGGTATTGTAATTTTCACCTCCCGCAGCTTCGTTGGTGTAAGGACCACCTCCAGGTCCGTGTTTATCCTTTTCATCTTTAGTTAAATCAGGACTAACTGCTAACCAACTTAAGCCTCCATTAGTGGTTTTAAATACCACATTCCCTGCATGATAAATTGTATTTCTGTCATGTGGTGAACTAATAATTGGAGCATTCCAATTATAACGATATCGAGTGTCTTTTGGCGCTATACTTAACCCAATTTCAGGATATTGTTTAATTGATTTTTGTTCGCGGGAACTACGGTTCCATTTACTAATATTTCCTTGATAAGTGCCGCCAAAAACAGTTTCTGGATTGTCGGGGTCAAAAGCGATAAAAGCACTTTCACCACCAGCGACTGAGTACCAGTCTTTCCAATCAATACCTGCATTTTTGGTCCGACTGGCAATCGCAATGGCAGAATTATCTTGTTGACCACCATAAACGTTATACGGTACTAAATTGTCGGTAATAACTCGATAAAATTGTGCAGTTGGTTGATTTTGCTGCGTACTCCAACTTTTTCCACTATTAAAAGAAATATTAGCACCACCATCATTCGAATTTATCATGTTGGTGTTGTCATTTGGATTTATCCATAAATGATGATTGTCTCCATGAGGGACTTTGATAGTTGAAAAACTTTTACCACCATCAATTGATTGCATGACTGGTGCATTCAACACATAAACGATGTTCTCATTTTGTGGGTCGGCGAAAATTTCCATGTAATACCAGGAGCGGGTAATATTAATGCGATCTTTATTAACTTGTTGCCATTTTTTTCCTGCATTATCAGACCGATACACACCTGCCTTTTCACCTTCTGCTTCAATAACAGCGAAGACACGATTTGAGTTTGCACGAGATACCGAAATACCTGATTTACCAAATTCTTGGGGAAGCCCGTTTTTCATTTGTTCCCAAGTGCTTCCTCCATCTGTAGATTTATAGAGGCCAGACGTGTCACCTCCTGATTCCATAATCCATGGATAGCGTTGGTGTTGCCACATGGAGGCGTATAAAATTCTTGGATTATTCATGTCCATTGATAGTGAAGAGGCTCCTGTAATATCATCAACATACAAGACGCGTTGCCAATTAGTACCGCCATCTTGTGTACGATAAACACCGCGTTGCATCGATGGTCCGTACTGTGCCCCTTGAACGGTCACATAGAAAATGTCTGGATTATTGGGATGGATAATGATATCAGAAATATGTCGAGATGCTTCTAATCCAATATGTTTCCATGTTTTTCCAGCATCTGTCGATTTGTAAACACCATCACCCATGGAGGTCATGACACCTCTTGCTGCATGCTCTCCCATTCCTACAATCACGACGTTTGGATCACTCTCTGATACCGCAATAGCACCAACAGTCCCTGTTTTTAAAAAGCCATCGGAGATATTTAACCACGTTGTTCCTGCATCGGTTGTTTTCCATATACCACCGCCGGTGCTTCCCAAATAGTAGACATGAGGTTGTCCAACAACTCCTGTTGATGTGACACTTCTACCACCCCTAAATGGACCAATATTTCTCCATTTGAGATGATGGAAATTTGAATCTAAATTTTCATTTTTAACCTCAGTTTTCGTTGTTTTTTTTTGATTTTGAGCCTGCGATGTTAGCGGCCAAACGCAGATTAAAAGTAGTAGTAATTTTAGATTGTTCATGATGTGTCTCAGATTATTAATGACTATGATATTAAGTGGGCTGTTATTGCTAATTGCAGCTTAGGTAAATATAGGGATTTTTGAGTATTCACTGAGCTAATAATTGTGGATGTTATGGTTCTTTATTTTTTTTAATTGTTATATTTTACATGATGGCATCCAAGAAGAGTGTTATCAAAAGTTTTAAAATTATTAGTACTGAGCACTTTCTAAGTTGCTCTGAAATTTTTGAGTGCAGACAGTGTAAAAAATATTGGTTTAGTGTTTATGGTTGATTACATTTGCACAATTAAATTTGAAATTAATAACATGAATTTACACGAATATCAAGGGAAAGAAATTTTAAGTGGTTTTGGAGTAAGAATACAACGAGGTCTAGTTGCTCAAAGTGCAGCAGAGGCCGTTGCTGCTGCTAAGCAATTGACAGATGAAACAGGAACGAGTTGGCATGTTATCAAAGCTCAAGTACATGCCGGAGGACGCGGTAAAGGTGGAGGTGTAAAGCTTGCTAAAAATTTAAGTGAGGTTGAATCGATTGCCAATGATATTATTGGAATGAACCTTATAACACCTCAAACTTCTGCCGAAGGTAAAAAGGTGCATCAAGTTTTGGTTGCTGAAGATGTTTATTATCCCGGTGAAACTGAGACGAATGAATTTTATATGTCGGTACTATTGAATCGTTCAAAGGGAAGAAACATGATCATGTATTCAACCGAAGGAGGTATGGACATTGAGACTGTTGCAGAAGAAACACCACATTTAATTTTTACAGAAGAGGTTGATCCATCCGTTGGTTTAATGCCGTTTCAAGCGAGGCGCATTGCCTTTAATCTTGGTTTGTCTGGACTGGCATTTAAAGAAATGACCAAATTTGCAACTAATTTATACACGGCATATGTCAAATCAGATGCGTCACTTTTTGAGATCAATCCTGTATTAAAAACAAGTGATAATAAAATTATGGCAGTTGATGCCAAAGTAACAATTGATGATAATGCATTATTTAGACATAAAGATTACCAGAGTTTGAGAGATTTTCGTGAAGAAAATCCAATTGAGGTTGAAGCAGGTGAGCTCGGCCTAAATTATGTAGATTTAGATGGTAATGTAGGATGTATGGTTAATGGAGCTGGGTTGGCAATGGCAACCATGGATCTAATTAAACAAGCAGGAGGGGAGCCTGCCAATTTCTTAGATGTTGGAGGAACAGCTGACGCATCTCGTGTTGAAGCGGCGTTTAAAATCATTTTAAAAGACCCTGCTGTTAAAGCCATTTTAATCAATATTTTTGGAGGAATTGTTCGCTGTGATCGTGTTGCGCAAGGTGTTATAGATGCCTACCAAAACATGGGTACTATTAACGTTCCAATAATTGTGCGTCTTCAAGGAACTAATGCTGATATTGCTAAGCAACTTATTGATAATTCCGGGTTTGGATGTTCAAAGTGCTGTAGAATTTCAGGAAGCTGCAGATAAGGTACAAGCAGTGTTGTCTTAAAATTATACCAATTATAACATATAAAGAGTAGTGCTGATTGCACTGCTCTTTTTTTTTGGTTCAACCCCATGAGATTAATTCGTGATCTTTATTACTGAAACTATTTCAAAGTTATTTAAGGCGAAATCAGTATCAATAGAACAAGAATATATATGATAGTTTTTATTTGTAATAAAATTGACATACACGAAATGATTCTCAAAATTCACCTACCTGCATTTTATCGAAAATTTAATTTTAAGTTCTAAAATTAGATTTTAAGGAATTTTAATTAAAACACTGTAAATCAGTATTTTAATGTATGAACGACAATAAAAAAGCGATGAAACGAACTTTGTTTTTCGATAAGAGTAGCTTTATTTACGATTATAAAAGAATTATTCTAACTAATTTTATATTGAACATTTAATAATATCTTAATAATGATAAATCGTGTAGAAAAGCTGAGTTTACTCTCAGAAATGATAGCGTTTGCCCGAATCGATAAAACATTAAAAGACATTGAATATAATTTTTTACTAGCTGTTGCCAAACAATTGGGAATCACTAGAGAAGATTTTGATTATTTACTTGACAATCCAGTTACCCACATTAATTTAAAATCACATAGCGAGCGCATTGTGCAATTTCATAGATTAGTGTTGTTAATGAATTTGGATAAACATATTTCTGACAAGGAATTGGTCAAGCTACATAATTTTGGTCTGCGTATGGGATTAAGTCATGAATCGATTAACAAAGTACTTGATTTGATGGAGAGTTTTCCAAACAAAATTATTCCACCAGACTTTTTGATAGATATTTTCAAAATTCAGTACAACTAAGGGCTAAATTTAAAGTTCTGATAGCTTCGTTTGATAAATTTTAATTTCATCTCTTAATTTTGCTGCCACGATAAAGTCAAGTTCTTTTGCAGCTTGTTCCATCATTTTTCGTGTCTCTCTTATTTTTTTCTCTAGCTCAGGTTGAGAAAGGTACTCACTCTCAGGTTCTGCAGCCTTAGATACTTCTAATTCGTAGTAATAGGAGCTTACAGAATTCTTAGTTAATGTGTTATTTAGCCCTTTGTTTAAGGCTTTTGGAGTGATATTGTGTTCTGTGTTGTAGCTGATTTGTTTTTGACGTCTATATTCTGTCTCATCCATGGTAGTTTGCATACTTCTTGTAATTTTATCTGCATACATAATGGCTTTTCCATTTAGGTTTCTGGCAGCACGGCCAACTGTTTGCGTTAGTGATCTTGTTGAGCGAAGAAACCCTTCTTTATCAGCGTCAAGTATTGCTACCAATGATACTTCAGGTAAATCTAATCCCTCACGTAATAAGTTTACACCAACCAGAACATCAAATAGTCCTTTTCGTAAATCTTGCATGATTTCAACACGTTCGAGGGTGTCAACATCACTGTGTATATAACGACAGCGGACATCAATTCTAGTTAAATATTTCGTCAATTCTTCGGCCATACGTTTTGTCAAGGTAGTTACTAGGGTACGCTCATCTTTTTCAACTCTTAACTGTATTTCTTCAATTAAATTATCAATTTGATTTAAGCTTGGTCTTACTTCAATAATGGGGTCTAATAAACCTGTTGGTCGAATTACCTGTTCCACATAAACACCATCTGTTTTTTGTAGCTCATAATCTGCGGGGGTTGCACTGACATAGATGACCTGATTTTGAAGGGATTCAAATTCTTCAAATTTTAACGGTCTATTATCCATAGCTGCTGGTAGTCTAAAACCGTAATCAACTAAATTTTCTTTTCTACTTCGATCGCCACCATACATGGCGTGAACTTGAGAAATAGTGACATGACTTTCATCAACAACCATTAAAAAATCATCAGGAAAATAATCTAACAGACAGAAAGGTCTTGTTCCTGGTTGACGACCATCTAAATAACGCGAATAATTTTCTATGCCTGAACAATAACCGAGTTCCCGTATCATTTCTAAATCAAACTCTGTACGTTCTTTGAGGCGCTTGGCTTCGAGATGCTTTCCGATATCTTTAAAATAATCATACTGCTTTACCAAATCATCTTGAATGAGTTTGATCGCATTTTGTAAAATGTCGGGTGACGTAACGAACATATTTGCTGGGTAAATTGTCAAGCGCTCGTAAGATTCAATTACTTGATTAGTCTGAATATTAAAGGATTCGATTTCTTCTATTTCATCACCAAAAAAATGGATGCGAAATGCATCATCCGCGTAACTTGGAAAAATATCGACTGTGTCACCTTTAATTCTAAAATTTCCGTGATTGAAATCGGCCTCTGTTCTTGAATATAAACTTTGTACCAGTTGATGCAGCAATTTCGTTCTTGAAATAATTTGATCTTGTTCTAAGGTGATGACATTTTTCTGAAATTCTACAGGATTTCCAATTCCATACAAACAGGAAACGGAGGCCACAACCAAAACATCACGTCTCCCTGAGAGCAGTGACGAGGTGGTGCTTAAGCGCATTTTTTCAATTTCCTCATTGATGGAGAGATCTTTTTCGATGTAAACTCCTGAAACTGGGATGTAAGCTTCAGGTTGATAGTAATCATAATAGGACACGAAATATTCAACGGCATTTTCAGGAAAGAACTGCTTAAATTCTGAGTATAACTGTGCTGCAAGTGTTTTATTGTGAGCTAATACCAAAGTGGGACGCTGTACTTCATTAATCACATTGGCCACTGTGAAAGTTTTCCCTGAACCCGTCACACCCAATAGTGTTTGATACTTTTCATTTTTAGTAATACCGTCTACGAGTTGTTTTATGGCTTGAGGTTGATCTCCTGTCGGATCAAATTCTGATGTGATGTTAAAATTCATAATGTAAAATTACGGTATTTAGCGCTTTAATGTGAAATGTCCCTTAACAACTCTTCCGTCTTGTAAAAATAAGCTAAACCAATAATCATTTGTGATGAGAGCTTGGCCATTGTAGGTGCCATCCCAACCATTATTAAGTGGATCTAACTGCTTTATCAATTTCCCCTGACGATCAAAAATATAAATGATACTCTCGGGCTGAAAATCTGATCGAAGTCCTTTTATTTGCCAATAATCATTGTAACCGTCGTTATTCGGAGTGAAAAATTTGGGATACCCAATAACTGAAACCTCTACAGAAGTGGTGCCACAACCTCTTTTATCCCTTACGAAAATAGTATGAATACCAGCCGAGACATTTGAAAAAGTTGTGTCACCTTGAAAAGGACCAAACTCATTATCTAAACTAAATTCATAATCTCCAAAACCTAAATTATTATTACTTGCATTGATTTCGATGGTATTGTTGTCCGACAAATCTTTAATGACAATATCATCTAAAGTAATGGTTGCAATCTCTGAGGCATCAACGAAAACTGATTTAGTAGTACTGCAATTACTACCTGTGGTGGTCGTTAAGGTAACGCTGTAAGTTCCCGGTGTTGATACCTCTAGGGTATTGTTGCTTGATACAATAGCGCCATCTTCATAACGCCATTGATATTCATAAATGGCAAAAACGTCAGCCTCAACAGGATCTAAAACAACGGTAAATGTTGGATCTGATGAACAAACAAGTTCGTTAGGCTCTATTGAAAAATCAGGCAACGGGTTAACAACTAAATCAATGGTTGTGCTCGCCATACAAGTAGGGTTGATAGGATTTACAACTTGAACATTAATGGTTTGATTTTGAGAAATCAATGGGTCTGGAAGTGTGCTACTATTTTCAATTAAATTTCCAGTCTCATCGATATAATCAAAATAAATATCCATGTTTGTTTGGGTGCCTAGAATGGTGTTTTTAAACGTTGCTGTACCAAAAGGAAAAATACCATCATCGTTAGGATCTCCATTTTCACCATCACAAATACTTTGAGGTAGAACCACATCCGCAATGATAGGCTGATCATCAACAATAAATTCGATACTTGTTTCATCTTCACAGGCGCCATCTGGATCTTGTGTCGAATTGTTTGTAACAATGACCTCAATAATTTGAGATTCTGTAAAGAATGGATTTGGAAGGTTATTGGATGATATCAACATGCCCGTGATGTCTTGATACTTATATGTGATACTTACTTCGGTCAACGATTGACTACCTAAAATGATGTCATCTATTTGAGATGTGTCAAAAGGATAAGCTGTGACATTATCATTTGTATCGCTATCACATTGACGATCAATAATTACAGGATTGGCTACTGGCAATGTTTCAACAACAAGTAAGTCGTTCAATGCCTTCAACCCCAAACAACTATTTCCTAAGGTGCTTTTAACACGTACCCAGAGACTTTGTATGTCCGGGGATGCGGTATTTTGGTGTGTAGCAATATCAATTATTTGATTATTTTCTAATGCTGCATCTGATAGAGATTCATAAAAATCAACACTTACGGGGACAGTTGGGAAAATATTATTTTTAATGACATTATAAATATCGGTTAAGTTGAATGTAGCGATACCATCTCTCAAATCAAAACCATCATCACATTCAAATAGTGGAGTAGGGTTATACAAATCTAAGGCGACACTTGAGGGATTAACCTCTAAAATTAAAGGAACAACTCGAAAGCATCCATTAAGGTTTTGTACTCTAATCCAAATAGTTTCGTTCGAAAAGCCCAAATCGTTTGTATAGTTGTCAGAATTTGTAATCGCAGCACTGTTACTCTGAGCTTCTGCTAAAGTTTCAAAGTAAGTAAACTCGATATTGTCAGAAATATAATTTGGGTAAATCTCTTGTTTAATAGAGGCAAGGGTTAAATTAAAAGACGCTTGACCATCATTTGAGGCATCATCACATTGTGAGTATATACTAGGATTAAAGACTTCAGGTAATTCAAAAACTTCAATCTGAAAACTAACATCTTTAAAACAATCCGGGAAGAGTTTGTTGGTAACTCGTACATAAATTGTTTGAATGCGCGTGGTATTTGTAAATGTCTCAGGATTTATAATTTCACTTAAATAAGAGGCATCTGAAAAATAACGCAATGAAAAATCAAGATTGGACTGTCCATTTAAAATTTCGTTCGCTTTAATCGTCAAATCTATGTTAACCAAACCATCAACATCACTCCCAATTAATGTGTTGTCACAAGTTGTTAAGTTACTCGTATTTTCCAACGGAAAAGGACTGTCGTAAACTTCAATATTAAAGCTTGAAATATCATAGCATTGATCGTTCAAGTCATTTTCTACTCGGGCATAAATGATTGAATTGCCACTGTCAAATGGACTGTTGATAGGCAATTCATTTAATTCAGCATCTGAAAATGTTCTGTGATAAGTCACTGTCATGCCCGATGTTGTATTGATCGTATTCGTTTGTGATGTTAAATTAAAAGGCATCGTGCCATCGTTGTCATCATCACAAAGACGCATCGTGGGGGCCATATTTGCAATGGGTAATTGGGTGACAATTAATGTTATTTCATCTGAGTAAAGACCACAACTATTGCCAGTTTTGTCAAGCTTTACTCGAAATTGCCAACCATTAAAACTTATTGGTGATGCTGTAATTGTCAATTCATTAGTGTTGGACCCCGAATACTGAGAATCATCGATTAAAGAGGTCCAATTAAGACCATCATCACTGTACTCCCATTGATAAAATTCGGCTTCATTTGAAACAACAACAATACTCGTAGTGGATAATTCACAAACCATGGTGTCTGCGGGCTGTGTCTCGATGTTTATAACGGCGGTAGTTAAATAATCAGTATTTGGGATGGTATATCCATCAGAACTCGACAAAACAACACCAAAATCATTAATTGATACAGGACTATTACCTAACAAGCCGTCACTATCATCATCTGAAAAACCAGCCTCTATAACGTCAGTACAAGCATCTCCGTCACTATCCAAGTCGAGGTAGTTAAAGTTATTGTCAGAATCAAAATCACCTAATACATATCCCAAAATTCCACTTTCTGGTGCAGTTTCTGCAGTATCTGCCCAACCGTTTAGACCGTAATCAGGGCCATCTTCTATTCCATCTAGGTTCGTGTCTGATAATAACCCAAGCACCTCAGTTTCTATTAAATCAAAAATGCCATCATTGTCACTATCGAGATCTTTGAAATCTGAAATACCATCCATGTCTGTA
>Ga0209630_10003934_pt1 | contig 13265 bp, 10 predicted proteins | sample COG_01_FD_184745 | JGI IMG/M metagenome (GOLD analysis project Ga0209630, IMG submission 184745) | Pelagic Microbial community sample from North Sea - COGITO 998_met_01 (SPAdes) (version 2) | ecosystem: Environmental > Aquatic > Marine > Neritic zone/Coastal water | place: Helgoland, sampling... | reverse complement strand
CATTATTAAAATTACTAGCAGATTTTTTGGGTAAACTTATAACCTTCCAACTCATCCTGCTAAGCTAAGACTGATAAATTCCTACTGATAACAGAATAAACTAAAAATCTTAATGATAAGTGAGTTTATATTTTTATAAACCGAATAATTGTCATTTTATAAATACTTAACAATTAACTAAATTACAAAGACCACAGAGGACTTGTTTACCGGAAATATACCTAGGATTTACTCAGGTTAAGTCTTATGAGTTAACTTTGTACATAAAAAAATACCCTACATTAATGTACATTCAGTTAAATCTAATTGTAAGAATTATTAATTGAACGGGTTACGGGGTTTGAAATAGGTAAGAGTTCGATTGGTACCCTTCCTTACAACAATAAAACCATCAGTTGCACCAAGCATCTTTGCATCTTGACAAATATGATTTCCACCTGAATTTACTAGTCTCCATCCACCACTAGTAATAACGACTTGGGGGGAATAGTTGTAACCCGCTCCTGATGTAATATCATTGTCAGAATTATGGGATGCATTATTAAAGGAAAAGCCAGTAATTACCCCCGAACTATTCACAAGACAACGGGCTACTGCCATAGTTGAACAACCACCACCAATAAAATAAGCTCTTGGGAAAACTTCTGCTGTGGCATTAGCCTCATCATAACCTGCACCACCTTGACCAGTAGACCATTTTGCACCTGGTCCTTTGTTCCCCTTAATAAATCGAATGTCTCTTTTCTTTTTGATAACAAAAGATGAATTGCCTGGTCGATGAACAATCTTATGCGTTCCATTGAGTTTAGAGCGAAAGAAAATTCCTGAACCTTGACTTACTTGTGTTCCATTAATATCTACCTCATGTGTTCCGTCACCTAATCCGTCAAGTTTCCTACCAAAGAAACCGCTCAATTCAACATTGAAACCAACCTTAGGTGCAACTCCAGAGTGCAAGGTAATAAGCGTATGCTCAGTGATGTTATGATCTAAGGAATTAGTCGAACCGGTAGCACTACAGGATAAAACAGTACTTATAGCACCATTGACCATAGAGATATCCGTTCCTAGATTAATCGCACGGCCACTATTACTGGGACTAGGTAGATTTGCATTAGCAGTAGCAATTTTCGAGATCCCAACATTTACACCCGATGCGTGGTAGTATTGGGGCCAAGTATTACCATCACCAGATAAAAAGTATACAACATCCATAGTTGAATCTGTTTCACTTGCACCAGGGTTAAACTTATTCGCTCCAGTACCAATAAGGTTAGGAGTAATAATTTCTGCCAAAAGCATGTCAGCTCCAAAAGGATTACTCATACACGCTGATCGGCCAGACTTTGGAAGTCTCATTTTCTGATTCTTAGTTTGAGAACCACCTGCGAAATCGATGGTTAACTCATTTGGAGTTCGCTTCGCAATAATGAAGCCATCATCGGGGTAAAGTACATAGTCATTGGCCAAGCCAAATCTCATTAAGTTAGGTGCATACCAACCTGCAGGATTTCCTCCACCCGCAGGCATAAAACAAAATGAGGTGTAACTTGTTCGCTGAAATACATAAATAAAATCAGCTCCATCTGTACTTCCATTAGAGTTAGATTCATTAAAATTGGTAGGCAATTCATCTGCGGTCCGCCCCATAACCGTTGCAATTGTAGGGGCAGGTACAACCTCGATAGAATAATCAACTTGCAATACATTGGAAAGGCTTTCCCCAGCGGCTAGTGTAGAAATATCGAGCGTAAGAGCTGTTTCATTATTATCAATAATTCTAAAGAAACGACCTTCATTTGAATCGCCTGATTCGGTTAATTTAACAAAATGTGGACCACCGACAACTGTGATTTTCGGTGCGGTGCTGTAGCCTGAACCTGCATTGCCTAATGTGGGCGTATTAAGCCCACCACTATTTAGCGTACAATTTGCCTCAGCAACATCATCTCCTGAATCTGGGTAGTCTATAATTATTTCTGGTGCCGTGGTAAACCCTGAACCGGCATAATCTACTGTAATCCCACCAATCGCATTTTCTGATAATGTAGCGGTTAAAACCGGGGATTTTACAGCTTTTAAAAAAACACCATCAGTAAAAGGGGATACTGTATTTTCACTCTCATCCGAAGTTGTTTCAAAGGTAATGTAATTACTTCCCACATTGAGTATTTGCCCGCTGTAAACTGGTTCTCCGGATACTGCCGCACTGGCAACAGTATATTTTGGAGCAGAAGCAGAACCACCGGCTAAGGATTTATTGATTGCACCAACAATTGCCCCTACATCTTTGACTTTACCTAAGGATAAATTTGAAAACAGTACTAGGATCAGAAAGTAGAATTTAGGATGAATAGTATTCATGGTATTTTGAATTTATATTAAAGGGATCAATTATACTTAGCATAACTTAGAAATATACTACAAGTATATGGAATATTTTTTCAAAGGAAATTTCTACTTTATTGAAGTTTTTTTAATAAAAAGCACAAATTCAACTACTTTAGTCAATTTAAATATGGTCTACTGGTTCGGGTATTCAAATCGGGAGAGCATATAAAAACCAAGGACTAAACATAATATATTGGGCACCCAGAGCAATAGAGGGTAAGCTTGTGAGTATGCGAAATTCTCAACAAAGGATATACTGGCATAATAACATATCGAAATAAGAATTCCCATCGAAAGATTTGCCATGCTCTCTTTCCTTCCTTTGGAAATGGAAAGGGGAAGTAAAATCGTACAGAGGAAAAAAGAGGAACAACCAAGCGCAAGGTTTTTGTGAATAAGAACTTTTGCTTTGTCAGTTTTAGCACTGCCCGAAGTTGATTCTTTCAATAACTGAATAAATCCAATTCTCTTGAGATTAACTTCACTTTTTGTTTTTGCTAGATCAAGCACTAAGGGTTGATCCCATTTTTCAAAAGACACAAAAATATTTCCTTCATCATCAATCGGGGATTCAAAATCAACCTTGTTCAACTGCAGGAGTAGTTGTGTCCCGCTTGAACTCTTCTGTACATGTACAATTCGACTGTTTACAATGCGGATCAATTCATTCTGCTTACCTAAAAGGGTAATTCTTACATTGTACCAATAATCTTCTTCAACATGTCCGACAGAAAGGGAAATTCGCTGAACAGGTTCATCCGATATAGAAGAGAGATTTGCCAAAAAACCTGTGCCATTTGTCCCGGTACCAAGATCAAAATGAATCTCATTTTGTTGCTGAACAAGGTTGTTTATATTGGACCATGCCACTCTAGATTTTTCCTGATCAAATTTTGCACGATTCTTCGGACCGAATTCTAAAAAAATAGAGAGAGAAACAAGGGAAACAAGCAGGGATAGTATAAATCCTGGTTTGCCCCATACAAAAATACCCTGACCAAGCGAACGTAAGGCAAGAATTTGGTTGGTGGAGGACCATTTTCCATAACAAAATAATAGTGCGAGCACGTAACCAAAAGGAAGAGCGAAGGAAAGGGCGTAGGGGATAAGAAGGGAGCAGAGGTAGAAAAAAGAGGAGGAAGAAACGGATATTGCCTGTAATAATGATTCATCATGCTTGACCAAGTTCCCATAAAGCAAAATACCCAGTAAGATTGACGTGCTCACAATTGTCGAAAAAAAGAGTTCCAAAAGGAAATGCCTTTGTATCAGTTTTCCACTCATAAAATAGTAACTACTCAAATTTTATTTTTTCTAAATCTGCAGGCACATCAATTCCAAGAGATGTTCCCTCAACAATTTCCACACCAATTTTATAACCATTCTGCAGGGCACGTAATTGCTCGAGTTTCTCTATTCTCTCCAAAATACTTTCTTTGCTACCCAAAAAAAAGTCCAAGAATTCACATTTATAACCATACAAACCCATATGCTTGTACCCCCAAGTGGTCTTTTCATAGCCAAGGTTCGAATCCTTTTCTCGGGAAAATGGAATCGGCGAACGGGAGAAATAAAGTGCATTTCCGTCATTATCGAGCACAACTTTAACCTGATTGGGGTCAAGAAAATCGCTCTCGGTCTGAAAAACTGAAGCAAGGGTGGAAATTGAAACCACTGGGTTTGAAATCATCCGGGCTAAAGAAAGAATTTGGTCCCTAGTAACGAGTGGTTCATCAGCTTGAACATTTATAACGAATTCCCTTTGCAATTCCTGATTTGCTTTTGCAATTCGGTCGGTGCCCGAAGGAAGGTCAGGAGAAGTGAGGATAGTATGGTAACCAGCATTCTCTAAAAGTTTCTTTAATTCCTCACCATCCACCGCAAAAAAAAGATCAAATTCTGGAGCCTCACCTCGAATTCGTTCTGCGGTTCTTATAATCAGTGGCTTACCACCGGCATCCGCCAACAACTTTTTGGGAAATCGAACAGAAGCGAGCCGGGCTGGTACAATAATTGTGGGTAATGTGCTCATTGTGATGATGTCAAAATTTATTTGCAATGACTTCTTGAGTTGTCGCAAGCAAATCTAAACGATAGCATAAACATATTATTTTTTTATGATTAATACAACAGATCAATTAAACACCAATTCAAATCAGGTAGACCGATTTTCATTACCCGATGGAAAAGGACGGTTCGGACCGTACGGAGGGTCATTTGTACCTGAAACACTTTCTCACCCATTACGTGAACTAAACGAGTCCTATTTGGAAGCACAAAAAGACCCTGCCTTTCAAGCCGAACTTGACAATCTCCTTACAACTTTTGCCGGTAGGCCAACAGAATTGTATTTCGCTGAGCAACTGACCAAAGAAATGGGTGGGGCTAAGATTTACCTCAAACGCGAGGATCTATTGCATACCGGAGCTCACAAAATTAATAACGCACTGGGACAGGCATTACTTGCAAAAAGGATGGGGAAGACGAGAATCATTGCCGAAACCGGTGCAGGCCAGCATGGTATAGCAACAGCATCAGTTTGTGCACACTTTGGATTTGAATGCGTTATTTATATGGGTGCAGAGGACATGCGCAGGCAGGCACTCAATGTGTTCAAAATGAGATTAAGTGGAGCTGAAGTGAGGGGGGTTGAAGCGGGTAGCAAAACTCTCAAAGAAGCAATTAATGAGGCAATGCGAGATTGGGTAACCAATGTAGACAATACACATTATATTTTGGGCTCTGCATTGGGAGCACACCCCTACCCTGGGATGGTGAGAGATTTCCACCGAGTAATTGGTGAGGAAACAAAGAGACAATTCATCGAAAAAGAAGGCAAGCTCCCAGATGAAATGATTGCCTGTGTTGGCGGAGGAAGTAACGCGATAGGTTTTTTCTTCGATTTCCTGGAGGAAGAAAATGTTCGTCTCATCGGAGTCGAGGCTGGCGGGAGATCGCTTGATGATGGAGAGCATGCGGCTAGGTTTGAGGGTGGGAAACTCGGGATTCTGCAAGGTTGTAAAACATGGATTCTCCAAAACCCTGACGGACAAATTAATCCAACTCATTCGGTGTCTGCTGGCCTAGACTATGCTGCTATTGGCCCGGAGCATGCATTTTATAGGGATAGAAATCGTATTGAATATGCTAATGCCGGGGATGATGATGCACTACATGCATTTCAGCTGCTTTCTTCGAAAGAGGGAATCTTACCTGCATTGGAAACTTCCCATGGGTTAGCTCATGCATTCAAAAGAGCATCAGAACTGACTGCCGATAAGATTATTTGTGTTAATCTTAGTGGCCGGGGTGATAAAGATGCGATGGAGGTTGCTCGTTTACTCGGGGAAAAACCGACTGCCTTGTAAAAAATGAGAAGTATGACCGGATATGGCAGATCGGCTCTGCAGATGGAAAATCTTTCTTTATTTTTGGAAATCGCCTCCGTAAACAAAAGGCATTTGGAAATTTTCATATCTGCCCCAAAAGAATGGCAAAAATTTGAATATGATGCGACAAAGTATGTTAAATCTATTTTAGAAAGAGGCCGTGTACGAATATCAATCTCGACAGTAAAAAATACCGAACTGGATAGAAAACATGCGTTTAATGAATCACAGATTCAAGAAGACCTTAATTGGTTGGAAAATTTTCTGATTAAGAAAAACCAACCTTTCAATATCACAGCTGAATTACTTCTTCAACTTTCCAACACACACAAATCTGAACCGGACCTACCAACTTTGGAAAAAGTTAGTGAACAACTCGAACAGGCACTCAATCAGGCTTGCGAGGAACTTATGGCAATGAGGAGTGCAGAAGGCAGAGCGATCAAAACTGACCTAACGGAAAGAATAGATAGAGTTGCAGCGTTGGTAATAGAAATGAAAAAAAGCAGCGAAGGCATGGTGTTAGAACACAAAGAAAAATTGCTTGAAAGATTGAGGCAATCCGGATTATCCATTGATGAGAATGATGATCGTGTGGTTAAGGAAATCGCTTTATTTGCAGAAAAATCTGATACCTCTGAAGAAATCACCCGTTTGGAGAGCCACCTCCAGCAAATGAAAGAAACTTTTGAATTGAAAGGATCAATCGGCAGGAAAATTGAATTTCTTCTTCAGGAAATCTCGAGAGAATTAAATACATTCTGCTCAAAATCAGCTCGCATTCAATCAACAAAGATTGCACTGGAAGCAAGAACAGAAATCGAAAAAATGAGAGAACAATCTCTCAATATTGAATAAACTAGTCGCCGGAAGATGAATGGGGCGTTTCTTCCTTCATCTCCTGTGCTTTTTTACTTTCAAGCAGACCAAGAATAAGGTATCCGAATGCACCGACAAATATCCCTGAATCCGCGATATTAAAAACGGGGTAATCGTAATTAAGAATGGGAATATAGACATCTATAAAATCCACAACGGCAGCAGGTTCACGGAATAATCGGTCACTTAAATTCCCTGCAATCCCTCCGCAGATTATTCCAAAAATAACTTGGGGTAACTTTTTATTTAGCTCCAATTGGGAACGAAAGAGAAATATCGCAAACAATGCAACGCCCGCGAGGATAGTCAAAACCATAGGATAGTCTGAAAACATGCTCCATGCGGCCCCTGGGTTAGTTATGTAGGTGAACTCAAGTAATGATTTCTGCCCATCAATACCATCTAATACGACGATAGGATGAAGCATAAGCTCATGGGCATTTTCCACCACCCAGATCTTGGTTACCAAATCAAGTATTAAAACCAAAGAAAAACAGAGCCAAAATCTGAAATAATTCACTGAGAAGTTTAAAAGAAGAAGGTGGGAAGGAAAATCAATCGTCTTGACCCATAGTCGAGTCAGCAATAGTTGCAAATACTCCACCTCCAGAATCCCGATCTTTTCGATTTCTCTTTTCGTATTGTGTTTGTCCCTCCAATGAGAACCGAGTGAAAGGGACAACCTTCAATCGAGCTTTCTTTATCGGTTTTTTGGTTTCTTGGCAGATACCAAAAGTGCCATCAAAAATTCGGTCTATCGCGTCCTCAATTTCTTCCAGTGCCTCCTGCTCGGAAGCAACCATGGAAAGAGCAACATCCCGGTTAAATGCCTCGGTTCCGGAATCAGAAGAATTGATAGACAATTCACCTGAAGATTCTCTTGCAGATGCACCTAAAGTTTCATCCGAACGGGCCCCAAGAGCACCTTTTAAGGAATTCCTCAAGGACATCAGATCATCATAATAGGACTGCCATTCTTTTGGAACCTTAGTTTCGTCCCGCATAGGACGGGTGGGCACTGTAGAGACACCAAAACCGAGAATATCGTCAATCGATGCAGTTTGAATTTTTTTAACTTTAGACGACCTACCCTTCTTTTTCGGAGCAGAAACCAGCTCAGCAGGTTGATCATCACCTTTTTTCTGTTTTTTCTTTGAGGCCTTGGCTTCTTTTGTCCTTTTATCCAAAATACTTCGGACATCATCGAGGCTGAATGTTAAAGTCTCTTTCTTTTCTTCAACAATTAATCCCTTTGCCTTGGTTTTATTTACAATCTCACGCACTTTAACTTCAACTTCAGATTTAGTCTCTGCCTTTGGTTTTCGTCCGCGTTTTTTTGGAATTACATCTAAAACTTCCTCTTTCTTGGCTTTATTCAACCCGGTAGCTTTTTTGGGCTTTGCAGCTTTTTGTTTAGTGCTAGAAACCGCAGTCGTTACCTCCTTCTTGGGCCTACCGACCTTTTTCTTAACTGGCACGCTTTCTTTACCCTTCGCTTTTGGATCGGGGGAAGTTTTCAGTTTAGTGGATTTTTTGGGTGTTACTTTCTTAGTCATGTTGAAAAGATGATGTAGGTTATGACTCTAATCTAGTTTTGCAAGTACTTCAGCACAACGGGGAGAAACCTCTCCCCAAGGATCGACAGAAATAAGCTCAGGAACCCACCTCCAACTTCGGGGGCATCTCACTCCTGTCGCATGCTTAGCAGTTATTTGTAATTCCTCATTTTCGGGTATTTCCACAAGAGAAACACTGGAAACTATAAACATTTCCGCTAAGTCCTCCTCTCTTTTTTTGAAAATTTGCAAGCGAGGGTCATCTGCGGGAATTCCAATCTCAATTTCGGCCTCTAGTGACTGACCAATTTCCTTGCGACCACGAAGGGTCTCAAGGGATTCATTTACTGTTGATTCTTTGAAATCTAAAATCGTTTGAGCTTCCAGTACTTCCACCCCATCCTCCCACTCCTGCTGAACAGATGGCCAGGATTGAAGGGCGAGTGCATCATCGGCTAAATCTTTTCCAAATTTATGATAAGACCAAGCCTCATCCGCAGTAAAAGGTGCCATTGGTCCGAGAATTTTGATTAAAGATTCAAAAATCAGATGCAACGCTGTTTGCGTTGACCTCCTTTTAAGGTCATTCGAATGAAGTGTATAAAGCCTATCTTTAATTATATCATGGTAAGTCGAGGAAAGAACATTTGAGCAAAACCGATTAATCGCCTGCACAACGCGATGGAATTCATAAACTTCGAATGCATCCGTTACCTCCTTGATTAAGGTATTTGTTTGCCCAAGTGCCCATCGATCAATGATAGTCAAATCTGAAACAGGCAGTGCATTTTCGGAGTAAGAAAAATCATGTAAATTCCCAAGCTGAAATTTAATTGAATTCCTCAAGGTTCGGTACGACCTTACAACCTGCCCAAGGATTTCATCGGACAATGGAATATCCCTTCTAAAATCTTCAGAACACACCCAAATTCTCAAAACATCAGCACCATATTTTTTAATGTAGGAGTCTGCTGTTTGTGGTTTCCCATCACTTTTTGAAATTTTTCTACCGTCCCCATCAACCACAAACCCATGTGTAACCACTCGTTTGTATGGTGCCTCTCCAAATGCTATCATACTTGTCCAAAGTGAACTCTGGAACCAACCGCGATGTTGATCACTTCCTTCCAAATATAGATCTGCTGGCCAGTTAAGGTTCTTGTTGCTTTGAAGGACTGCCCGATGACTACAACCAGAATCGATCCAAACATCCAAGGTATCTGTGCCTTTCTTAATCACACGACCTGTCCATTCTGCAGGAAGGGAAATCCCTTCAAGCAGTTGTTCCTCGGATAAAGAGAACCAGGCATCAGTTCCCAGTTTCTCAATTTTTTCAGCAAGCCCGAGGATGATTTTTTCATCTAGCAAAGGCTCGCCCTCTTCATCATAAAAAACAGGTATTGGAACACCCCACGATCTTTGCCTGGATATGCACCAATCAGGTCGGGATTCCAAGAATCCACGAATACGATTTTTCCCCCAGTCTGGAGTAAAGCCTACAGAATTAACCTGCTCCATACACTTTTCCCGCAACCCATCTTTGTCTAATTCAACAAACCACTGATCCATCGCTCTGAATACAACTGGCGTTTTACTACGCCAACAATGTGGGTATTGGTGATGATGCTCGTGTAATGCGAGCAAACTTCCTCGCTCCCGAAGAATATCCAATACACTTTCATTAGCTCGACAACCACTTGCTTTTTCCAGAACGGATATTCCCACAAGTTGCTGCGGGATTTTACCATCATCAACATAACAACCATTATCGTCTAATGGGCAGTAGACTTCTAAACCATTCTGTAATCCGGTAATATAGTCATCTAACCCGTGACCGGGAGCAATATGTACACAACCAGTTCCTGATTCAGTCGTCACATATTCAGCAGAAACAACCGGGCTTATTCGGTCAATGAAAGGATGTTCAGCTTCATGAGAAACCAGTTCATCACCAACGACAGACTGTCCTTTTTGAAAATCTTTAATGGCACAGGCAGAAATAAAATTTTCACAAAGTGCTTCGGCTACCCAATAAGTTTTTTGGCTGGTAATAACTTCTATGTAGGTTTCCCTTGGATGAACAGCAATCGCAAGATTTGCCGGTAAAGTCCAAGGGGTTGTTGTCCAGATGACCAAATAAGAATCATTGGTACTTCCATTCACCTTATTTTTTAAACGAAAAGGTACATAAATAGACGGGCTGATATGATCCTTATACTCAATTTCGGCTTCAGCCAAAGCAGTTCTACATGGAATTGACCAATAAACCGGCTTTTTACTTCGATAAACCAAATCCTTTTTAACAAATTCAGCAAAGGTTCGAATTATTGCAGCCTCATAGCTACCATCCATAGTTTTGTATTCCTGTTCCCAATCTGCAAGCACTCCCAATCTTTGGAACTGGGCACGCTGTGTCTCAATAAAACTTTTCGAGAATTCCTGACAAGCCTGGCGCAGAGAAAGGACATCAAATTCCTTTTTTTCTTTTTGCAACGCTTTGCTTACCTTGTGCTCAATTGGTAACCCATGGCAGTCCCAACCGGGAATATAGGGCGTGCGAAAGCCACAAGAATTTTTATAGCGAGTTATTACATCCTTAAGAGTTTTATTTAATGCGGTACCAACATGTACATCTCCATTTGTAAAAGGAGGTCCGTCATGCAGAATAAAGCTGTCATTCTTGGCATTTTTTTCCTGCATTTTTTGGTAAATATTCTGATTCTTCCAATGAGCCATTCTTAGTGGCTCTCTTTCCACGGCATTCGCTCGCATGGGAAAATCGGTTTTGGGTAAATTCAAGGTTTCCTTGAGCTTTTCTGCTTGGTTCATGGTATGGCTTTGGGAATAAATGCGAAGGCACGCAAGATGAGTGATTATTACTACATGTCAAGAATGGAAAATATTATAGCGATTCTACTTGCTATCTAAAGAGTAAAACTCACCCTTTACTAACTTAATTTTATGTATCAGTTTTTAGACTCTACCTGCTCGCCACTTCAATCGGAAATGTTCCCTCTTTTTATTGGGATACTCGTTCTTTCAATGGCTTTAGGTTTTTACCTCCTGACAAAGGGGGGAGACTTACTTAGTGATCACTGCTCGAACTTAGCAAAGTCTTTTGGAGTGCCTGGTGTGGTAGTTGGATTAACCATTGTTTCGATTGCAACCTCAGCTCCTGAGCTATTTACATCAATTGCAGCTGTAAGCAGCGGGGCACAGGGTTTGATTCTAGGAAATATTATCGGTTCAAACATAGCAAACATTGGACTCATACTGGGTATTTCCTTATTTATTTCACCGATCAACACATATGGAGCAGTATCTTCAACTCAAAGAAATTTGTTACTTATATTAAGCCTTAGCTTTACCGGATATTTAATATTCAGTTCATCTAGATCGTTAGGTTTTTGGCCAGGTGTAATATTACTTACTTTTATTTTTAGCTATTTAATTTTAATTACACGAAATGCATTAAAAAACAGGAATGAAAATTTGGTTAGTAATCAATCCTCAAACGAAGATACGAAACTAGATGGTATTCCATTATCACTATTAATGATTTTAATGGCCACTGCTTCACTATGGGTAGGCTCTGACTCATTAGTTTATGGTGCAAAAAACTTGGCATCTCTCGCTGGTGTGCCCGAGGAACTAATTGGATTTACGCTGGTTGCTATTGGAACAAGTTTACCTGAACTTGCAGCATCAATCTCACTCACAAAAAAGAAGGAATATGCAATGCTCCTGGGTAATATTTTGGGGTCAAATCTTTTTAACATAGCTTTAGTTGGTGGAATGGCAGGCATAATGGGTCCAATTAAAGTCAGCACCGCTTATCCTTGGATTGATTATTTATCCCTACTGATTTTAACAGGTCTTTTCACCTTTTGGCTAAGAGGTAGGATTCTCACCAAGTCAAATGGACTGATACTTTTAGGTCTCTATCTGAGTGCAACCATCGCGACATGGTTGTACAATAGTTGAAAACAAGATGCCTAGCTTATTGCTATGCACTAAACTGGGCTAGATGGAACTAAGATTCCTCGCCAACCTGGAAACGAAGAAACTTCTCAACTTTAATTTCATCCCCTAGCTCCTTGCCTGTAGATGAGAGTAAACCTTTTATAGTTTGATCAGGGTCTTTAACAAAAGACTGCTCCAGAAAACAAGAATTTGAAAAATATTTATCTAGTTTACCAGAAACAATTTTTTCAATGGCTTGAGGTGGTTTACCCTCTGCCTGAGCTTTTGCAATTTCTGTTTCTTTTTGCACAAGATCTTGGGGCACATCATCTCTGGAAACACAAACTGGGGATGTAGCTGCAATGTGCATGCACAAATCCTTAGCTAATGCTTTAAGATTATCTGAATGAGCAGATTCACTTAAGCCAGTTGAAATAGATAAGAGTACTGCAACTTTTCCACCTGTATGAACATAGCTTTCTATTATGCCATGTGATTCTACTGATAAAATAGAAGATCGAGAGATCCGAATATTTTCGCCGATTTTCGCAACCTGTTCGGTACGTTGTGATTCTAAATCTGTGTCTGGATTGTCAAGTAATTGGCGAGCAACTTCAGACGCAAACTGAACAAAATCATCGTTCTTAGCCACAAAATCAGTTTCGCAATTTATTTCGACTAATATACCTCTAGATTTATCGTCCGATAAGCTTTGGGCAACGATTCCTTCTCCAGCATCCCTGCCAGCCTTTTTAGCTGCCGTAGCTACTCCTTTTTTCCGGAGTATAGAAACCGCGTCATCGAGGTTTCCATTACTCTCAACTAAGGCACGTTTACAGTCAATTAATCCTGCACCAGTTTTTTCACGCAGGCTTAAAACATCATCTTTGGAAATTGCAGACATTGTATTAATAATAAGTTCTAGATTTAAGATTCTTTCTTTTCTTCGGCTGAAGCAGCTTCAGTTTCAGAGGATTCTTCGGCCTTGGGTTCTTCAGCTTTTGGATCTTCTTCGGCAGTTTCTTTGGGTTCAGGAGTTGACTCAGCATCATTTGTTGACGAATTATCATCTCGGGGGCGACGATCA
>Ga0209630_10003928_pt1 | contig 13277 bp, 15 predicted proteins | sample COG_01_FD_184745 | JGI IMG/M metagenome (GOLD analysis project Ga0209630, IMG submission 184745) | Pelagic Microbial community sample from North Sea - COGITO 998_met_01 (SPAdes) (version 2) | ecosystem: Environmental > Aquatic > Marine > Neritic zone/Coastal water | place: Helgoland, sampling... | reverse complement strand
AAATCTATCAGTTCCGTGGTGTTTGCATTCAAGGTCGTCATGTCCATGGACGTGGTGTTGTTGGTGATCGTGTCACCTGCCGTGGTGTTTGTGTTCGTGGTGGTTGCCCCGACCTCTGCCAGTAGATTAGCCAGTTGTCCTATGTCGTTCTTGGGGACCACCGCCTCCACACCGTGTAGCATGGCAGGTGTTCCTGATCCAAAGTTCCTGAATCCGTTTGTACCTTGATTGAATTCGTCTAGTCCTAGAATCTTGCCATCTATGCTTATCATGTCGTCTAGCTCTTTGGCCGTGGCCTTTTTCTTGCCATCTCCCGTGAATGTGGGTACCTTGCCCGTTATCAGGTATTCACGGAACTTGCCAAGTCCCTCGTAGAACTTGTCCAGTCCGCCACCCTCTTTGACTATGTCCTTGATCTTGGTGTTGAATGCCGACGTGAATTCTACTACTGCTTCACTGTTGTCATAAAGGATGGGTGCCAGCAGTTCAAATCTGTCTATCTGTAGTTTGGACGCCACTCTGTCGAATGAACTTGTTATGTTCCTTAAATTTTTTATGTTGTCTCCCACAGCATCTAACTCGTTTTGTATCACTGACGGGTCTATTGCTGTTCCTATGCTCTGCACGATGTCGTTCAATGCGCCACTGAACTGTCCGGTCACTAGTCCCGCCTGTCCAAAGGCCTTGCTGTTCTGCATCACATCGGCTGATATGGTCTTGATTGCATTTGAGAATGCTACAGGATCTAGATCTTGTTGGAAGGCCTGTATTGCATCATTAAATCTGCCATCCGAGATCGCTGTTAGTTCCCTGCTAGTGTCACTGATCGGTGCACCCAGTCCTATCACCTCCCTGGCCAGTTGTTTAAGGCCCGGTGGTAGTGCGGCGATCGAGTTAGATAATAATTGTGCGTCACCCGCCGCCATCTTGGTCAACTGTGATTGGAAAACTCCGTCAGCGGCCATGGCCATGTTCTGATTGTTCAGTTCATCAACGCTCTGTCCTGTAAGTTTGCTCAGGGTAACTAGATTTTTAGTATATTCTTTCGTGCCTGCCAACAGTTGAGCCTGTGACAAATTCTGTACATTACCTCTCGCCCTTTCCAGTTCTAGGAAAGTTGTCAGAAAACCTGAAGTGTCATCCAGTGTCAGTCCAAATTTCGCGAATTCATTTTCCGTTATATCCCTCAGTCTAGATGTTAGTCCCACGATCTGTGGTATTCCCTGATCCACGGATCCAAATAATTTTGCCAGCAGTCCTGAGTTTGTGCCTATCAGGTCAGTGAACTTGCCCAGAGGCAGTACTGCATCTGCCGCCGCCCTACGTAGCATCACTATGGAACTGCCAAATGTCGCACCTGTCTTGGCCAGTTGGCTGAACGCTTCCACGTTGGAGTCTATCTCACGTGCCAATTCCTTGGTCACTTTGCCAAGAACCGGTATCTCTCCAAAACCTGCTTCGATGAAGTCCTCAACCGAACTTATTGATTTTGTTGTGTCTGAAAATGCTAAGCCTGTCTTGATACCTGCTGTGGCCACACTGACTATTGCGTCTTTCAAGAAATTCAAACTCTTGGTGACCAGACCCATCACGCCTGCTCCTGCCTTGGCTGTCTTTTGGAATTTTTCTAATGCTTCAATGGAATCGTCGATCTCGGCGTTTAATTCTTTGGTTAGTTTGCCTCTCTTCTTGAGGTCCGCCCTCTGGGCCTCCAACTGTGCAATGGCCATCTTCCTGGCACTGGTCTCCTGCTTGATGGTCTTGGTCCCGTCTATGGCAGATTTAGTGGATGCCCTGAGTACCCTGGTAAGGTCCTTGAGCTCTGATGTCATTTCTTTGAGTAACTGTTCTAATTCTCTGTCCATATGGTTTTATTTCTCGCCTTTTTGTACGCATATAAATATTGACACCTATATGCATTTAGTGTATATTTATGGATACAAAAAACATGGAAAATACTAACCCATTACAGAAGTACTACAGGCAACCGGCCATATACATCAAGTTACCCAGTGGTGGCAGATACTATCCCAAGGAGGTGTTCACACCCACGGAGACAGGCGAGATACCAATACTGCCAATGACCGTGAAAGACGAGCTGGCATTCAAGACGCCGGATGCTATGATAAATGGTCAATCCACAGTGGATGTGATCAAGAGCTGTGTGCCTAACATGTTGGATCCCTGGAAGATGGTAAACTACGACACAGATGCTGTGTTGTTGGCGATCAGGATAGCGACCTATGGCGAAACCATGGATGTGAACTTTCGTGTGCCTGTGACCAATGAGGAACAATCACACACACTCAACCTACCTGCACTGCTGGAAGACCTCGGCAGGGCCGAAATAGTGGATGAGACCATGACATCAACAAAATTCAAGATAGAAATAGAGCCATTGACATACAAGTCCTTGACCAAGATACAGATTGCAAGATTCGAGCAACAGAAGATGTACGGAACAATCGACAACAGCACAATGACCGATGAGGCCAAACAGTCAGCATTCGCAAAAAGTTTTGAAACACTGAACATGGTGAACTTCTCACTGTTGGTAGATTCCATAAAGAGCATTACAACACCCGAGGGCAACACAGTGGTTGACCGGGCACAGATAATAGAATTCTGCAACAACGCAGATGCAAAAACGGTGACCGAAATACAGGAAAAACTTTCTGATCTGCGAGTACAGGCACAGATACCACCGTTGAGGATCAAGGCCACAGAAGATCAGATAAAAAAGGGTGCACCAACTTCGTTCGAAGTACCGGTTACATTTGACAGCTCAAATTTTTTCGGGTAACGCTACTGACAAAGGGGGACTCTGAAATAGTGAGCTACCTCAAGGACTTCGACAACGAGGTCAAGAATCTCAAACTGGAAACAATGAAGGTGTGCTGGTTCATGCGTGGTGGCATAACCTGGCAGGAGGCCCTCAACCTTTCACCCGAGGAACGGAGTGTTGTATCACAGTTGGTAAAAGAGAACATGGAAACCACCAAGAAAAGTGGTCAACCTTTCTTCTAGAATATAGTATACTATTATGGTATTCGAAAATGCAGATAATTAACACTTACATATGTCCGAACGAGACCTAGTCAAAGAACTCAAAGCAGAAATCGTAGAAATCACCAAGGACCGTGACGATGCCTTGGAGAAAATGAAATCCAAGGAGAGCCGGATGAAGCAGGTGTTGATCAAGTTAGAACACGCCACCGAGGACGTGCACCACTGTGGACACAAGATTGGTGAGCAGAACAAGGAGATAGCGGAACTCAAGGCCAAACTGGATACCAAGGGCCGACTGCTGGACGAAGCACTTCAGAAGATCAAGGACATACATGACGACTCAACGGAAAAAACAGACACCAACACAGATCATAAAGAATTGGATTAAGGATTTCGTAACCCGACCCAATCCCATATTCGGTGACCTACCACCGTGCCCGTTCGCACAGAAGGCCATTGTGGACGGCAAGGTCAAGTTCCTGGAACTGGATGGCATTGGCGAGTTCGGAACAATATTCACACACATCTGGGATTTCGACTTCGACAAGAAGGACGTCCTGGTGATCATAGCGGAACCGGACCAATACACCGCCCGGGAGACCGTTGAGATAGCAGATAAGTTGAACCAGGCCTTCATGCCACGTAACGTTGTGATCCTGGAGGACCATCCCAAAATAAAAGAAAAGGTAAAGACTGTCAAACTCAACAACGGCCACTACATCTTGTTCCTAGCACAGCGACTGAGCAAACTCAACAGATATTCCCGGATGTTGGAGAAGGGACCTTACTACAGGAATTGGTCTAAAAAATACATCGAATCGGTTAAAAAATTTAGGGAAAGATAGTATTACTGTCTCAGTTGTATTTTAACAACTTCAGGATGTGCAATGAGATATTGCACGGCATCGATCACTTTCGAAACTTCCAGGCCTTTGTAATTACTCATACCTGTTTGGAAAGAAGCGGGTTCACATATTTGTATCCTGTGTCCGCCGATAGATTTTGTATCCATATCCATGTTCATTTGATTATAATCGGAAACATATTGTGATAATGATCTTTTTGCATTTGCGTATATCATGGCTAGATTGGAGATGCCGGGATAACTTGTATACTCCGCAGACATAGATCCAATGACAATGTAACGTAAGTCTTTTCTGTTAACGGATTCGATTTGGCTCACAATATCTGTATAACATCTGTCGATTATTGTTTTGACTCCGCCCCTTGCTGTTCCTTGTGTGATGATTACCAAATGATCATCATCTGTCAGATCCAAAATTTCGCCTGCTCTGGAACTATCAATTGCTTCCACTAAATGATTGGCTAATTGTGTTTTACCTGTTACTATGATAGGCATCGTTGTAGTAGAAATCATAATAAGTTTTTATGGTATCTATGTGTTTTGGTGTCTTTAGTAATAAGTTTTCATCACAGAACAGTAGTTGACATCCATCGTCTAATGCTTTTTGGAAAAGATCAATCCTTTCTTCCACAGGAATTGAGAAATTGAAAATGCTTGGGAAAACTATTCCGGTGTTTTCACGGGAAATAAAATCAAACAACTTTGGCATCCAATCGCAATGATGGAATTCGTTGGTCCATTCCTTGGGCTTGATGCCTTGTGTCCTGCACCAACTTAGAACATATTCTCTGATCATAAAATATGGGGCGGTGCTGATGTATTCATCGTTGGGATTAATGAAGACCAACCAATTCCTATCGTAATCTATATCACTTTTATCTAATTGATCGTATTGGTTGGGTATCCTATAAAAAGATCCGGGTTTCCTTCGACCAAAGTCTACGGTTTTGTGTGGTATTCGTACATCAAAACTCATCCTAGTTCTGCCAGTTTCGTTGTTGACATTGCCATGGAGATGTCCCTGTCCGAACAACCAACACTCGCCTACCTTGACGTCGATCGGCCATGATACTTTTTCACATTCCGATTGTATTTTATCAATTCCCCATTTTTCATTATGGATTTTATCTATCAACTTATGACTGGTGTCCCAATCTGTGACGTACATGGTGTTGGTGTCATAAGCATCCGTGATGGGCGTCCAAATAGTATTGGTACCGTTGTCGTAACCTGTCCAGAACCCGTTATGGAAATTTAATAGTCTGTTGATTTTGGCCTGATCCGGGACCACTATCCTAACACCCGCTGTGTACTGCACGAGGTATTCGGACGGGTATCTGTCATTGCCCAGTTTGTCCCTAAAAATTTCTTCCACAAACTTATCCACATCTGCACAGAATTCTGCAGAACGTGTGTAAGATTCTATGTGATTCCTTAATCCTAGCAGATCATTGGTCGAGAGAACTTCATGAATTTTGGTAAGGTCTGTGATTTGTGGAAATTTCTCCTGTGCCGCGTTCAGGAACTTCTCTGGCCAATTGTATCTGGACAGATCGTACTGCATTTTCTTGTTGTCCCAGTTTGGGTCTATATGGATACGATTATATTTTGAAGTAATGTCCAGCATATTAAATACTATTTTAATTAGTTGTATGGATTTCAGTTACCAAGATATTAGAGTGCTACAGGCCGAGATCAGTTCGGACTGCAACGCCGCCTGTCCACAGTGTCCACGTAACATCTATGGTGGGAAAACCATCCCCAATCTGCCAATAAAACGTTGGACGTTTGAAGATTTACCAAAAATGTTTAGAAACAATTTTGTTGCACAGTTAGATTTGATTTATTTCTGTGGCACATACGGAGACCCCATGATGAATCCTCAAGTTTATCAGATAGCCGATTGGTTCAAGCAACGTAACTCGTCGATCAAAATTGGCATACACACCAATGGTGGTGTGGGCAAGTTACAGACTTACAAAAATTTAGCCGGCTTAGTGGATTTCATGAGTTTCGGGATTGACGGGCTCGATGACACAAACCATCTCTACAGGAGAAGGGTAAAATGGAACCAGGTCATGGATCGTGCAGAGACTTTCATATCCGCCGGAGGGAAGGCCATATGGGATTTCATCGTTTTCGAACACAATCAACATCAAGTTGAGAAAGCACGAACAGTAGCAGGAACACTGGGCTTCTCAGAATTCAATGTCAAAAAAACATCTCGTTTCCTAAACCGTAAACACGAGGTAATGGACTTTCAACCAGTACTGGACAAAAACGGCAATGAGGAATACAGGATCTATCCTCCATCGGATACTAGATATCTCAACAAGCAGTTACAGATGCCCCTAGGACAGGAATTGTTGTCTACAGAGATTTCCTGTAATGCACACCGTATCAATGAGATATACGTGGCCGCCGACGGAATGGTATTTCCTTGCGGATGGTTACACGATCGTCTCTACGGACCGGAAGTGGAAAGCACCTCGGACCATATGATGATGAAGAAGATGCTGAGCAAGATAGGTGGTTCTTTGAATGCCAACTGCAATTACGTTGATCTAGAGGAAATCGTGGATGGTCAGTGGTTCAAGATGATTTCCAACAGTTGGGGTGGACGCCACAGACTGCAACGGTGTGCTGTGATGTGCGGGGCATGTATAAATCCCATAGGTGAACAGAATGAGGACATAAATTACAAGGACTGAAATGGCAAAAAACAAAACACCCACACAAGTGATCAGACAATGGATCAACGAATTCGTCGCCATGCCCAATACTGTTTTCGGAGGCCTACCGCCATGTCCGTAATACAAAAATTGGTCTAAGACTTATCTCGAATCAGTGAAAGGTTTCCGAGGTCCCGCAAAGACTCGATCCTAGAGTCACGTTTACACAATCTACGGTACTGTTTCTTGTTGCGACTCCATTCCGTGCCCGTCCACCACTCGAATCCTTTATAGTTGGCCTTGTATTCGGACGAGGTCTCGTATCCGGAACCCATGTAGAAGTAACTGACGTAGTTGTTGGCGGCCCACTCTATCTCGAGGTCCAGGGTGATGTCACTTATGGCCACGGTGTTGGCGTGTATGACGGATTCCAGTCCGTGCAGGTCCTTGGAGTCATAACTGTCTATGGTGCTGTAGTGCTCGTCCTCCCAACGGTAACGCTTCTGTTTGGTGAAACCCAGTATGTTGTCCGCTGTGCCGGTGTAGAATATCATAAATTGGTCACGGGCATGGTAGTGTGTGAACGGGTCGTAGTCCTGCGTGAACTTCTTGCGTTTCATGTACTGCGAGTATATGTGCGGCAGTCCCAACAGTTTGACCATCTCGGAAGCGTCGATTATCTTCACACCTATCTCTTGGCCCTTGTACAGGTGTCGCTCGTATCGTGGGCGGTATAGATCCAGGTTTATCCTGGTGCTACGTGATTGATAGAAAACCTCACGGTTCATGACCGGGTGGTCCAGCGCCAGCCAACCTCGATCCAACGCCTCGTGTTCCTCGTCGATGTCCACAATAGCCATGGGTCGGCATATCACCAGGTCCTGGTGCTCCTGTTTGCCCAGAGTGTGATCAAAGAGTAGTTCCATGGTACAGTACTTAATGCATCGTCAGAGATGGCGTAAGCCATCTGAAACTTCGCTTACGCTCGTTTCTTTTTTAAACTTACGCAGTTGTAAAAAACAAAATGACGCATTAATGCGTCGCCTGTGGTAGATGAGCAGTCACAATTCGGCTATTTCTAGCCGAACCGACTTGAACCCTGTGGTGAGTTCGCAGTCACTATACATCGCTACCGTGGTTGGGCGGTTGTGCTGTACCCATTAGCTCATTCATTACAACGCGAGCCCGTCAAACCCTTGCATAATAGTTCTTGGCGGACCTGGGGATTATCTTTTTCTAAGAGCCCCATCATTTTTTGCTGTTTGCATCAAAGGATTCACCTGTCGCCTTGTCGGCCGCATTTCCTTGCTCACTGGTTGCGATGCTATGTTTGCCTGTTGGAAATTTTAAAGAAATTGTAGTTTGCCTATCGCACTTGTTTATATGAGTTTTCTTTTCAGGTCAATCTTTTTGGCTTTAAATACCAAGATGCATTGGACCTACCAAGGAAAACAAATTACCACCATTCCAGAGGACATAGTGGGATTTGTTTATCTCATAACCAACACCACCAACGGTAGGATGTACATAGGTAAGAAGTTGGCAAGATTCAAGAGGTCTCGCCCACCACTCAAGGGCAGGAAGAACAAGCGTAGATACAAAGTGGACTCCGACTGGCAAGATTATTATGGATCAAGCGATGACCTAACGATTGATGTCAACAAACTAGGCAAAGACAAATTCACAAGGGAGATACTGTTTTGGTGTAGGTCCAAGGCAGAACTGTCATACGTGGAAGCACGTGAACAATTTGCACGTAAGGTGCTTGAGTCAAACGATTACTACAACGGCCATATCCGTGTGAGGGTGCATGGAAAAGGGATTATAAAGTCTTAACAATTTCGTCAGCAAAATACTCGTAGTGTTTCCTGTGAGGATGTGCCCCATCATCTGCACGTTCTGTGAAAAGTGATAATTTAGGGAATCTCGGCAACATTGTAAAATTCATTTTGTCTCTTTGCTGTTGAAGATATTGGTACACCTCATCAACCCAACTTGAAACAAACAAGTCTATGTTGTTTTGCTTACAGTAGTCTATTATTTTGTTCAAAAATCTTTTAGAATATCTATTTTTTACATCTTTTATGATGTTATCCCTGACCTCTTGCATTTTGGACAGCAATCTTTTATTCCTGCAAAACGAGTATTCACTAGTCACGTGGGACAAATCTACAGTGCTATAGATACTCATATATTTGTCATCAATAGCACAACGAACCACCCTGCGTTCAAAATTAGGAAACAGTATTAAACACTGATCAAACCCTTTTCTTTTGTGCAGTAACTTCAGATTGTGGTAAATGCCATCCACACCACTTCCGCTCACACCCATATTGAGATAGTTTGCACCTGTCCTTTGAGATAACTGAAATGGCCAAGTGTCCGAAGCGGATTGGTAAGAACCATATGTATTAGAACAGCCAAAGCAAGGAATGAATTTTTTTCCAAAGCCTTTGTGATCTCGATCTCTGTACCAATTGGTAAAACTATCGTTTGTAAATTCGTATTGAAAAATATAATCATGCTTTTTTGTAGCACAATGCCAATTATTTGACCTATGAGATAAGATGTAAAGGTCATCTAGTTCTAGGGTGAATACTCCTTTCATGGATACTTCATGTATAGATGTCAGTACAACATCACTGCCGTCTATGAGTAATGATGTGTTGTAAAATTTATTGGTTTCGATACCGTTAAGAATAATTTTATTAATGCCGATGGTATTACCCTTTGGATCCAAAGGGAAGGAAATTTTATTTTGCTTGGGATAATCTATGTCCCACTCCATAACTTTTGTGCTGAGGTGGATTTCAATTTTCAAATTCATACTACAAAAAAACCTCCGACTCGTTAAAGACGGAGGCTTTGGGTTTTGCAAAATCCAATTATCAATTACGCCGCAGTTTTTGCCGCGTTCTTGACTTCTTGAATTTCTTTTCTTCTCGCTTTGATCAGTTTAGATAAGTTTGCTAGGGCCTTTCTGGCTCTTGTCGCAGAGGCCTTTACACCTTTATCAACGAACTTCCCATTCTCTTCTGAGTAAGTTTGTATCTCTGTCATGATAGCATCATGTGTTTCATTTGACATATGTTTTTTCTCCTTCTATTGTCGTACGATATAATTAATTAACATATGTTTAATTTAAGCACACAAGATGTGGTTTTGTCAATAGAAAAGTCTCCTTTGGAAATACTTGATGGAATAGTGTATCAAGAGTACCATAATTTTTTTGGTGATGGCTTTAATTTACCAGAGTTAAAAAACAGAAATTTTGTAAAGTTGGAGTTTCAAGAAGATTTACCAAGGGTTAGATTAGATTACAAGGACGAATTGATGAAAAGTATCAAGGTGTTCTTCATGAACACAAATATTACTCACGCTCTAGAAAAAAAGTTCAGTACAGAATTAAAATTTGAATCAGTTGACATTTGGATAGATGATGAAGGTTACACTCTTCTACCACATATTGATGATGGAAGAATTAAGTTGGCATTGCAAATATATCTTGGAGATAACAATGTTGGTACAAGTCTGTATGCAAACAACGGAAATATAAAAACTTTTGAATACAAATTTAATTCTGGATATGCATTACTCAGTAACGCCAAGAGCTTTCACGGACTAGATAACCCGGTAAAGAACTCAGGGCGGACAAGTCTGTACGTTAGGTATTCCTAATATCCAATATATCGCTCTGCACTTAGATCAAAAATCATGTTCTTTTCGAACTGCCAATCCAAATAGACGTCGCTGAATTTTTTTGCAATATTATCGTATTGCTCTTTCGTTTCCATGTGCCCTGGTTCAAATATTTGTGCGTTGTGATGTTCCAGATTGTGTCTGTACACTATGAAGTTTAGTGTTAACTTCTCTAGTCCGTAACCGATTGGTCCTGACTTTTTCCAATTCAAAAATGTTCCTTGTTTGCTTGTGAATACAAATATTTTTTTTGCTTTAGAAAAAAGTAAAGGTAAGTTGTCGTTGCCGTTGCTACCCATGCCTTTTGCCGTGTGTATCAGTGTGTCATAAACTGGTAAATTACGTATACAATTCCTGTCTGTGAGATCTAGCATATCTTTTCCGTAGTAATCTCCGTTGATGTGTTGTTTTATACTGTTGGCTAGGAATCCGTTTCCGCCTGTAATTAACGTCGTCATACTATAATATCCACATCATTGGCGTAGTTGGTAAACCCATTCTCTTTTACAACTTTCAATACAGAATTCACTCTGCTTACTAATTCATCTTTGTGAGATATCAGGAATATGTTCTTTTTCTGTGTCCTGCTCATGTCTTTGAGCACTGCCATGGAACTCTCAACTCCTGAGATGTCCATGCCCGCATCTACTAGTTCGTCAATGAATAGCAAGTTGATCTGTTGATAAAGGCTTTCCCACACATCTCTGAATGCCCAAGATAGACTCAGGATCAATCTGTTTCTCTCACCTCTGCTTAGATTATCAAAGTCTAGTTCCCTACCCAGTTCTTCGATACGCACAGTTAAATCAGATTGGAAAGTGACTGTGTGTGGCAGTTTTACTTTGCCCAAGAAATAAGCCAGTCGCTGATTTAGGTATGTCAAGTTCTGTTCTATGATCCTGGTCCTTATGAATGAGTCTTTTGCAGTCAACAGTTTGTACAAGAACTCCTGGTGCCTGTGTAGGTCCTCTAACTCGTTGGCTTTCTCGTAGTCCACTTCCTGTATCGCAGATTTGGTCATCTCTGCTATCTGTTCTGCATATGTGTCTTCTTTCATCTCTGTCTGCTCTAACTGTCTCTTCAGATCCTGTAACGAGCCCTTGTGATTGTACGCCTCGTCTATGGTATCGTAGTATGTCTCTGGTATCTGACCGAGATCTCCAACTTCGTCTATGCCTTCTTGTATTTTTGCTAGATCTGATTTCAGTTTGGTCACGTAGTCCGCAGATTCCGTCAGTTGCACTTTCAGTTTGTCCACGAGGTGTGTGTGCTTGTCATCATGCAGTTCCTGTTCACACGTTGGACATTTCTGTTGCTCTGCATATTCCAAGTCTGCATTTGTTTTTGTCACGGTGCTTTCCGCTTTGGTCAACGAGTTCTCGTGGTAGGCTTTTTCTTTCTCTAGACTTCTCAGCATGGTCTGTAATTCGGCTCTTTTTTGAAGTTTTTTGTGTTTTGCAATCTCTATCTCACTGTCCACTTTGTCCAGTTCCGCTATTGCTTCTTTGAAACTTTTTATATCATCATCTTTTTGCTTTGTCCAAGCGTTTGATCTTATCTGCAGGCTCTCTATGGATTCCTGTATTTTTTCATTGCTGGCAACTCTGGCATCTATCTTTAATTTTTCTTCAGTCAGCATCTGTTTGGTTGCTTTTTGTTTCTCTTTCAAAAGATCTGCTTTCTGTGACAGAAGTGTTATGCCAAGCAACTGTTCAATTATCTCTCTTTGTTCTGCTTGTTTTGTAGACAAAAACGGTTGTGTGTAAGTGTTCAGTGCTATTATGTTTTTAAACATAGAATGGGTCATGCCCATCAGTTTGTTAATTTCTACCTGTGTTTCTCTGTTCTCACCTTGTGCTTCGTTACTCTCTGTTTTCTGTTCTATGTCGTTGGCATAGAATCTAAATATCTGCGGTTTACGTCCTCTCTCGATCGTGTAAGTTATTCCGTTCTTTATAAATTTTACAGCAACTAACATACCTTTCTCGTTGGTCTTGTTTACAAGGTTGTCTCTTCTGATGTTTGTCAGTGCTTCACCAAAGAACACATAACTCAATGCGTTTATGATAGTGGTCTTACCTGTACCATTCCTGGCACCTGCATCGTCACCACCTAGGTCCATGTTCTCACCGATAACAAGCACTAGGCTCTTGTTGGAGAAGTCTATGGCCTGGGCCTGATTGCCCACACTCATGAAGTTCTTTACCGTGAGTTCTTTAATCGTTAACATTCTTTTTCCTACGTTTCTTTTTGCCTATGTTCTCTATGGCTTCGTACACTTCCAAAGGTGTTGATAGTGTTTGATCTTCGACCCATTTTTTGTAGCCTTTCAACCATTGCTCCTGTGTTGGAGGATTTTTAAACATATCAAATATGTTAGACTTTGTCATCCTAACTTCAAGATCACCTTTCAGTGCTTTTATCAATTTCTTTTTACTAATTCGTGACATCTAGATCGTTGTAAATTGCTGTTAGTACATTTTTGTCATACACTTCTGAGTCCACACCTTGTAGTTGTTTGATAACGATCTGATCCACGCTGTCAAACTTCTGCACTTCCACCAACGGTTGCTGTGCGTTGTCCACCTGCTCTGGGATCAGTTGTAGTTCCCTCAGTTGGTACTTGTCTATGAATGTTTCTCTCACGAAGTTTGCTTCCTCGTAACTGATCTTTATGTCCAATGTTACCCTCACATACATCTTTGGTTTCAGGTACTTGTCTGGATCTTCTAGTAGTTCAGAAACCTTGATAGTGATGTATCTAGGCATGTCCGGCCAGTTGACGAACTTGGGTTCTCCACCGTATTCCAGTATCATCATGCCACGATCGTCGTCCCAAGCATCTGCGTAGTTGTGTGGGAAGGCGTTGCCCATGTACGTTACATTCTTCATGTACTGTCTCTTGTGGAAATGTCCTGAGAACACTTTACCGCAACCTGCGAAATGATCTGTCTGTATTCCGCCCACGTCTGGCATCTCCACCATTGCGTTCATTTTGAAGTAAGGCAGTTCGAAGTGTCCGAAAACATACT
>Ga0209630_10003926_pt1 | contig 13278 bp, 10 predicted proteins | sample COG_01_FD_184745 | JGI IMG/M metagenome (GOLD analysis project Ga0209630, IMG submission 184745) | Pelagic Microbial community sample from North Sea - COGITO 998_met_01 (SPAdes) (version 2) | ecosystem: Environmental > Aquatic > Marine > Neritic zone/Coastal water | place: Helgoland, sampling... | reverse complement strand
TAAACCCTTTGGTCTTACATAGGCTGCCTCGTCCTTAAATGGACCATCATTTCCATCTGCCAAGCCATTAATATCCAAGCATACCACTTCACACCTATTAGTCACCACATAAACTTTATCTCCCTCAATCGCGGCAGATGAACAAATACCAATGTATTCCCAGTCGCTAACTTTTCCTGCCCCTAACTTAGGTATAACAAGTTGCCACTTAAGTTCGCCGGTTTTTTCATCTAAACACATAACCACGCCTCGGTCCCCAATCTTGCCAGGATCGCGAGGAGATTCATTATTGGTGCCAACAAAAACACAACCATTCCCTATAGTTACATTTCCGTATGCTTGAGAACCTAATTTTGCGACCCATTTAACATTGTTGGTTGTTTTCATATCGACAACCTCGTCGTCATTCATTTCTCCAGGATTAAAATCTAAGATTATATTTTTTTCGTCAGAGACCATATTTCGGGTTCCATCTCTTCCCCACATTGGCCAATCTGCCCCAAATGATAGTTTTAAATTCAGAACCAGAATAGAACCGAGTAATATTTGCTTGATAAGAGAATATGTTTTCATGAGTAAGTAAATTTTAGTTATTGTAGCTAATTAATAAATTATCAAAATACACCTTTTTTTTGCTTTGGGGGGACATTGCATACACTCCCGGAGCACCGTGTAAATGAGGATTTATGTGAGATGTCTCAAGGGTCCAATCACTGGGCTCGGCTTCACCCTTTAACCAAGCTTTCGCCCGAATCATTCCCGTACCGTCTTTTAGAATATCGACCCGTGTTTTTAAATGGTACCAAGTATTAGTTTTAAATGAAAATGGAACAGAATGCCTAAATCTATCATAATTAGATACAACTTCTAGTTTCTGACTGTTGCCAATAAGAGCAAAAATATACCTCTGGTTAATTAAACCAATATTGGATTTTATTCTTCGATCTCCATCGGTCATTACCTCAGCCTGTGCGGTATAGTTTGCCATATCTTTATGCCCAACAAAATTGATTGCTCTTTGGAATAAGACGCGATCCAGAGTATTTCCCGCTACCAAGTTACCGTTTAAGCTTTGGATTTGCCAACGCATTCTTGCTCCTAGCCAGGACAGCGGTGCATATGAAAATGAAATTTGGTCAGAGCTTTTTTGTGATAAAGTAAAACCATTTTCAAAGTTTTCACTGTAAGGTAAATCCTGCAAAACCCTTCCTCTTGAAATCCCAAACAATTTCCCATTGCTTACCCGCAGTGCACCAGCAGATAGCTTGGCATTTTTACTTGCAACTAAAATTCCATTGGAAGTAATTTCAGCATCTACCTTAGATTGAACTTTTGCAGTTGGCGGGATCCATTTTTCCCAAGTTAATCCTTCTTTTATTTCTTCAATTCTTTTTCCGTTTTTGTTTAACGAATAAACTTTAAAAGATAATGCACTGCCCGACTTAATCGAAAATTCTGCAGGTACAACTTGAAGAGAAACAGGAACCCTAGATGAGACAGTCTGATCTTTTTTATGTGAAATAAATGCTGGGGCCGCTTTATTAGAACCAAAGCAATACAGCTTTTTCTTCGATTGCACAAACACTCTACCATGTGCAACAGATGGTGCCGCCAAGCAAGAACCATCCAACTGCATTTGGCTAACAATCTCAGCTTCACTTCCATTATCTTTAACAACGGAAACTCTACCATCGAACATAGGTACATAAAGTTTACCATCTGCCCAAGTCGGGGAAGCATGAACTTGATCGGGTGCCAACTTTAAAGTCCAAACTTCTTCTCCTGAATCTGCTGCAAGGCAAACGAGTTCCCCTCTTTTTATTGTCACATATAGACGACCATCTCGATACACTGGTGAACTTGTAAAGGCTTCCATGGAATTATTTCTCCAAACTTCCGAATCTTTATTTAAAACAATAAGGTCTTCATTTAAGGAAGGAAGATTTTTAGGTTTTTCAATCGCTACCATCCTACCGATATTGGAAGTATCAATATTTTCTTTCCCGTGAATTGCGATAATGTAGTCATCATGTATGACGACGCCGGAATTTACTCCCCCATAAGACATTTGAAATCTCCATAAAGCCTGCCCAGTTCGAGCATCAATACAAACAACATGCCCACAACCAGTACCACTATAAAAAACCCTTCTTCCACTAGGTAAATCCTCAAATGTTAGAGGTGAAAAAGAACTATCTTTGGGAGTAATTCCAGGCGTCGATGACCAAACTAAATCTCCCGTTTTCTTATCAAATGCGTAAAAGCGGTCTCGTGCCGGTCCCTGCTTCCCCCAGTTGGCTGTTATGGCATGAATAATTACCAAATCTCCATCAACGCAAGGTCCACCGGTCCGGCCGTTTGGAAAAGTTAACCGGGCAAATTCCTCCATAAGAGATCTTTCCCATAACTTATTTCCATCCGAATCATACCCTATAAGTAAACCTGGACTTGTTTGAAAATAAACATTGCCAGTAGCACCATCTATACAGGGTGCACCTACACCATATCTGTTATAAACTATATCACTTATAAAATCGCTGTGCAACCGCTCCCATAAAACTTCTCCAGAAGATGCATCGAAACAAACCAATGCTTCCTGTAATTCATTTCCAACGCCATAGTAGCCAAACTGATATGCCTTTCCTCCAGCAACCACAGGCACTCCGCCACCTTGAATTTCATGTTCCCAAAGAAGTGAACTAGTTGTTAACGAATCAGGCAGACCGGTTTGTGCTGAAACTCCTCCTCCTGATGGTCCTCTCCAAAATAGCCAATCTTTGTTGATCTGTTGAGGGGCTATTTCTTTATCAACCGAAGACGAACCGTCATTTTTAATCTTTGTTGAGCAATTTGTTAAAAGAACAGTTAGTAAACATATAAAGTATGTTTTATGATTCATTTTTCGTAGCATGGTTAAATTGGTTTGTCTTAAAATTAGTACTTGTGTGTACTATCTTGTCAATGATTGAAAGTAGTTTTGTGTATATAAAATTTTATTTACGGGTTTCCATTTGATGTACTCAAAAAATTTACCTCCTTTGTTTAGAGAATGTTGGAACAGGTTAAATTGCGTTTTTATGGAACGAGTTAAAAAAGTCGGATTAACTCCTGACCAGTTTACTGCACTACGATGGACACATAGTGTGCCCAGAAATACTTTATCACAGTCGAAGCTCACAAAACTAATGTCAACAGACCCCAACAATATATCATCCTTAGTAAAAAGGATGGAGGAATTAAATTTGCTAGAACGCAAAATTTCTCCACATGACAAGAGAAGCAAAACCATCAATTTCACTAATTTGGGAAACCTCAAATTTATAAAAGCAAAGCATATTGCAGATAATTTAGAAAAGGAAATATTGGATGTTCTGAAACCTTCCGAAAGGAAAGTATTTATTAAAACTTTAAATCAGTTATCTGAAAATATTAAAAGTAAGTTAAAATAACTAATTTTTTAGGTTAGATTTGATTTTGTGTACTCATATCTAGGCAAACCCATTTACCCTTTGCACTTCTACAATGCAGCCTACCATTAATATAAGTCACTGGTACCCAATTACTTTTACCAGATAAAACTTGGGTTTGGAATAATTCTTCAAATTTATTGGTATTTGCCTGCACAAGAGATAGCACACCTTCGTCACTCATTATAACCAAAGTATCCCTTACTAGAATAACTGTTCCCAAACCAAAACCTTTCTGAGACCACATCTCTTTTCCGTTTCTAAGGTCTAAACAGAATAACTTTGATTGGTCCGACCTAGAACCAGCTTGTCCGTGAATACCATAAGCAAAATTATCCATTCTTACCAAGCTCGCCATTTGGCAAGAAAAAGAGCCGGACTCCCATAAAGAGACGGGCTTGCGCCGATTGAAATCAACTAGTGCAGCTCCTTTCCCATAGGCAGATGAGATAAAGATTTTATTTCCTATTGCCATAGGTTGAGCGGCATTGATTCCGTATCTTGTGGTGTGTTGATATTTTCTAATGACAGTACCATATTCAAGATTATGAAGTACAAGACCAAACTGGTTAAAAACTAAAACTTCATCCTGCTCTTCACCATAGAGCATCGGAGACGCATAACCAGCCTCACTTTCCCCACTTTTCCAAATCAACTTCCCACTTTCTGCATTTAAGCAGACCAATGAGCCATCGGGTGAGCCCGTTTCTAAAATTAATTTGTCATTCACAAACAAAGGTGAACCCGCAAAACCCCAAGTTGGTCTTATACCATCAAAATCAGTTAAAAGATTTTTTGTCCATTTAATACCACCTGTATTTGCATCCAGGGCATAGAGATCTCCTTCATGACTACATAGAAAGACCATTTTTTTTGCGATGGTTGGAGTACTTCGGCTTCCACCGTCAAAATATTTTGGATCTTTTTTACAAGGATAGGAATGCTTCCAGATAATTTTACCGCTCTCAGCGTTAACACAGTAAAGGGTATTTCTGCTATTTGTATTTCCCTGAGTATAAGCAAACCCACCCGATTCAACAATAGACGAATAACCTAAACCGACATCTAATTCCCAGATAACTTTTGGTTCATCGTTTTTCCAACTTACCCTCAAGCCCTTTTCATTCGAAACTTGATTTCTATTTGGGCCTCCATAGTTAGGCCATTCACTAAAAAGAAAACAGGAACTAAATATATTTAAGAAAAAAAAAGCTGTAAGAACTCTAATCATCATCCTATTCTTGAAGTTGCTTATATTTAAGCAAGCTTTTACAAAAACGACCTAGAAGATCAGAGCGGACCAGCTATGTTGTTTCCATCAACCGACAAATGGATAGATAAACCATCCGCATAATGCCCTTCCAGATTAGGTAACAAAGAATTTGAGCCCTCCATTTGAGCGGTCATAGAAACCACTACGAAATCTGTACCTTCTGGGAGGGAAAATTCGGTCCTCAACTCCTCCCAAGTGCTCGGATTTATATCGCTTTCAATAGAACTGGTTTGATGGCCAATAGTTAAATTCTCATTAACATTGGAAGACTTAACCGCATGAAAAGAAACAGAAAATTCAGTTTCGTCGCCATACAAGTTTGCCTCTTTGTTAAAAAAAACGCTCGTTTTTAGAAGAGGGTTATCTGCGAGGGGTTGTTTCGTATTAAATTCCCGGAAATCAATGATTTGAATTGTTTCGGATACTTCAGCAATTTGACCATTCTCACTCACTTCCAAAGAAGAAAAGCGAATCATTTGATCTCCGCTTTTTGGAAGAATTCCATTTTCAGATGGAACAGATAGGTGATTTACTCTTTTCCAGGATGCTAGGTCTGAAGAATATTCGACTACCCCACCCTCACCAAAATTACGATTTGTTTTTAGTATTTCCAGCCCATACAATGCATCGTTAAATGCCCTTTGCGTACTTCCGACTGGTGCTTTCCGGGCAAAATCGTACTTTAGTGGCTTCATGGTTCGGCTTTGCTCGCGAAAGGAACCTGACGCACTCAAAGCTTGATCCATAGATAAAGAATTTTCAGTGTAATATTCATCATTATAAGAGGCCGTTTGTAAACCTGCGGTTGTATTACCTTGGTACTGATGAATTATCCAAACCCCAAACATTGCCACAATTGCAGCCGCGATAGTAGAGACCACAGGAAAGGAAATTATATTAGATCTTGTACTGCCATTACTTAAATCACTATCTGCTGCTGAAGCCTCCCAATGCAATAGTGCTTCCTGCCTAGTCAATGACGTATAGCGTTTGCGTGCATCCTTATCTTCTTTAAGTAAGGAAGACAACTGCCGAACATCTTTTTCAGTGTGATTTCCGTCTAATACTTTAAATGTTAGTTTATCTAACTTACTAAATTTTGTAGATTTATAATACATGGGATACAATGTGGTATACTAGTATTAGCAGTTAAGAGAAATTTCTTACATAAAAAGTTTAGTTTTTTGATAAGCCAAACTTAGAGTTCCAGTTCAGCTTCTAAATTTGGCATCTTATTTCTTACACAATTAATCAAATTTATTCGAATTCGGTGAAGTGTCGCGGATACTGAACCCATGGGCCTTTTAAGTTTTTTACTGATCTCTAATAAACTTTTATCTTCTCGAAATCTTAATTGTGCTATTGGCTTCATATGTTTGGGCAACAATCCATAACAAATTTGCAGTGCTTTCCGGGACAAATCTAAGTCCTTTAAATCAAGGGCTTCTTCCGCCAAATTTTCTATTAAATCCGGGCTAAAAAATAATTTACTTCTTTTGAATTTTGATATGTGCCCCATCACCTGATAGCGAGCTATGTTAAATGCCCAACCCTGAAAGTGCCCTTTTGGATCATACTCGCTCGCTTTACGACACAAAATAAGATTAGTCTCCTGCAAAACATCTTCAGCCTCCGTTCTGTTGGGTAGGAGGGTCAAAATATAGGCATATAGAGGTTTCTGCAAAGCTGTAAGCTTTTGCGAAAAATCAAATGGTACTAGGTTGTCTTCCAAAAGATTACAATGAAAACGGAATGAATTTTTTGTCAATCATATGCAGTTTTAGAACTAATTCATATAATTTAACTGATTGCGAATAAGCTAATAATAACCAATATTTAAAAAATGCAAAAATGGCAAAGTATTTTGCTTATAATAATCACACTGATCGTTTTCGGTGTAGGGTTTTACACTGATCAAATTAAAAAAAATACAACTAGCGGATATGATGAATCTCTTGTAATTGAATCTACAAAATATGCTCAATCGCATGACGAACATTCGGATATTTTGTCAGAAGAATCCTCGGTTTGGGCCAAAACAAAATTTATTATTGAAATCCCAAAAGGAAACCCCGATGTTGCAACCTTTCACAATCACGCCCTGCTGGGCAAGAAATTCCGTCAACACTTGCTTCAGGCTTTAAGCGAAAATAAAACTGTTAAAGAAATAATATTTAGCCCATTTGAGGATATTTCTACAAATGAACCCAGTATTTTGCAGTCTTTGTTCTCCGCCCAGGTGAACATTGAAAAACCAACTCAAATCATTTTACATGTACGTGGGCACTCTCAAAAATCCTCCTCCCTTCTTGCTGGTCTAATTGTTGAAACTTATAAGAATTCCATTTTGAACGAATCTAGGAACAATCCAATCCTCCCTGAACTCATTAAACAAAAATCTAAAATTCTTGAACTTGAAGAAAATCAATTAACTCTGTCCAAAAATTTACAAAAGGAAAAAGGACAAAGTAAAAATATTTCAATTGAAGAAATTGCGATAAAATCAGAACTCTCTCAGGTAACTTCAGAAATTGATGCCCTTATTCTTATTTTAAGGGAAATTGAAAGTATTCATTTACAAAAAAAGGATTCAAAAAACTATTTATCGATCAATTCACTTGCCTCCTTCGGTCAGGTTCAGGAGATTTTATCTCATATTGAACAACTCAGTGAAATGATAATAAACCAATCATTGGACCCTGTTCTGGAAAAAGAAATTTCAAAGAACCTTATAAGCTTAAGAGAATCCTTAAATAAAGAACTCGCCTCTGGAATTGATCACATCAAGGACGAATTGAAATCTACCGTTTTAAGGCAAAAAGAACTGCACGCGAGACTGGTAGATTTTGAAATTAATAAAAAGGATGATCTCGCTTTTAGTCCTAGGCTAAAACTATTAAAAGCTCATAATCTACAACTTTCTTTAGTTAAAGAACAGTATGAAAAGATGTATCTTGCCTGGGAAAGCTCTAAGGAGGGTATTGTTTTCAAAAAAGCAAAATAAGGCTTGTTTTGCTTGTTAAAATTAACTGATTTAAAGTTTTTTCTTTTCAAAAAATATTTTCTTTATCTCCAGATTAACCTGCTCACCATGAAAATTCTTTCATATCCATTTGACCGACCATATTAATTTCAATCATCGTTATTAAACATCATAAATTCTACTTTATTCTGAAATAATGACCTCAGGCAAAAGCAATAGCCCCTCTAGGTTTTCCTCTGTTCTACCTATTTTAAATGTTTTAAGTTGTTATTCTAAATCATCTCTTATTGCAGATTGTCGGGCATCTGTAAATGTTGCCCTATTAGCAATACCTCAGGGTATGGCATATGCTCTAGTTTCAGGGTTACCCATCAAATATGGTTTACTTGGCTCAGCAGTTTCTGCAATAACGGGAAGCTTATTCTCTAAGTCCAAGTTCATTACCCTTGGCCCAACTAATGCAACCGCGGTTTTACTCTTTGGAGTTTTTGCATCAATTGGCATGATAAATCAAGAAGGTATGGCTGAAGCTAACTCCCTTTTAATTCTGCCGTGGATTTTAGTATTATCAGGTATTTTCTTATTACTTGCTTCTTTTTTAAAAATTTCGTTCATGATCCAATTTGTTTCAAGAACAGTCATTACAGCGTATGTAACTGCGGCGGCTTGTTTAATTATTGCAAATCAGGCTAAACATATTTTTGGACTTGAGTTAAATGCAGAAGGTGCATTAGCAACTTTCTGGCAAATCGCATTTGCAACAATTCTGGCATTGGGAGATATATCAGCTCCTGCTTTATTCATTAGTTTTGTAACAGCGGTTATTTTTTGCATTTTAGAATTCAAATTTAAAGCATTACCTAATGTTGCAATAACTCTAATTTTATCGGCACTAATAAATTTTATCTTTGCTGATGATATAGGTTTTGTTCACACTTTAGATAGCTTTGATTCAAGTGCTGCCATTGGTGGAACATTTAATTTTCACACTTTTTCCAATAACAGCGGTCCTATTATTTCAGCATCAATCGCAATTTCTCTTCTCTGCTTACTTGAAGGGCTCTCCATCGGAAAATCGCTTTCCGCAAGAGCCGGGCAAAGAATCGAAACCAACCAAGAAACCCTAGCGATCGGAATGGGTAACATAGCGTGTTCCATTTTTTCAGGAATGCCTTCATCCGGATCACTTACTCGCTCAACTCTTAATATTCAATCTGGGGCAATGACTGGGGCATCTAATCTATGGACAGGGCTTTTTCTTGTATTAGGATATTTGTTGCTAGGGTCTTTTGTTTCTTACATTCCTGTTCCGGCATTAGCTACTTTAGTAGTTTTTATTGGAGCATCGCTGATCAAGGGGAGGCAAATCCAGGCAGTTTCACGAGCCACTCGATCGGACGCAATAACCTTCTCTGTTACCCTTTTAGTTGGTCTTATCTTCTCCTTACAAATGGCTATCTTTGCAGGTGTTGTAACATCGATTCTTTTATTTCTTCGCAAAGTGGCAGAGCCAGAGATGGTCGAATATGGGTATAATGATGATGGCGAACTGGCTGAATTATCTGCCAAAACTCGTCGCCCTGAACCAGAGGTTTCTATTGTCCATGTTGAAGGCGAATTATTTTTTGCAGCAGCAGATTTATTTTATGAACAAATTAGGCGAGTTGGAGAAGATCCTAACCTCAGGGTTCTAATCCTGAAATTATTAAATGCCCATCATATGGATGCCACTTCAGTCATGGCATTAGAAGAATTATTGGATTACCTGAAGGAGAAAAACTGTCATGTACTGCTTTGTGAGGTTAGAAGAGATGTTCTTCGTATTCTTAAGAATGCCGGAGTTCTATCTCGAATGAATCGTAAAAATATTTTCCCGCACACCCAGTCAAATCCGACACTTTCAACTGCAAAAGCAATTAGGCGAGCCAAATTTCTAACTACCGGGGAACGGGCTAAAGTAACTATTTTCGCCGATCAAATTTCTAAAAGCTAGGCTTTTCCTGTTGGTTCCAATCCATAAAAGGTGTTGGTATTTAAAAAACTCCAGTGGGCCACATCCTTTATTTCTACACCGAATAATCTAGCAGTATATTCACCAATTATTGCCAAATTACTGGGTTCGTTTTGTTTACCTCTTTTAGGAACTGGACTTAGATATGGGCTATCAGTTTCAAGAATTATATTTTCTAAGCCCTGAAGTTTCATTGCATTTCTCACAAAATCATTCTTTTTATAAGTCAACATTCCCGTGAAGGAAGCACGCCCTCCCCTATCTTTTAATTTTTGCATTTCTTTTTCTCCTTCGGAAAAACAGTGAAATAATACTTTTCCCCAGTTTGCTTGGGCGAGTTCTAATATTTTCATGCAATCTTCAAATGCTCCCCTTGAATGAACAATAAGAGGTAAATCAAACTTTAAAGCTACGGCCACCTGTTGGCTAAATGCCATTTTTTGCATACGAATTATTTGATCGGCCAAAGATTTATCATTTGGTAAATGAAAGTAATCGAGACCAACCTCACCAACTGCAACCGGGGGGGAATTTGATTCAAAAAAATCTTCCATTTGCTCGATTTCTTTTTTGAAGTTGTTGTTCACATAACAAGGATGTAGCCCAGCTGTATAAAAAATTGTTTCTTTATATTGACGAGATAAACTTTGGTAAATTAACCAGTCGTCAGGCGATGTTCCTACAGCAGTCATTCTAATAACTTTATTTTTTTCAGCTCGGATAAGAACATCCTCAAGAATTCCCTTGTTTAAATACTCCTGAAGGTGACAATGACTATCGAACCAATTCATCTACTCGACTGAAGTCAAAAAATTTGTCATGTTCATACTTTTATATTCTATATAATCAATTTAGATATCTTACTTATCATATAATTACTTCAAATGGAAAACATTATCATTCTCGGAACTGGCTGTGCGGGTTTTACAGCAGGAATTTACGCAGCAAGGGCAAACCTAAATCCCCTAATCCTCGAGGGGAAGCAACCAGGTGGACAGCTTACTACAACATCGGAGGTGGAAAACTTCCCTGGATTTCCTGATGGTGTCGACGGATATTCCCTCATGGATCAACTTAGAAAACAGGCAACTAGATTTGGGGCAAGAGTAGAAAATGCATTCATTGATAAAGTTACTTTGGACCAAGAGTCCAAAACTTTATACGCGGGTGAAAAACAATTTGATACAAAATCTGTTATTATTGCAACGGGTGCAGCCCCGCGTTTACTTGGCATTCCCGGGGAAATGGAAATGTATGGCGGCAAAGGAGTGACCACCTGTGCAACATGCGATGGCGCATTCTATCGCGACATGGAAGTTGTCGTCATCGGCGGTGGGGATTCTGCCTGCGAGGAAGCACTTTTTCTTACTCGCTTCTGTTCAAAAGTAACACTCGTTCACCGAAGAAATGAGTTACGGGCATCCCAAATAATGGCCGAACGGACACTTGATCATGAAAAAATCAATGTAGTTTGGGATAGCGGGGTAAAAGAGATTCTTCCAAATGAAGATGGAAAGGTTTCTGCAATTACAATTGAGAACTTGTTAACCGGTCAGCAGTCTCAGCTTACATGTAAAGGGGTTTTTATTGCCATCGGGCATGTGCCAAACACCAAGCCCTTTGAAGGTGTCTTACCTCTCGACCAAAATGGTTACCTAGTTCCCGAAATTGGATCTCAGGTTAAGACTGAAATCCCAGGGGTTTATGTTGCTGGAGATTGCGCGGATCATGTTTTTCGACAAGCAATAACCGCAGCAGGCATGGGGTGCCAAGCCGCTATTGAAGCCGAAAGATGGCTGGCAGAACTTAAATAGTTTGCTTTGTGGGAGAGAAAACTTCTCACCAAAATATTGCCAATTATTTAGCTGCGGCACAGTCTGAGTACCCCGACGAAACGGCCATTATTTCAGCTAAACATGGGCAATTTAAATCGAGATCCTTTAAACAACTTCATAAAGAAGTCACTCTTTGTTCAACTTATTTTAAATCCAAAGGAATCTCAAAAGGCGACTCGGTCCTTTTAGCGGTTAAGCCCGGGTACCAATTGATTTTAATTGCTTTTGCGTTATTTCACCTCGGTGCTGTTCCGGTAATTATTGATCCCGGAATGGGAACAAAAGCATTTCTGAAATGCGTACAAAATACCCGACCAATAGCTCTTGTTGGTATTCCATTAATTCATATTTTAAGTAAACTTTTTCCCAGGGCTTTTCGGTCTGTCAAAAAAACTGTATCTGTTAATCAAAATACTTTCATCAGTAAGATTAACCAGTGCAAATTAGAACAAATTGAAAACCCTGCCCCTTCTTCCTCGGACGAACTTGCGGCAATTGTTTTTACATCTGGATCCACGGGTATTCCCAAAGGAGTATGCTACACGCATCAAATATTTAACGCCCAGATTGCACACCTCAAAACAGACTTTGGTCTGACGAAAGGTGAAAATGATCTGGCTACGCTACCCATTTTTGCTTTATTCAATCCTGCACTTGGGATTACTTCTGTCATTCCAGAAATGAACCCCAGAAAACCTGCATCAGCAGACCCACGAAAACTAGTTCAAGCTATGCAGAAGTATGAAATAAACACCGCATTTGCATCACCAATTATTGGTGGAAAAATTTGTTCATTTTGTGAATCAAATAATATCTCACTTCCGCTCGTTAAAAGATTGCTTCTTGCGGGAGCCCCGACAAATCCAATTTTGATTAAAAATTTATCTAAATTTATACCAAATGGACAAGTCATCCTACCCTACGGTGCAACGGAAGCCTTACCGCTTTCAGCAACAAACCAAACGCAAGTTGGACAATTAGAACATAGTATCAGCTCAGGAAAAGGTGCCTGCCTTGGAAAGCCACTGAATGGAAATGCCATTAAAATAATGCCCATCTCCATGTCTCCTTTTGAATCTGGGAAAAACTGCCCAAAAGAACTTAAGCGTGGAGAAATTGGTGAAATCTGTGCTTCAGGAGCAGTGGTTAGTAAAAAATATTACCGTATGCCTGGCGCAACTTGTGACTCAAAATTCAACGATGGGAAAAACTATTTTCATAGAATGGGGGATTTAGGATATTACGACGAGAATGGACTCCTACGTTTTATGGGACGGAAAGTGGAACGAGTTATCACCATAGATGGACCTTTAGAAACAGAAAGGTGCGAGCCTTTAGTTAATTCAATGAAAAACATTTCCCGTTCCGCTTTGATCGGTATCGGAAATGGAAAAGTTAAAGAGCCATGCTTGGTGGTTGAGTTGAAAAAAGATAACATGATTTCATTTGAAACTTTAAGAACAAATATTCTTAAGGAATTAAATTTCCACTTACCAAAATTTACTTTCCGTTTTGTTGTTTTGGAAAAATCCCTACCTGTAGACTCACGACATAATGCTAAAATTCATCGTTTATCATTGGCGAAAAAATGGACTCGTAAGATTGAAAAGCAGCCATCTCTTTTCACTCAAACATGAAAATAATAATTACAGGTGGAAGAGGATTTGTAGGAAAAGCACTCTCGCAAAAGTTTATCAATTCTAACCATT
>Ga0209630_10003925_pt1 | contig 13283 bp, 16 predicted proteins | sample COG_01_FD_184745 | JGI IMG/M metagenome (GOLD analysis project Ga0209630, IMG submission 184745) | Pelagic Microbial community sample from North Sea - COGITO 998_met_01 (SPAdes) (version 2) | ecosystem: Environmental > Aquatic > Marine > Neritic zone/Coastal water | place: Helgoland, sampling... | reverse complement strand
CTACAACAGAACTATTAATTATATCTGCATTTTTATTTTTACTATGTTGATATTTATTTTGAATATAAAATTTATGATATTTAGTACAAGTTAATATTGAACCATCACTAGTATGTACTTCAATTAACTCACTTTCTTCACTTGTTTGAAAAACAGTAGTTCTACTAAAATCTTTCCCATTCCATACTTCAACTTCTTTATCTTTTAAATCTTCTATTTTTTCTTGACCATTTTTTGTTAAAATTAATGTTTCACCGACAACACACAAATTGCTGCTCTTAATTGTACCAAGATTTTTTTGATTTGATTTAATATTTGCAGCATCTTTATATAATAGATACGGTGTTCCTGTCTCCATTTGAGAATCTAAAATTTTAATCCACAATTCACGTGCATCAATTTGTTTATTAAAACGTCCTTCTTCTTCATATTGTAAATATAATTTTCTATATTTATCTCCATAACAATCACTTAATCCGGGACATTTATCTGGACAAAATAAAGACCAAATTTTATTTCCCATTACACGTTCCATAAATAAATCACTTAACCAGAGTGCATAGAAAAGGTCACGACATTTGGATTCTTCATCTCCATGATTCTTTTTAAGCTCTAAAAACTCTTCAACATCTGGATGATGGGGTTCTAAATAAATAGCGAAACTGCCATTTCGTTTTCCACCCTGATCTACATAACGAGCAGTTTTATTAAAAACACCTAACATTGGGATAAGTCCATTTGAAACACCATTTGTTCCTCTAATTTGTGAGCCACTTGAGCGAATATTATGAATATGTAATCCAATTCCGCCAGACCATTTTGAAATTTGCGCACATTCTTTAACAGTATTAAAAATGCCATCAATAGAATCATCTTCCATACCAATTAAATAACAAGAGCTGAGCTGTGGTCTGGGTGTTCCTGCGTTAAAAAGAGTGGGAGTTGCATGAATGAAATATTTTTGTGACATATAATCATATGTTTCTTTCACTTTTTCCATATTTAGTCCATGAACAGTAAGTGAAACACGCAACCACATATGCTGGGGGCGTTCTACAATTACATTATTAACTTTCATTAAATAAGCACGTTCAAGAGTTTTAAAACCAAAATAATCAAATAAAAAATCGCGTTGATAATCTATCATAGAATCAAGTGTTTCTTTATAGTCTTCGCAAATTTTCATAATATCTTCATGAATTAGTTTATAAGAAGCATTATTAACATCTTTAAAATCATATAATTTTTTAATTGTTTCGTAAAAAGATGAACTAGTATTTTTTTGAAGATTTGAAATAGTAATTGCACTTGCCATTTTAGTATAATCAGGGTGAGTGGAAGCCATTGAAGCACATTGCTCGGCCATTAATTCGTCTATTTTGGTTGTTTGAATATTGTCATAAAGCTGGTCAATTACTTTCATTGCAAGTTGAGCATGAATAATATTTGCTAAACCAAATTCTTTAGCAATAGATTTTCCTCTTTTAAGAATTTTATCAAAAGAAATTATTTCTTTTTTTCCATTTCTTTTTAATACATACATATCAACTGTATTATTGGATTTGTTATTTTTCATATTTATTTTACTATAGTAAATATAAAAAAATAGTTTTAAATAATTTTAAAATATATTTAATTTTTTTATATATATTTATTAATTAGTTCTTCTTCTGGAAACACCCATGCATCTTTGATATTGTGCTAAACATTTTCCCTCTTTTAATTTATCAATTTGTTTATCTTTCATAATTTTTGCTAAATTTTTTTTTCTTTTTTCTGCACTTCTTCTTATAGAACTAGATGTACGAGTTGGTCTTTTTTTACCAAATAAACTAACTCCTCCTCTGGTTTTTCTAGTTTTTCTTGCCATATTATATTTATATATTAATATAATATATTTTTTATAAATATTTTTTATAAATTAATTAAACAACCAGGTTTTGGAAAATCACTCTTTGATTTGTCATCTTCCATTTTGAGTTTCCTTTTTTTACTATATCTGTCTTTATAACTCCCGTCTTCCCGTTCTTTAACTAAAGTATTCCAAAATATTTCAATTTGTGGTAATACATTTGCAAACCAAAATTTATTACGCATTACTAAAACACAACTTATAACTTCTAATTTCCAATAAATTGTTTTTATTAATTCTAAATCTTTATTTTTAATTATTTGTTCTTGATACCAACTTTTATATTCATCACTATTAACATCATTTAATAAAAATGGCGGATAAATATATACAGGTTCATCACCTTTTAAAAATTGTAAAAATGTTCCTTTGTAGTTTGATTCGTCAGTGTCTTCTAAATACTCCTCTAAATCAGTATATTCTATAAATTTTGTTTCTAAAAAATCACATTCATTTAAATTACAAACCTCCATTTGCAATTGCATTTGAATCCAATATTCCATTTTTGGAATACCAGTAATTTCACGCGATACAACATTCTTAATTTCTAACATACGTCCAAATAATTCACTACTTGCATCACAAATAATACCATCAGGCGAAGCAGCAATAAAACTATAATCTGGATGCGGAACACAGCCAAATTCATCTACTTTTGTAGTGTTAATATATTCATAGTATAAGATAGAAACTGGTTCATATTTTTGTCCCCAATGCATTGGTGAATTAAGATTTGTGGTTTTAAATTTATTAATGTCAATTGGTTCACATTTTTCAATAATTAATTGGTTTTGACTATATTCACTTACAAAAATTTTATAAATGTTTGATGCTGTTAAAGTTGAATTTCTAAATAAATACCATTCATCTGTTCTTTGTTCTGGTTGTTTAATATTTTTTAATAAATTTAATTGATTATTAATTTTAACATTATTTATAACAAGATTATAACTTTCATTATTATGATTTTTTCTAATATAACTTTTATTATATGATCTTTTGGGTATAAAATATTTAAAAACTAAAATATTAGCAATTCTAGCACATTTATATAAAAGATTAACACTTTGTATTTCGCTTAATTGATATAAGTTTTCAATTATTTTATGTTCAATATAATGAACATAAACAATATTATATGCATGTTCCCATACGTCATCATAAATATCATAATATATTAATTGTAATACATTATTTTCAATATATTCTGTCATTAGTTTAATAACATTTTCAAGTAGATCATATATTAAGTTTTTAAACTTGAATTCTTTTAAATATTTATTTAATTTATACTTATTGAGTAAACTATTTGTTGTAAACTCCAAATTCATAATACTAATTTAATAATATATTAATTATTATACATATTATTAAATTATATTTAATATCAATTTAAAAAATATTTAAAAAATATATTTTTTATTCATCGTGAATTTTTAATGTTTTAACTTTACCCCTTTTATCTTGTGGTAAACATTTAACTGTAGAAATATGTTTATCATCTTTTCTTAATATAAATATACGAGTATCTTCATTGAATATAAGAAATGGAATATTTATTATAAAATTTTCTTCTTTATTATAAACAATTTCTTTTGCTTTTGAAAGATTTTTACGTTCTATTGTTTTTTGTAAATAATCTTTTGTATAAATTACTTCATCATTTGAGAGATTATATTTTGTTTTTAAAATAGTTTCAACATAATTATTTAATCTTAATAATTTTTGAGTTTTGTTTAATTTTGTCCATGTTTCTGCTTTATTTGCATTTGATTCATCTACTAAAAAACTATTTATTTTAGTATCGTTTGATATATTATCATTTTTTTGTAAAATATCATTACCATTCAATAACATTGTTTTATATGCTAAATTTTTTAATTCTTGACAACTATCAGATTTTTTATTTTTTAATGTTTCTTTTTCGCTTTTAAAATCTTCAGCTGTTTTGAATTGTTTATCATTTATTAATAAATTTACTATTTCTTCTTCATTATTATCTTCTTTATTTAACGTCGCCATATTATATTATATATGTTTTTAAGTTTATACTATTTTAATATATATAACTAGTTATATTAATGAAAACGATAAACATACAAAGTAAAAAAAATAACAAAATACTAGATAATGAACCTGAAAAACCCGATAAAATACGAGAGAAAATAGTAAAATTTAATAAACAAAACTGTTTAGACCCATCAAACAATTTTATATTATCAATGAAACAACACAGTGAACAAGTAAAAACTATTAATAATCTATATATGGGTTCACAATTTGAAGAACGTAATTTTATTTTGGGAGAATTAAAAGCCAAAATAAACAGCTATAAACAACAAGATATAAAAAAAGATTATCACGAATATACAAAGTTGATTACTTTAGATAATGTAATAGAGAAATTAGTGAGTTGTAAATTAAAATGTTATTATTGCAATAAAAATATGAAATTATTTTTTGAAAAAGTGAGAGACGAGGAACAATGGACTTTAGATAGATTAAATAATTACGATGAACATAGTAATGAAAATACTATTGTTTGTTGTTTGAAATGCAATCTTCAACGACGAAGAAAAAATAGTGACAAATTTTTATTTACAAAACAATTAGAAAATAATATAATCAAAATTAAAAAGTCAGATTCTAGCATAAATTAAATATTAAGACGCTGACACTTATTTTTTTGGTGAGCATTTTCTCCTAATATTCTATTTGTTCCATTGCTTATATCGTTTGTAGTATTATTTGTAATATTATGTTGAACTATATTATGATTAACTCCTTCCAATTCTTTCATTGTTTGAATCTGTCTAATAATATGTCTTTTCAAATTTTCTTCTACATCGCATTTAACATCATCTTCTAGTTCTAAATACCACTCTACACGCTTTAATTTTATTGAAAACACAAGTTTATTATCTTTATATTTTTCTTCAATAACAAATAATTTTTCTTTTATAATACGATTTAAAATATAGTGAATATAGTTTTTATATTCTTCAATACTTAATGACGAAACAATAACACCAGAATAAATAGTTTTAGTTGATGTTGTCATTTGTTCCATAATTATTTTTATAATACTATATTTTTATAGTTTTAATAAATAAAAAATATTATATTTTTTATTTATCAATTTTTTTTTACAAGTAAAACAATTAATATTTTACTTAATATATTCTTGCAATACTGGCTCAATAAGTTTAATCAAAATATTTTGATGAAATTCAGAAATAGTATTAAACCAAGAAGGTGGAGTAATATTTAAAACATAACCACAAGCTTCTTCATCATATACTTTTGTTAAAATCATTTCTTTTGTCAAACGTTCTAAAAGAGTTGCTATATAAATGGTAAGCGGTTGATTATTAACACTACAAGAAGACATGGAATCCATTAGTTCTTCAATTTTATCATTATCGGTAGGAGCACATGGAATACAAATAGCACAGTTCTCAATATCCATAATTTGAATAATTATATTATTGCTTTTGGTTTAATAAATAATAATATAATTATTTATTTATCAATTTTTTTTATCATATAATAATTCAAGTAATGCCACTATATTTGTATTACTAATTGTTATATTATTTTTACCAAATTGTTTTTCTGGATATTTATTATAAAATATTTTTTTCAATTCATTAGTAGATTTTAATTTATTATATAATTTTTCATATTTTTTTGTTACTTTAAAAATTCCAGTATATGCATTTTCTTCTAGACTAATAAACATTTGTCTTAAAAAGAAATAACCATCTTTATATTTTTCTAGTAAGTTATTATCTAATAATTGATAAATTGTCCACATTAATAATTCACCATAAGGACAGTCTATTGATTTATATTCTTGTTTTTCATCAGGTTTTATTGGTAACAACCAATTTAACCATTTTTCTACAACATGTCCTTCTAATTTATTAATAGAATAACATTTATAAGAATCATCAAATATTTTTTTTATATTGTTTAATTGCCGACCTGGTGGTTCATTTTGGTAAACAAAAATTTTTCTTAAAAATAAATTTTTTATTTTATTGGATCGAGAAGATGAATTACATTTTCTAGAGCGAGAAGATGAATTACATTTTCTAGAGCGAGAAGACGAATGGTGTGATCTAGAGCGAGAAGACGAATGGTGTGATCTAGAGCGAGCGGATGAACCTCCTATATTTTTTTTAATAGTTTTTTTTATACTTATTTTACGCATTATTAATATTATAATATATTTAAAAAAAATATTAAAAATATAATCCCATATTATTTCCTTTTCTTGAAAATCCTTTTTTTATATAATAATTTTCTAATAATGGATGACAATCCAAAATTACTTTATAACAATTTTGCTGTTTTGCTATTTGAAGAACATGTTGTAAAAGTAAGGCACCAACTCCTTTTTTTTGTTCTTTTTCTAAAACAACAAAATCTTCAATATGACCTACACATTGTCCATTATGTATAATCTTCTGTTCAATAATTAATGTAATTGCACCAATAATATTATTTTCTTCATCTAAATAAAATTTAATAATATGATTTTCAGGTAAATTTTCAAATATAGTTTTTAATTTAACAAAAGTCATAATGTTTCTATCAAATTTTGTAAATATACTATATAAATCTAAAATTTGATTATAATATTTTTGATCCAATACTAAGTCTTTATCATTTAATATCATACTAATATATATGTATTATTAGTTTAGTGTTTAAATTTTTAATGAAATATAATATACTTAATTAAATTTTAATTTAAAACTATGTACTAAAGATTACATAATAAAATGGAATATAATACACAAAATGACCTATTATTAAATAAATTAATGCAATTTTATCATAAAGACAATAATTTTGAACAAATGTTAGAAATTATTAATGGGCAATCAAAAATATCTTTACGAATAGTAGATTGGTTTGCTACAAATTATTCCAAAAAATATTACACAGTATATAGCATTCCAAGTGAAAGTAGATTTAAAGTGTATAATGATTATAAACTTAAATTAAAGGCATATAGTAAAAAGCGTTTTGACCCATTTTGTAGATGGGAACGCATAACAATACCATTCAAAAATGATACATTTATTCAAACAACAATAGGACAGCTCAATTTTTTTAAATGGGCTTTAGAAAATGAAGTAATAACTTATATTACAGAAAATTATGAAGCGATAGATAAGGATATGAATATAAGAAATAGTGTTACAAAAGCAAAAAATTATTCAATAAGTTCAACAGATAGTAATTGTTCTACTACTTCAAACAGTTCAAATGATTCGCTGGGTTCAAATAATAGTAAAACAAGAAAAAAACGCGAAGAATTGTCTAGCAATGCATCTAAAGGAATAAAAAAAGAGGAAGTATCAATAACCGTGAATTTAAGTTAAAATATAAAAAAATATAAAAACATATAAAATATTTTTATTAAAACATATAAAATATTTTTATTAAAACATATAAAAATATTTTTATTAAAACATATAAAAATATTTTTATTTATTATATTAGCATTATTTATGAAGCGATTTTTTCCAACACTAAATAAATATTCTAATTATATTTTTTGCAATAATGCATCAAACAGTCAATTACCAGAACATGTATTAAATTCTAATCATCATTTTTTAATAAATAATTATGTAGAACCAGAAACAAATAATATATTATCAAAATCACTTACATCCCATATTGAAGAAGCCAAAAAAATAGTAAATATAATATTTAACAATAAACATGGAGATATTGTTTATGGGGGGTCTTGTACGCAGTTAATATATAATTTAGCAAATTCAATGGAAAAATATTTAAAAATTAAAAACGGCGAAATTATATTGGCTGATTTTAATCATGAATCGTGTATTACTCCTTTTGAAAGAATAGCAACAAAAAATAATGCAATTTTAAGATATTGGTCATTAAACAAAGATGACCCTAATGATAAATATAAAATATGTTATGATGATTTGTTAAAAAATGTGAATTGTAATACAAGTTTAGTAGTATTGCCTCATGTTAGTAATATTTTAGGTAATGTTTTGGATATATATTATTTAAATAAAGAAATAAAAAAAATCAATCCAGATACAAAAGTATTAGTAGATGGTGTTTCATTGATGCCACATGGACTGATTAATGTGGATTATTTTGGATGTGATTTTTATGTAGTTTCTTTTTATAAATTTTGCGGGCTACGTATTTCAGCTCTTTATATTAAAGATAGTGATTTTATTTATAATATAGAGAATCAAAATCATAATCTATTTGATAATAGTGAAGATTTTTCTAAAAAGCTTGAAATAGGGGGTATTAATTATGAAAATATGAATTCTATTATTGGTTTAAAAGAATATTTTTTAGAAATTGCGAGATTTTTTAATTATAATAATTCAAAAGTAAGCAATGATTTTTTGGAATTTAACAGAAAGTCATTTGAATTTGTAATAGAAAAAATTAAAATATATGAACGTGTATTTGTAAATATGTTTAAAGTTTTTTTAAACAATAATCCAAATATTGAAACAATGGAAACTAAAGATTTGCCAAAAGTCCCTATATTTTCATTGCTTTTTAAAGATTATGATTTAAATTATGTTAGTTTAATTTTAAATGAGATTGGAGTATTAACCAATAATTCAACATTTTATTGTAATAGATTATTTGACTATTATAATTTAAATAAAGAAAATGGTACATTTAGAATTTCATTAATGCATTATAATGGATTTGATGAAGGGAATAAATTAATAGATTATTTAAAACTGTTTAAAAAAATAGACTCAAATTTTTGTTATAGAGTTGATTCAAATTATAAAAACAGAGTATGTAGTGAGTTAAAAGATTCATTTAATTATTTAAATCGTGATATGTATTATGAAGATAAACGAATGAGAGCATTTTCTTTATTAAAAATTACTAATGTTAATAATATTGAAATAATAGGAAATTTGCAATATTATTCTTCATCAAAATATAATAATAATAATAATAATAATAATAATAATAATATTATTAGAAAATACAGTAATATAGAACCAAGTATTTTAAATAATAAATGTTTCAAATTTTTATTATATACTTTTTATAATGAATTGAAAAATCATTATAATGAAATAAATATAAATTATATTAAAGTCCATCAAATACGTGTTTATGTATCAAATAATAAATCAGAATTAAATAATTTAGGAATACATCAAGAAGGATATAATGCAATTGGTATTGCTTGTATAAATAGAACAAATATTAAAGGTGGTATAAATTTAATATATGATTCTTCTAAAAATTTAATACATGGTCTTCAATTAGATGAAGGAGAAATGTTAATTTTAAATGATAATAAATTATATCACGATATTTTACCAATAGAATTATATAAGGAAGAAGATGATGAAGGGTATAGAGATATTTTAGTATTTACAAGTGTCTCGTAATCGTCTTTTTTCATAATTTTTATAATTATAATTATAAAAATCTATATACATATGGCTAAAATAAAAATAATTTTATATTTTTTGTTTGGATGTATGTTTGCTAGATTACTTATGGTTTATATTGCTAAAATTATAAATGTTAATTATTTACCATATTATGGTTTAATTACATTGATAATAAGTGTAATGTTTTTAAAAAATTATATAAATAATTCTAATTTTGAAACAGGATTTTTTGGAAATAAAGTTTGGTGGAATAATAATAGATTAATACATTCTTTATTATATTTTATTTTCTCAATTATGGCTTTTTATAAAAATAAAAATGCTTGGATAATTTTATTAGTAGATACAATATTTGGATTACTTAGTTTTATCTTTAAATATTTTATATAAACATATTAACTACTACAAAACTGTTTGGGTAACTGGATGCGTAAAATTTAATCATATTTTTTTCTAGTTGTGTTAAATTATTATAATAATTTGTAAAATTAGCATACGTATATTGAGAACCTTGTAATAGCAATAATAAAATTAAAGCAATTATACATTTTTTCATTATTATTATTATTATTAATTTAATATTAAATTAATAATTTAAATAATAATATGGGAAATAGTCAAAGTATAAATAAAATAAATTTTGAATCAGTTCAAAATATAATAAATAATAACATTACTTGTGGTCAATTTATGATTATTAATACATTAGAAAATAATAATCAAGATTGTCTAATAAAAAACACACTCTCTCCACAAGAAGAAATTAATGCATTAAATAATTATTTAAAAAATAATAAATGTATAAATATATTAATTTATGGTGAAAATTGCTGTGATACTAAAGTTATAGATAAATTTAATCAACTTTATAAGCTAGGATTTAGTAATTTATATATTTATATTGGTGGATTATTTGAATGGCTTTTATTACAAGATATTTATGGTGATGATGAATTTCCGACAACAACCAAAATAATTGATATATTAAAATATAAAGGTAAATCTAATAAATTTATTAAATAACTATATTTTAATAAAATGGAAAATAAAAAAACCGATTATAATCACAAAAATTCAGTAATATTAATAATGGCAGGTGGATTAGGGAAACGAATGATTTCTGAAGTTCCAAAAGTTTTGCATTTAATAAATAATAAACCAATGATTGTTCATGTAATTGAAACATCGTTGGCATTAAAAATACATAAAATAGGTATAATAGTTGGAAAATATTATGCAGTTATTAAAGAAACATTAGAAAAATACATAGACCCTAATATCATAGATAAAAAAATAAATTTTATAATGCAAAATGAAGCATTAGGTACAGGACATGCTATATTATGTTGTAAAAAATTTTTAGAAAAAATGCCAACTTACATATATAATGTTTGTATTTTATCGGGCGATGTTCCATTAATAACTACTGAAAGTATTAATAATTTATTAAATGATACAGATTTTTGTAATATATTAATTGCAAATATAGACGAACCAAGTGGATATGGAAGAATAGTATTAGAAAATAATAAAATAATTAAAATAATTGAAGAAAAAGATTGCAATGAAGAAGAGAAACAAATAAAATTTATTAATAGTGGAATTTATAGTTTTAATATAAAAGTTTTACTACAATATATTGATAAAATAGATAATAATAATAAACAAAATGAATATTATTTAACACAACTATTTGAAGTATTTGTGAAAAATTATATTCCAATTAATTATCAAATTGTAGAAAATATTCTTGAAATTAGCGGTGTAAATGACCAACAACAATTACTTATTTTAGAAAATTATATAAAAAATTGATATTTATAATAAAAAATTATAAGATTAATAAAATTACAAATTTTTCATAATTATGGAAAATAATAAAATAGATATTAGTGTTGATAATTTCAAAGAAGCTTTAACTTGTGGTATTTGTCAGGAAATTGCAACATTACCAGTTCATGGTATTTGTTGTGAAAATGCAAAAAGCATGTCCCCTGCCTGTTTATCTTGTGTTCGTGCTTATTATGAATTAAATAGACCAATACACGTGCGAAGTGTTTATTCAAAAAAATCATATAATGGTTGTGGTTGTAATCTTAACATAAAAAATAGACGTAGTGAGAGTTATTATTGTCATACAACACAATTAGATATGGTTCGTAATTTATTTGGACCATCAATTTGTCCTAATGAAGGATGTAATGTTTCTTGTAGTACAACTGCTGAATTGCGTAGACATTTGAATGGCTCAACTACTCCAAATGATAAATTTCCTGCTTGTATAAAAGCATTTACAAGATGCAAGTATTGTGGAATTTATGGAAAAAGAGAAATTATAGATGGTAAACATTTTGAACAAAATCATTCTTTAATACAATGTACTGTTTGTTGGAAATATGTAATGAGAGGAACTGCATTAGAACATTATAATAATCACAGACGTGAATTGTGCATATTTAAAGATAAGATTATTGCATTAGGTTTAAAATAAAAAAATAGTTTAAAAATATAATATTAATATTATTATATTTTTAAATTTTATGGATATTGACACTATTCTCTTGGATTTAGAAGTATTGAAACAACTTAATCCAAATGATAAACTTGCTGTTAATTTATTACCTGGAAACACATCATTATCTGTTCATGCTAATTCTTTCTTTTCAAATATAAAAAGAAAATATAATGGTTATAATAGAGAAAATTCAATTAAATATTTAGAAGAATTAGTTGATAAAATAGAAAAAAATACAAAATTTATAGTAAATTCATCCCACGATGATATACGCAATAATTTAAAAAATGCAATTATAAATGCAAATTTAGGAATTACAAATTTACAAGAAACATATACTGATGATTCTATTATTGTAGCAAAATTAACATTAATATTAAATAAATTAAAAGATTGTATAATAGTATTAAATAATGAATCTTTATTAAATAATGTATCAGCAAGTATGATGACTTCAATAGAAAATAATAATGAATTAGAATAAATATTATTTTAAAATATTTAAAAACCAATATAAATATTACTTGTTAAATTTATTAAAAATAAATATCTGTAATGAACTGCAATATTATTTTAAATTCTATAGATAAAATATTTTGCGAAGCAAGTAATGGTTTTCAAATTAATAAAATATATTTTGAAACTTACTTAAATTATATTTATAATGATTCAAAATATTATGATGTTATTACTAAAAACACTACTCATAATATTACACTTATAGAAAGACTTAATAATTATAAAGTTTCTTATTACAATAGTTATAATTTTTTATATATATTGTTTATAATATTTTGTTGTGATCGTTGTCTTATTATAACATTTGGTAATAAATCGCGATGGTTTCAATTACATTCTTTAATAAATTTAATTATTAGTGTAAATATTTATCCTGAATTTTTAAATATATCAACAACAAATATTCTAGACATTAATAATAATCCATATTTAAAATTAACACCATTAATTAAAAGTTATAATTCAAGTTTTTATATTATTGCTTTACATTTATATCATATAATTAGTTTTAAAAATTTAACATATTATGACTATTTTCATCATATTTTATTTGTTTTAGGTGGGGTTGTTCCTTGTTTTTTTTATTTGGAAACAAACCAATATGTAATGGCTTATATTGCTTGTGCTGGATTACCTGGAATAATTGAATATGGAACTTTGAGTTTATATAAAAATGAAAAAATTACTTTAATAACACAAAAAAAAATAAATAGTTATTTGTATATTTATTTTAGATATCCACTTTGCTTGTTTGGCGTAACAATAAATTATATTAATTATAATTCAAATATATTAAAGGACAATTTAATTTTAACATTATACTTAAATTTTTTATTATTTTTAAATGGTTCTTTATTTTCATTTTTAACTTTAGAAAGTTATTTTCGTATTT
>Ga0209630_10003923_pt1 | contig 13286 bp, 12 predicted proteins | sample COG_01_FD_184745 | JGI IMG/M metagenome (GOLD analysis project Ga0209630, IMG submission 184745) | Pelagic Microbial community sample from North Sea - COGITO 998_met_01 (SPAdes) (version 2) | ecosystem: Environmental > Aquatic > Marine > Neritic zone/Coastal water | place: Helgoland, sampling... | reverse complement strand
CCAAAATGCCGAAAAGAAAATGCAAGATAATGCAGGCAAGAATAAAGTATTTTCATATTTTTATAAAATATATAAATTTGGTAGTTTTGAAGCTGATGGAGAAGCTTCAATTTATTCAAATTTGAAATCCGCTTTTAAAGCAGCATTTTCCCCCTCTAGGGATAAAGTAACGGCTTTTGAAAATGAAATAGGTGAAGTAAAAAACCCAAGATACTCTGACCCTACACTGTGGAATAAACAGGTAGGATTTCCCACCTATTTTACTACTAATAGTTCTGTTGATTTTGTTAGATTAAAAATCTCTCCCATACAAAACCAACACTTTATAAGATTTGGAACCTTTTTAGAATATTTTGAAAAAAATGTAATCCCAAAAATTGATAACGATGGAACTAAAACTCCTCCCCCAGTATTAAAAATTGATTATAATCCTAAGAGTAATATATGTTATGTTGTTGATAATTCTATTTCTCTCAATCCAAACAAAACTCTTGTTTCTAATACTTCTTTCTACTCAGGAACAGAAAACCAACGAATCTACCCGGAGCTTAATCTTTTTATTAACACCACCTCAGAAGGTTTTAAATACGGTAATATAATGAATGTTTATTTTAGCTTCAATAGAATAGAAGAAATCATGGATGGTGTTGATGCTAACAACCAAATTAGTGTGTATAAGGTATTAAAAAGTTTAGCAACTGATATAAATGAATCTTTAGGGAATGTAAATAATATTGAACCTATTATAGATAAAGAATCAAATATTGTTAGATTTATAGACCAAACCCCTATTCCAGGATTAAAAACTATAGCGAAATTAATTCCTGGATACGAAATTTTTGAAAAACCTGAAGCTATATTAGAAATTTTTGGAATTAACCCAACAAACAATACCTCAAACTTTGTAAGGAGTGCAGGAATCACCACTGAAATTAGTAAAGAATATGCAACTATAATTACTATAGGAGCCACAGCTAATGGAGCTATCCCAGGTGCTGAATCAACTGCATTTTCTAAATGGAACGTAGGTATTGAAGATAGATTTAAAAATAAATTAATAGATGGTGAAGCTGAAAGAGGACAAAATTTAGAAGACCAAAATGCTAGAGTATTAGAGAAATATGTACAGTTTATAGGTCAAAAATATGAAAAATTAGGATTTACCCAAACTGGAAATGATGTAGTTATAAGTTCTGATTTTATTAAAAATAACAAATCTGCAGCCTTAGATTATTATATATATGCCCAATCAGAGACAAGCAACCAAAATTCAGAATATATAGAATCCTCAATAGGCTTTCTCCCTTTTAATTTAAAACTATCGATGGATGGTTTAAGTGGGGTAAAAATTTATAATAAAATAAAAGTTAATGTTGCATTTTTACCTTCAAATTATGATGAAACCTTATCATTTATAGTAACAGGGGTTAATCATAAATTAAGTAACAATGAGTGGGTAACTAGTTTAGATACTATTGCTACAACTAAAGAAAAACAAGTTTTACCATCCAACATATTAGATACTGAAGAATTATTAAATGATGAAAACCAACCTCAACCTTCATCTCGCACGAGTGAGGGACCTGTTGCTCCTCCACTAACTGATGAACTGTCTGAAGAAGAACAATTAATATTACAAGCCTCGGCTGAAGCAGAAAGAATTGAAGCAGAAAGAATTGAAGCGGAAACCGCAGCAGCCTCATCATTTTCAACAAGAAACTTTAGTGAATAACCTCAAAAACTAATAATTAATATGTCTAATAAAATTATAAACACCCCAGATCTATTAAAAGGATTAACTTTTGGGGCTACATCACCAAGTAAAAATGTAGTATACTTATCAGGAAATGACCCCTCACTTATAATAAACCCTCAAAAAATAGGTAGATCATCCTACCGGAAATCTGATATATGGAAGTCTTTAAAAGCAAGAGAAATTAAAAACGGTTTACTTGATCAAAAAGACCCCACTCAATTAGTATTTATAGGAGAAACTAAGGGCGCTAACAAATTATATATTAACCCCCAAACAAAAAAACCAGAATATATGCTTCACCCTTCAGCAGCAAAAGCATGGTTTAAATGGAGAGATGAAATGGATTCAAAGGGTATAGCTTATAGAGTTTCAAGTGGATACCGATCATCGGCCCATCAAGGTGGGTTAGGTTCTGGTTCAACAGTAGCATCCCCAGGTAGCTCTCCCCATGGAGTTGGTGGTGCTTTAGATTTTGGAAATTTATATGGAATAGTTGGTGGGGTAGGTTCCCCTTCACCAAATGCCCAAGGTAGGCTATCTAAACAATATCAAGATATAGCTAAAGCAGGAGCTAACCATTTTTGGTATAATCCTTGGAGACTTGCGGATAGTAGAGGAGTTGATGAAATATGGCACTTCGAGTATTGGGGGCCACTTTAAAAAATAAAAATGCAATATTTTCCTAAATCACAAATACAACCAAATCTTTATACCAATGGGGAAGAATTTGTTTTTATAAACAATAGAGAAAAATTCTACACAGGGTACTATTATAAACTATCTACAGGAAAACAATATACAGGTAAAAATCCTGATAATGGACCTGGGATTGAATTACTTCCTGCTAAGGATGATGTTTTAAAAACAAGCTTAGATAGTGATGCAATCCCTCCAACCCTATCTAATTCTCCCTCCGCAACTAATGTAGTTAATTTAGTTGAACTAGATTTACAAGGAGATGACGAATTATACTATTATGACAGTGGTGTGGTTTTTGGTTACCCCCCTCTTAAGGATTTTCAAAGAAGATTACTTCCTCCACCTTATTATTCTTCACCAACAGGTAAAGATTTCGAAATAGGAGAATATAGAAGATACTTTGCTAAAAAAACTAACGAATTAATTTACATTGAAATATCTAAAGAAACCTACACTAAATTTAAATCTAACGACCCCACAGTAGCCTCAGATTTATACAATTGTTTGTTCTTACCATGGAACATAGATGGAAATCCGGAAGTTAATATAAAAATAGTATCCCAAGTAGAGAGAAACAATAAATGGTATGGTTTTACTTCCTATTTTCGAGGTAACTTTGGATAATTAAAACATTTTTATTATATTTAACTCATGTTTTATATAGTAGAAACCCAAGAACAACTAAACGACTTTAATAAAAAGGGTTATAAGGAAGCTTACATAGAAGTTATACCATACTCCTATAAAACTCATCCAACAATTACTAATGTTAGTCTAGTTTATATAAGACCCTTTACATCTACTAAAGGTTACATTATGACAGTAGACCACAGCGAGGGCTTACCGTTAAACAGCGATTTAATTGGAGAATCAATTGGTAAATTCGATAAGCTGTACGTTTGGGGTAAAAAAGAATTCATGCATTTTTACTGGCAGTTCAAGGAAGCAATTGATTTATCTTTATTAGCCCCTGATTATGAAAAATTATCAACTCCTACACATAAGATATTAGAACAAAGAAATAAAAACAAACAAGATATTAATAAGATTATCCCATTAGTTAAACACTATGAATCGTGTGAAGAAAATTACAATAATTTAAAAAAATACAAAGATGCACAAGTCAATAAATTTTACAACAACACAGTACCCTTGGTATTCAAATTTATCGAACAAAATGGTATACGAGTGGATTCCCAACTCTTCGAAGACTACTTCGACTGTAATAGCCAAAATAGAATCTACACTCAATACAATCTCAACACTACAACAACCAGACCCTCAAACAAATTTGGGGGAATAAATTTTGCTGCTTTAAATAAAGAAAATGGATGTCGTAAGGCATTTATTCCTGAAAATGACAAATTCCTTGAAATGGATATTTCAGCATATCATCCAACACTTGCTGCTCGCCTTGTAGGTTATGAATTCGATGCAGAAGATATTCATGAGTCATTTGCTAAAATGTATAAGGTAGATTATAAAAAATCTAAAGAACTTACATTTAAACAACTATATGGCGGAGTATTCAAGCAATATAAGGATTTAGAATTTTTTGTAAAAATACAAAAGTATGTAGATGAATTATGGGAAAAGTATAATAATGAAGGATTTATTGAATGTCCTATTTCTAATCATAGATTTGAAAAGGATAAATTAGATGATATGAATCCACAAAAACTATTTAATTATCTACTCCAGAACTTGGAAACGTCACTTAATGTTCGTATATTGAAGCAGATAATAGAAAAAATAATGAATGCCCAAACTAAGTTAGTGCTTTACACTTTCGATGCATTCTTATTTGACTTAGATAACAGTGAAGAAATAATAATAGAAGATATAAAGAATATTTTCAAAGAATATGGATTAAAAGTAAAAATTAAGCATGGAACAAGTTACGATTTTGAATAATGTTAACAATATTTATGGGGAGAAATACGATTTTGAAAACCCACTAAATATAGGAGACTTGAATAACAAATTATTTTGTACCTTCACTACATTGGAAGGAATTGATGGGTTAATAAAGGAATTAACCTCCCGATATTCTATAATGTATAATAAGATGTTTGTTCTTTACATTAAGAGCAATGATGAGTATGTTGTTACTTACAATGTAGATCAGGGTAATGTTCAAGATATACCTGAAAATACAATTTTAGTTCATAGAAAAAAAGAAACAAATACTTTATATACTATAAATGCTCTAAACGAGCTAATTAAAAGCCTAAATGGTGGAGTAGTAGATACTAAATTCCCTATAGATTGGCAACACTACAAAAACTGTGTTTTATTAACTCAACACAATGAGTTAAAACAGCTAAATACAAAAATTCATAAAATAATTGAATTATAATTTGGCTACCGCATTCCCCTTCATTATATTTACCCCGTATTAATTATTAAAACTTATAAAAAAATGGATTTAAACGCTATTAAGTCGAGATTGAGCACCTTAAACAAATCATCAAACTCGCAAAACAAAGAAAAAAAAGATTACACATTAATTTATTGGAAACCTAGAGAGGAAGGAAAATATCAAATTAGATTTGTTCCCTCTCAACACAAGGTTACTAATGATCCCTTCCACGAGGTTATGATGCATTATGGAATTGGAAAATTTCCAATTATGGCTTTAACAAATTGGGGAGAAGATGATCCTGTTGTTGATTTTACAGCTAAATTAAGAAAAACATCTGAGCCTGAAAATTGGAGATTAGCTAAAAAATTATCTCCAAAATTGAGAATATTTGCTCCTGTAATTGTTAGAGGGGAAGAAGATAAAGGAGTTAGATTATTTGAATTTAGTAGAACACTTTATATGGAATTACTATCAATTGCAGATGATGAGGATTATGGTGATTTTACTGATGTTGCTTCAGGACATGATTTTGTAGTTAATGCTACTAAAGTTCAAGATAGGTTAGGATTTAACTTAAGTTTAAGACCAAAACCCAAAACTACTCCTTTAAGTGAAGATGCTACAACTGTTAAAGAATGGTTAGCTACTCAACCTTCATTACTAGAAGAAAGATTTAAATACACTTACGATAAATTAAAAGAAGAATTACAAAAATTCATCTCCGAAGAAGAGGGGGATGAAGGTGAAATCACTTCTGAAAAACCTGTAGGATTTGAGGATGATAAAGAAAAATCAACTTCAAATAATTTTGATTTAAGTACTCAAGGTAAAAAACCAACTTCTAAAGCAAACGAATTCGATACATTATTCTCAGATGATAATAGTGACAATGATGATTTACCATTTTAAATAGAAGAGTATGGCAAAAAAGAAAACACTACAGGAGGCAGTCTCCAAAGAAATAAAATCTAAATTTGACCTAAATTCTTTTAAACAAAAAAAAGGACTTAAACAAAACGTTAAGTTTAAAGATCAAGAATGGATACCGCTTTCAAAAGCATTCCAAGATGTAACATCAGTTCCTGGAATACCAATGGGACATATTGTTCTACTTAGAGGACACTCAGATACGGGAAAAACAACTGCGCTTTTAGAAGCTGCAGTTGCTGCCCAAAAGAGACAAATCATGCCCGTTTTCATCATTACAGAAATGAAATGGTCTTGGGATCATGCTAAGATGATGGGAATGGAAGTTAATGAAGTTGTTGATAAAGAAACAGGTGAAGTTGTAGATTATGATGGTAATTTTATCTATGTTGATAGAGAAACTATTCATACAATTGAAGATGTAGCTGTGTTTATTTTAGATTTAATTGATGAACAAAAGAAAGGTAATTTACCTTATGATTTATTATTCCTATGGGATTCAATAGGATCAGTACCTTGTGAAATGTCCATTAAATCAAATAAAAACAACAACGAATGGAATGCAGGTGCAATGTCCACCCAATTTGGAAATAATGTTAACCAAAGAATTACATTATCTAGAAAGGAATCCTCAAAGCATACTAATACATTGGTTTGCATTAATAAGGTATGGACCGCCAAAGCAGAATCTCCAATGGGTAAACCTAAATTGATGAATAAGGGTGGATTTGCTATGTGGTTTGATTCAACTTTTGTAGTTACATTTGGTAATATTTCAAACGCTGGAACATCTAAGATTAAAGCAATTAAGGATGGCAAGCAGGTAGAATTTGCTAAACGTGTTAACTTACAAATTGATAAAAATCACATTAATGGAGTTACCACAAGGGGTAGAATAGTTATGACACCCCACGGTTTTATCAATGATACTGATAAGGAACTTAAGGACTACAAAACCCAAAACACAGATGCTTGGAGAAAGATTTTGGGTGGAGGTAATTTCCAAATTGTTGAGGAAGATCATGAATACAATGATATATCCTCTTACACAGAAGAACCAGAATAAACTATGAGAAAGAAAGAATTATTAGCCCTCCTGAATGAAGATCAGGAGAATGACACCGATATGCTTAAAGGTGAAAGAATCCTACTAATAGATGGATTAAATTTATTTTTTAGAAACTTCGCAGTACTACAGATGGTTAACCCAAAAGGGGTACATATTGGAGGGTTAGGTGGTTTTTTTAGATCCTTAGGAGCATTAATACGACAAATCCAACCCCATCAAGTCTATATGGTATTTGATGGGGCTGGTTCTTCAATGAATAGAAAAAACATCATTCCAGAGTATAAATCAGGTAGAGAAAATCAAAAAATTACCAATTGGGGGGCATTTGATAATGTAGAAGAAGAGCATGATGCTAAAGTAGACCAAATGGTAAGAATCATTCAATATTTAAAAACCTTACCTGTTAAAACTGTATCGATAGATAAGGTAGAAGCGGATGATATTATCGCATATTTAAGCCATAAAGCGTTAAAACAACCCGGTGATAAGGCAATCATAGTCTCCAGTGATAAGGATTTCCTTCAATTGGTAAGCGACCAAGTTGTAGTTTATAGACCTATGGAGAAGCGATTCTACACTAAAGAATATTTTCAAAATAAGTATAAAATGTCTCCTCAAAATTTTATTATTTATAAAACCTTGTTAGGAGATAGTTCTGATAAAATAGTAGGAGTTAAAGGGTTAGGAGAGAAAAAATTACATAAACTCTTCCCCGAATTAAGTACTAGAGATGTTTCATGGCAAGACATTTTAGATATTTGTGAGAAGAAATTCAAAGACCATATTATATATGCTCGGATAATTCAAGAGGTAAATGAATTAGAAAAGAATTATAAAATAATGGATTTGAGCAATCCAATGATGGATGAAAATGACAAAACATTTTTAAGTGAATTTGTAGAATCTAAAGATTTAAATTATCTTCCCGAGGTATTTACAAATTTATACAATGAAGATGAATTGGGGGGGATGATTAGAAATTTAGATTTCTGGTTAAGAGAAAATTTTTTAAAATTAGTTTCAAAAAAATAAGTTATGACATTACGAACAATTGAAGAATACGGCGCAGGTTTTCAAGTTAAAGTACTATCCGCACTTTTAACACATAAAGAATTCCTAACAAATATATATGATATCCTAAATGAGGATGATTTTCCAAATCAATCCCACAAATGGATTATAAAGGAAATACTTAAATATTATGACAAATATCATACTGTTCCCTCATTAGATATCCTAAAGGTTGAAGTTAAAAAAATTGAAAATGAAGTTCTACAACTATCAATCCAAGAACAATTAAGAGAAGCATACATATCCAGTGACAACGACTTAAAGTATGTTATGGAGGAATTCTCGGCTTTTTGTAAAAATCAACAATTAAAACAAGCATTGCTTTCCTCAGTAGATTTATTAAAAGCTGGAGATTATGATTCAATAAAATTTATGATTGAAAATGCTATGAAAGCAGGCAATGATAAAAATTTAGGTCACGAATATAGTAAAGATATTGAAACTAGATATAGAGAAAACAATAGAAAATTCATATCTACACCTTGGGGTAGTATAAATGATTTATTGCAAGGAGGATTAGGTGGTGGAGATTTTGGGTTGATATTTGGTAACCCAGGAGGAGGAAAATCATGGACATTAGTTGCTTTAGGAGCACATGCTGTTAGATTAGGCTACAATGTTTTACATTATACTTTGGAATTGGGTGAAGATTATGTTGGATTAAGATATGATGCATGTTTTACAAAAATACCTGTAGATCACTTAAGTAAAAATAAAGATAAAGTAGAAGACATAGTTCCCCAACTTCCTGGAAAATTAGTAATAAAAGAATATTCGCCTGGAAGAGCTAGTATCCATACGATAGAATCTCATATTAGGAAATGTATGACCCATGAAATTGAACCAGATTTAATTATAATAGATTATGTTGACTTACTCTCATCAAAAAGAAAGAATGTTGATCGTAAGTATGAAATTGATGATATTTATACAAGTACTAAAGGATTAGCTAAAGAATTAAACCTACCAATTTGGTCAGTTTCTCAAGTAAATCGTGCAGGTGCAAAAGATGACATTATCGAAGGAGATAAAGCCGCAGGTTCTTATGATAAAATAATGATTACAGACTTTTGCTTATCATTATCAAGAAAAGCAAAAGATAAAGTGAATGGAACTGGAAGGTTTCATGTTATGAAAAATAGATATGGTATGGATGGATTAACATTTGGAGTAAAAGCAGACACATCAACAGGTACCTTTGAAGTTCATGACTATAATGAAGATGATGAATTAGTAACAAATCGACCCCAAACAGCTCCAGGAGAAATGGATAATTGGGATAAAGATCATTTAGCTAATCAAGAGGTTACGAAGAATTTTTTTATTAACAGTTAAAATTTAATTAAAACATGGCAAAACCAAATTTACTTAAGGAAAGAATAGTCTATAAACCCTTCGAATATCCCAAAGCAGCTGATTATTGGCTTAAACAAAATCAAGCACATTGGATTCATACAGAAGTTCCAATGATGAGCGATATTAATGATTGGAAGCAAAATTTAACAGAAACTGAGAAAAATATTATAGGCTCTATCTTAAAGGGATTTGCCCAAACAGAAACTGTAGTAAATGATTATTGGACCGGATTAGTAACAAAATGGTTTAGAAAACCTGAAATAATAGCAATGGCTACTACTTTTGGGGCTATGGAAACTATTCATGCTGAAGCTTACTCTTTACTTAATGAAGAATTAGGTTTAGATGATTTTAGTGAGTTCCTAGAAGATGAAACAACTATGGCTAAAATTGAAACTTTAATGGAAGTTAGAGATAGCTTTAATGGAGAGGTTAATTGGCATAAAAGAGCAACATCACTAGCAATATTTTCTGCCTTTACAGAAGGTGTAAATTTATTTTCATCATTTGCTATTCTACTTTCATTTAAGATGAGAAACAAACTTAAAGGAGTAGGTCAAATAGTAGAGTGGTCAATTAGAGATGAATCAATGCATTCAGAAGCAGGATGTTGGTTATTTAGAACTTTATTAGAAGAAAACCCTCATCTAAAAACACCAGAATTAGAAACAGCAATTAATGAAGCAGCTTTATTGTCACTTCAACTTGAACTTGATTTTATAGATAAGGTATATGAGTTAGGAGATTTAGAAGGTTGCTCTAAATATGATTTAACAAATTTTATTAAAAATAGAGTTAATACAAAATTAGGAGATTTAGGATACAATCCAATAATCAGCGATATAGATATGTCTTCAGTGAACAACATGAAATGGTTCGATCATCTATCAGCAGGAAAACAACACACCGATTTTTTCGCAAGTCGGGTAACTAATTACAGTAAAGGAACTAAAGACTGGGATGCCTCAGCAATATTTTAAAGTATGGACAATAACGATTTAACAGCAGATTATACACAGTGGGAAAGAGGTAAAGATTATCCTGAATTTTTTGATGAAGTAGCTTTATCTACAATTTCAAAAGGATATCTCTTACCTGGAGAAACACCAAAAAAAGCATACCGTAGAGTAGCTCATGCAGTAGCTATGAGATTAAACAGACCTGATTTAGAGTCTAAATTTTTTAAATACATTTGGAATGGGTGGATTGGTTTAGCATCCCCCGTTTTATCAAATACCGGAACTGACAGAGGTTTACCAATTTCTTGCTTTGGTGTTGATACACCAGATTCAATTAGAGGAATAGGCTTAACTAATGCTGAGTTAATGAAATTAACTTCACAAGGTGGAGGTGTTGGAATTGGTTTATCTAAAATTAGAGAAAGAGGAACAACCATTAAAGGAAATGGTAAATCAGAAGGGGTAGTTCCTTGGGCTAAAATATTTGATTCAACGATAATTGCTACGAATCAGGGCAGTGTGCGAAGAGGGGCTGCTAGCGTTAATTTAGACATTAACCACGAAGATATCCGTGAATTTTTACAAATTAGACGTCCAAAAGGTGATCCAAATAGACAATGTCTAAATTTACACCAATGTGTTTCTATTGATGATTCTTTTATGAAAAAACTTCATGATAGAGACACTGAAGCTATGGATGTATGGCTTGATATTCTAAAATCAAGAGTTGAAACAGGTGAACCTTATATAATGTACTCAGACAACATTAATAAAGATAACCCAATGGCTTATCTTATGAATAACCTTAATGTGTCAATGACTAATATTTGCACAGAAATAACACTCCACACAGATGAAGAGCACTCGTTTATTTGCTGTTTATCTAGCTTAAATTTGGCAAAATACGATGAATGGAAAGATACAGATGTTGTAGAAACAGCTATTTATTTCTTAGATGGTGTAATGGAAGAATTCATTCAAAAAACTAATGGTAAAGAATCTATGGTTCGAACTCATAGACATGCTAAAAAGGGTAGAGCATTAGGGTTAGGAGTTATGGGTTGGCATACATTTTTACAACAAAGAGACTTACCATTTAATTCTATAGCTTCAACAGCTTGGACACATACAGTTTTTTCTCAAATAAAATTAAAAGCAGAAGCTGCAAGTCGACAATTAGCAGAAGAATATGGTGAGCCATTATGGTGTAAAGGAACGGGAATGCGAAATACTCATCTATTAGCTATCGCCCCTACAGTATCTAATTCTAGAATTGGTGGATGTTCAGCAGGAATAGAACCTCAACCTGCTAATGTTTATACATTTAATGGAGCTAAGGGAACATTTATAGTTAAAAACCCTGAATTAGCTAAGGTCTTAGAAGAAAAAGGATACAATAATGAAAAAACATGGGATCAAATTCTAGTAGATAACGGATCAGTTCAAAACCTTTCAAATACAATCCTAACCGAGGATGAGAAAGAAGTATTTTTATCATTTTCTGAAATAAATCAATTGGGGCTAGTTCAACAAGCTGCCATCCGACAGAAATATATAGACCAAACTCAATCATTAAACTTAAGTTTTGACCCTACAGATTCTCCGAAATGGATTAATCAAGTTCACCTTGAAGCATGGAAGCTTGGAATTAAAACATTATATTATCTTCGTACTGATTCAGTAATTAAAGGTGATTTGGGGTCAAGAATGGCTGAGTGCTCTGGATGTGAGGGTTAGTGGGTCTTGAATTTCTCCCACATATGTATAACCAAAACATAATATGGTAGGAATTTATAAAATAACAAACCCTAAGGGACAGGCTTACATTGGTTTATCAAAAAAAATTGAAGAAAGATGGAGATCATATGCAAATATGCAGTTTAAAGATTCAAATGTTAAATTAAAAGAATCTCTAGAAATCTACAACTACAAGGACCACATATTTGAAGTCCTAGAAGAAATTGATATTTCATCTATAAGTAGAGATGGGGGAAATGCTTTGCTTCGTAAACGCGAAAGGTATTGGATTAAAGAATTAGACACATTTTACAATGGTCTAAATTGTAATGGTGGAGGGAGTGGTTGTGATTCACATACAGCTGAATCTAAAGCAAAAATAGGCAAAGCTAATAGTAAACCTAAGCCTAAAGATTTTGGTAAAAATAGAAAAAAATGGCAACACACCGAAGAATTCAAAGAAAAATGCAGAAACGCTCCTCGTTGTCCTATTTTAGTATATGATATGGAAGGCAATTTTATAATAGAACTTCCAAACCAAAAGAAAGTTGCGGAATATATAGGAGTTACCAACACATCAGGAATACAACGAGTATTAAGAAAAAAACCTAACCAAAACAATAAGATACCTACTAGTATAAAAGGTTATAGGTTAGAGTACTCTTCATATATTTATAACAAACATAAATTAAAATGAAATTCATAAGCGATATATTCACAGAAGACAAAAAAGATAATAAATATTCTTCTAAAAAAACATTAGGAATTATTTCAGGTATACTTGTATGTCTCGCCTTTATTGGAGATGGCTTCCATTGGTTTACTTTAAACGAAAACCTATTTAACTCAATGCTAATATTTTCAGCTACAATGTTAGGAGTATCAGCAGGAGCTTCAACAATTAAAGCATTTGCTACTAACGATAAAAAAAACAAAAAATGAGTGAAGATATAGAATGCCCTAATTGTGGGGCCAAATATGAGGTTAACGTTACACCTAAACCTCCAACATCTGAATCAAACTACATTTGGTTATTCGATAATGGTCATGGTGGTATTATAGATGGTGTTTACCAAACAGCAGGTAAAAGATCACCCCTATGGCCTGATGGAGAAATCTTATATGAAGGAGAATTCAATAGAGGCATTGTCAATAGACTAATGAAATTATGTACAGATGCAGGAATTGAATGTGTTAATTTAGTTGATACACAAGAAGACATGCCTTTATCAGAACGTACTGATAAAGCTAATGACATCTATCGTCAACAACAAGATAAGGATGGTAAACCATGTATTTATGTTTCTGTTCATGCTAACGGATTTAGTGATGAATCAGCAAATGGTT
>Ga0209630_10003913_pt1 | contig 13303 bp, 6 predicted proteins | sample COG_01_FD_184745 | JGI IMG/M metagenome (GOLD analysis project Ga0209630, IMG submission 184745) | Pelagic Microbial community sample from North Sea - COGITO 998_met_01 (SPAdes) (version 2) | ecosystem: Environmental > Aquatic > Marine > Neritic zone/Coastal water | place: Helgoland, sampling... | reverse complement strand
GTTAAATGGAGCAATATTTTTTTTTTAGATACACTACTATCTATTATATAATTAAATAAATTATTATAAATTATAGAAATATTGTTTTCCAAAATATCTATTATATTTAATATTTCTATTGAATTTAGCTCTTTATTACTTATAAGTTCTTTAAACAAATTTAAAAACTCTTTTATATGTATATTATCTATTTTATTAATATCAATATTTTGTAAACCATCACTTAATATATTAAAAATATCATTTATTTCTCTCTTTTTAAATAAAATATATTCCTCTCTATAAATATTAAATGGAATCTTCAATAATCCATCTAAATATTGACGTGCTTTTGAACCTGAATCTTCTGACTTTGATTTGATTTCTTTTAATTTTTGCATGGCCTTCTCTTTAACACTGTCTTTCGCTTTCATCAAACAAATCTGTTGTTCCAATGGAATTTTATTATTATCTATATTGGACAAAGTAGTTGTATATTCAATAGTTTTATACATCGCATTTTTAAAAAATTTCTTACAATTCCATGGTAAACTATCATATAATTGCTTTTGTTCAAATGAATCACTATTTGTCTGATTATCGTTTGACAATAAATCATATAATAAATAACTTATATATTGAAATTCTTGTTTATTATTGTTCAACAATAATTGTATCAATAATGTTCGTTGTCCAAATAAATCACTTCCTATGAATTCCTGTACCAAAGAACTCAGCGTTTTTTGACCCAACGTATTTATTTGCGTCATAATAAAAATATATTTATTAAATAATTCTTGATTACTATAAACCAAATACTCTTTTATTGATAATATATTATAATAATTATCCCATGTTTCTTTTATAAAAACTTCATTATTATTCAAACCATTGTTACATATAAATTCCAAAAGCTCCTTTTTCCTATTTTCAATAAATTTATAACTCATATTATTTAAAATAACATCATCTATAATTGCATTTATATTTAATGTTCTTTTATGTTCTGCATCATGAACTATTATTTTTATACCATGAATACGTAAAGTAAAATTATTTGAAGTACGCATCAAATCAAAACATTCCAACATATTTGCTTCTTCTACCAAAGTTTTATCATCTATTAATTTATTTTTTGAAACAACATTAGATTTTAATGAATTATTACTTTTATTATTCCAATTTATTATTTTATAACTTATAGGATGAATATATTTTTTTAATACATCATATTTTAAACATAAATCATCATTTAATAAATTATTTTCAATAAATGTACTATTTAAACATATTTTCAATAAATAATCAAAATTATATATGCCATAATTCTTTATTATTGAAGACAAACTATTATTTATATACTGTAAATCATTTATTATATTTTCATTACTTGTGCTATTTAATAAATTTATAACCTTTTCAAGACTTTCTATACAACTATTATAATCATTTGTATTCAAAATATTCATTAATTTATATTTATTTATTGCACACTGGATATTGTCTATTACATTTTTATAAAACAATATCTTTTCATCATAAATATTGACCATATTAATTGCTCTTTATATTATATTTATATATTAACGAAACTTATATATATATTAAATAATTGTTTTAATATACAAAATTGAGAAAAATATTATTTAAACATAATAAATACTAAACTTAATTAATATTTATTATGGGAATTCCATTTTACTTTTCATACTTAATTCAAAATCATAAAAAAATTATCACAAAAATAGAAAATATAGAAAATATTGATAATTTATTCTTAGATTCTAATTCCATTATTTATGATTCATTAAAATTTGAAAACTTTATAAACAAAACACAATTTGAAAATTATATTATTGAAAATGTCATTAACAAATTACAAATTATTATTAAAAATATTAATCCAAAAAATAAAACATTTATCGCATTTGACGGTGTCCCCCCTATTGCAAAACTTACTCAACAAAAAAATCGCCGCTATAAAAGTCATTATCAAGCCAAACTATTTGCTAAACCTGTATTATGGGATACTTGTGCCATTACACCCGGTACAAATTTTATGAATAATTTAAATAATGCTATTAAAAAACAATATTCAAATAATGCAAATATTATTTTAAGTTTAACCGACATTCCAGGCGAAGGAGAACATAAAATTTTTGAATATATTAGAGAAAACTTTGATTTAAATGATTCAAAGAATATCAATAACATTGTTTATGGTATGGATGCCGACTTAATTATGTTATCACTTAACCATTTGAAATATAGCAAACAAATTTATTTATACAGAGAAACACCACATTTTATTAAATCGCTTGACAATAGCCTAGACCCTGAGCAAACTTATTTAATCAATATTTTAGATTTAGGTAACCAAATTTATAAAGAATTAACAGATGATATTAGTGTTCAAAAAGATACACCTGATTGGTTAAAAGAAGCAAGTGATGTTTTGGATAGTTCTTTAAATAATCTACAAATTAATGGTCAAACATTTTATAGTAAAATTGACGATTATATTTTCATCTGTTTCCTACTTGGGAATGATTTTATGCCACATTTTCCAGCAATTAATATTAGAAGTAATGGATTTACTGTGTTACTTGAATTATATAAAAATCTATTTAATAATAAAAAACAATTAATTAAAGATGGTAAAATTGTATGGGCTAATTTCAAACTATTTATTGGAAAAATCGCTGAAAATGAAGAAGCATTTTTAAAAGAAATTTATAATTTACGTGAAAAACAATCCAAAAGAAATTATAAAGAAAATAGCGATGAAGAAAAAGAATTTAAATTTAATTCTATACCTTCATGGGAAAGAAATATTGAAATATATATTAATCCTTTTGAAGAAGCTTGGCAACATAGATATTATAATAGCTTATTTGATGTTGATATTACTAAAGACAACAAAGATAATAAAGCAATTGGAAATATATGTACTAACTATTTACAAACCTTACAATGGACTTATTATTATTATTCAAAAGAATGTGTTAATTGGAACCATTGCTATAATTATCATTATCCACCTTTATTGAGTGATTTATATAAATCGGTTCCTTATTTTGATAGTGAATTGGTTTTGAAAGAAGATAAAAATATTATTCATCCACATTTATTATTATCTTATGTATTACCTAGAGACAGCCTTAATTTATTACCTCCCAATATTCATAATTATTTATTAAAAAATTATGAAAATCATTATAAAGAAGATTATGATTTTATTTATGCATTTTGCAAATATTTTTATGAAGGTCATGCTAAATTTCCTAAATTAGATTTTAAAGAATTTAGTGCTAATATTAACAAAATTATTTAAACTTTATATTAAGATATTATTTTGAAAGAAACATATTTAAATATGTTATTTTAGATTCATCTAATTATAATATGCATATAAATTAACTAGTTATTAAAATAAGGCGCCAATACGTCGTTTTTATATTTCAATGGATAATCATTTCCATAAATACCTATATTGGATATACGACTTGGCGTTAAAATTATTTTACCATTTGGCGCTAGTGTTCCTCCTGTATATGTGAAATTGCTTTTATTGTGTTGAAGCCCTGATGTATAAATATTGGTAATTGGGTCATATATACCTATGTTGGCAGAATAATGTGGAGCGAAAATTATTTTACCATCTGGTGCTAATACTCCTCCGTCAAATGCGGGGTTCACTTCATTATGTACATCCCCAGTTGAAAAATGATCTGTGTCAGGGTCGTATATACCTATATTAGCCGAATAACTTGGAACAAGAATTATTTTACCGTTTGGTGCCAATACTCCTCCCTTCCACACACCAGCAGAGCCAGTGCCATCTCCTAATTTGAAACTTCCAATAGGACCATCACTTGGGTCATATATACCTATATTACTTGCATGTGCAGGAATAAAAAATATTTTACCATTTGGGGCTAATATTGCTCCCTCAAAGGTCGCGTTTGAGCCGTTGATGGGTAGTAAGTGTGGTGGTCCATTGGTATAAATTTCTGTTATTGGGTCAAAAATACCTATATGAGTGTGGGATGCTGGTGCAAAAATTATTTTACCATTTGGTGCTAATACCGCGCCCACAAACAACCTTGAATATCTTGCAAAACCAGTAGATACGCTAGTGTAAGTATCTGTATATGGGTTGTAAATACCCACGTTCGGTTGGAAATATGGAGCAAAAATTACGTTACCATTTGGTGCTAATGCTCCGCCCGAAAAGGCTATTTGTTCGACGTCTCCCGGTGTTATTGGTGCACCACTACTATAAATTTCGGCGTCTGGGTCAAAAATACCTACATTAGATAAATCTTGTGGAATAAAAATTAGTTTACCATTTGGGATTACTATTGACGTAGCAAATGGTCGAATTCCATATGGAGGGACAGGATGTGCATTGCTGTCTCTAAGAGAATCATGAGTATAATATATATTCTTTTGTTCTTTAAAATTATTAGCAATTTGGCTTATTATTGCTGCTGAATTAGTAGTGTTCGGTTCTAAATCATATAATCCAGTGAGTCCGTTTACTTCTTCGCTTCCACCGCTATTACTTGCCAAAAAAACCAATGAAGCATCTATCTGTGTTAATTTATCTGAAACATTTGTATTATTTAATGTTAAACTACTTTTCACATTTAAATTACTACATATATCTATATTTGAAAAATCAATTACTAAAGTATTTGAACCATCTATAGTAGTTCCATATATACTTCCTAGCTCACTCATTTTATATATATATTTTTAATATATATATAAAATCACAAAAATTTTAATATTATTATAGATAATGGATTTTTTAAAACTTATTAAAATAAGGAGATAATGCATCGTTTTTATATTTCAATGGATATCCCCCCCCATATATACCTATGTTTGCTGAATTGGCGGGAACAAAAATTATTTTTCCATTTGGTTCTAATACTCCTCCTGAAAATGCCCCAGCGCTTTTTCCATGCGTATGTCCATCAGTATATGTATTAGTAATTGGGTCAAATATACCTATATTTGCTGACACAGATGGAACAAAAATTACTTTTCCATCTGGTGCTAATACTCCTCCCTGCCAAAGATTATTATTAGTTCCTCTTCCGTGACTAACGCCAATATAAGTATTAGTAACAGGGTCATATATACCTACATTTCCTGAATTAGCCGGAACTAAAATTACTTTTCCATTCGGTGCTAATACTCCTCCAGCAAATGCTGTGTTTATACCTGTTTCGTGCGTTGGTCCGGTTGTATAAGTATCAGTAACAGGGTCATATATACCTATGTTTGCTGCTGTGTGTGGAATAAAAATTATTTTTCCGTTTGGTAATAATACTCCTCCGCTAAACGCATTACCACCTGCTCCGTGTAGGTCCTGTCCGTTGGTATAAATATTGGTTATTGGGTCATATATACCTACTCGAGGTGATATTCTTGGAACAAAAATTATTTTTCCATTTCCTGCTAATACCGCTCCCCAAAATGCGTTAGCACCTGCTGTATGAGGGCTATAACTCATTATATTGGTATTTGGGTCATATATACCTATGTTTGATGTTCCCATTGGTCCAAAAATTATTTTTCCATTTGGGGCTAATGCTCCTCCATAAAATGCGTTAGCACCTCCCACATATGTAGCCCCGTCACTATAAGTATTAGTAAGAGGGTCGTATATACCTATGTTTGATGCGTTATTTGGAAGTAAAATTATTTTTCCATTTGGTGCTAATACTCCTCCAAGAAACGGAAGAGAACCTTTCCCGTGCGCGACTCCATCAGTATAAGTATCATTATTATCAAACAACCAAGATGCTTTAAAATTATTTGTAATTTGGCGTATTATTGTTGTTGAATTTGTAGTGTTCGGTTCTAAATTATCTACACTCATAAGTCTAGTTCCTTCGCCTCCACTATTACTTGCTAAATCAACTAATGAAGCATCTATTTGTGTAAAATAATCTGATAAATCTATATTATTTATTTTTAAACTACCATTCACTTTTAGATTTCCACATATATCCATATTTGAAAAATCAATTACTAGTGTTTTTAAATTATCGATTGTAGTTCCATATATACTTCCCAAAGCGTTCATTTTTTATATATATTAAAAATATATATATAAAATCACAAAAATTTTAATATATACAATAATATGCAAATAAAATTAAAACTTATTAAAATAAGGCATTAATGCATCATTTTCATATTTTAATGGATATCCAGCATTTCCATAAACACCAATTTTAGTTGAACGCTTAGGAACTAAAATTATTTTACCATTTGGTGTTAATACTCCTCCCGTAAATGCATTGTTCCCGTTTCCATGTGCATCACCCTGTGTATAACTTCCGTTTGCTCCAACCATTGGGTCATATATACCTACATTGTCCGAATCATATGGAACTAAAATTATTTTACCATTTCCTGCTAATACTCCCCCACTAAATGTCCAATCCTCTAAACGAGGGTACCCAATAGTATTATATATGTCATTACTTGGGTCATATATACCTATCACATTTTTTCTATGCGGAACAAAAATTATTTTTCCATTTGGTGCTAATACTCCTCCTTCAAATGCAGCAGGATAATATCCGGGACCCGATTTTGAAGTATAAGTATTATTACTTGGTTCATATATACCTATATTAGCCGAATAATGTGGAACAAAAATTATTTTGCCATTTGGTGCCAACACTCCTCCTGTAAATGCATTACCCCCTTCCCCATGTGTGAAACCTGATGCGTAAATATTAGTAACAGGGTCATATACACCCACATTGATTGAATTATATGGAACAAAAATTATCTTGCCATTAGGCGCTAATACTCCTCCTCTAAATGACATGAACGCTTCAAGATGTTGAATGCCAGATGTATAGCTTCCTATTGGTCCATCTGTTGGATCATATATACCTACATTGGCTGACTTAAATGGAACTAAAATTATTTTACCGTTTGGTGCTAATACTCCTCCAGAAAATGCTTGAGGGCCTTCTCCATGTGATGGTCCTAATGTATAAATTCCTGTTATTGGGTCATATATACCTATAGCGCCTGAATTACTTGGAACTAAAATTACTTTACCATTTGGTGCTAAAACTCCTCCTTCAAACGACAAATTACCTACTCCAGCAGGGGATAAATCTTTATAAAAATCAACAGAATCAGCCCACCAAGGTCCTTTAAAATTATTAGCAATTTGGTTTATTATTGCAGCTGAATTGGTAGTGTTCGGTTCTAAATCATATAATCCGGTGAGTCTGATTACTTCTTCATCTTCTTCGCTTCCACCGCTATTACTTGCCAAAAAAACTAACGACGCATCTATTTTTGTCAAAGAATCTGAAACATTTGTATTATTTAATGTTAAACTACTTTTCACATTTAAATTACTACATATATCTATATTTGAAAAATCAATTACTAAAGTATTTGAACCATCTATAGTAGTTCCATATATACTTCCTAGCTCACTCATTTTATATATATATTAAAAATATATATATAAAATCACAAAAATTTTAATATTATTATAGATAATATATGCACAAACTATTTACAAACCTTACAATGGAGTTATTATTATTCAAAAGAATGTGTAATTTGGAACCATAGCTACACTTATCATTACCCACCGTTATTAAGTGATTTATATAAGTCGGTTCCTTATTATCATATGTATTACCCAGAGATAGTCTTAATTTATTACCTCCCAATATTCATAATTATTTATTAAAAAATTATGAAAATCATTATAAAGAAGATTATGAATTTATATATGCATTTTGCAAATACTTCTATGAAGGTAATGCTAAATTTCCAAAATTAGATTTTAAAGAATTTAGTGCTAATATTAACAAAATTATTGTTTAAAAAAAAGAAAAAAGAATTATAGAATAAAATTTTTTTTGAGAAAACAATTATTTTACTTGCTCTCCAATGATAATAATCTTCCTTCCAATGAAGTAATCAATTGTGCCTGTTGTTTAACTATTGTATCTAATGAACTAATCAATTGTGCTTGTTGCTGAACTATTGTATCTAATTCTTTTGTTGCTGCGATATTGTACGAAAATATAGAGTTATAATCAACGTAGTGACATTCTTCTTTTAATTCTCCATCTACCATTCGGTCTCCACCTTTCACGCAAAAACTTACATCAGGAATCTTAAGAATTTCTTGTGCTATTAATCCAGTTTCCCAGTTCCAATCACCTTCAATTTCACCATTGTAACCGGCATCATACATTTTTAAACTCTTTTTGTATTTTTTAGGAGTCAATAGTCTCATAATGATTAATCCGTTTGACACGTTTACTTCATTATGCTTTATTCTATCATCACTACCCAGACCACCTGTTCCGTAATATAACTCGTATGTACTCATGCGATACCACCGACGACCAGAACCATTGTTGGATCCAAAACCAACAGTCAAATTAGGAGAACCATTAGGTCCTGGACCAGCTCCAGCATCATAAGGAGGATTTAAATTACCGGATACAGTATTAAATGAAGCATCATTTGCGGTTAAATTTGCATTTATATCTACATTATTTTGAATTTCTACAATTGGGGCTGTTAGAACTATTTTACTTGCATTATCTATATTTTGCGTATTTAGTGTATTGCAGTTAATTTCATTATTTACTTTTAAATTTCCGCTTATATCTACATTATTAAATGATGCATCATTATTTGATGTTAAAAGATTATTACTTAAATCTTGAACTTTTTGTATTATACCGCTGTCTGGACCCAACAATTGTTCATCGCTTGCAAAAAAATTAATCATTCCATATGAAATATCTAGATTTCCACTAATTAATAAACTTCCACTTATATCTACATTTCCAAAAGAGACATCTTCACCTTCTATTATATTGTTATTTATTAAATTATTTATTGATACATCTATTTGAGATAATTTTAATGGATAATTTATAATAGTTATTTTATTTCCCATATTTGAATGAGCAGAACAATGGTAATATAATGTATTTGGTGTAGTAGCATCTATTATTATTTCACTATAAGAACCTAATGTTCCTGTTGTTCCTACTATTGTTACACCAGAACTATAATTACTGATATTATTATTTGATGTATAAAATCTTAAAGGGTGACTACTATTAGTACTATCGTCTTGTTTAAATCTATATGTCTTATTATAGTCTAAGGTTAGTTCCGGAGTTTGAATATTATCTATAAAATATTTTCCACTATTTGTTGTTACAATAAACTCTGTAATTATATTTGATATATCTGCTTTATCATTATCTAAACTTATTAATTTATCTGATATATTTACATTATTTAATTTAAATACACCACTCATAGAAAGGTCTGCTAAATTATTATTACTATCGCCTTGAAGAAGAAAAACTTCATTGTTTAATGAATTTTTTACTTCTAAATCCCTACAATTTATTTGTCTTGTAGCAGATATAACATTTTGACTTCCAATATTAAAATTTGTAGCACTTATTGTTCCATTAGAACCAGTACTTATTCCGTTATTTTTAATTGTTACACCTTCAATATCTACACCAACCGCTGAGTCTGTACCATTTATATTATTTACACTTAAAGTTCCATTCATACTAATATCTCCAGTCGAACCATATGCCAATAAATTTAATACATTTGTAGTGCTATCTTTCAATTCTAAATCTGTAAAATTCCCCTGTGCACTACCACTTATTATACTTCTAGAACCAACATAATATCCTGAAGCAGTTATTTTATGTGTTGTTATTTCATTTGTAATATCTATATTATTAAATGATGCATCTTGACCCAATGTTAAATCTAATGCTTTACTATCCAAATAACTCAAAGAAATATCTATATTTGATAATTTGCTTGTTACAACGGACGCAAAGTTACTGCTATTATCCAATGCACTTGCTAATTCATTTAAAGTATCTAAATTACCAGGTGCACCACTCACTAAATTATTTATCGCATTGGTTATATCATTTTTAACTGCTACAGCTAAACTATTTATTTTTAAAGTACCACTAATATCTACATTGTTAAATGATGCATCTTCAAAATTGGTTAAGTTAATATTAGAAGAACTATTAATATCAAGTTGATATGTTATTTCACCCGAATCACTATTATATAATAATTTGTAATTATTATTTTCATTACGTATTGGTTTTATAAATAATGCATTTGGATGTGACGGATTTAATGCATTTGAAGTAGCGTTAAATACTATATAATCTTCGTAATTATTTGGATTGGTTAATGATGCTTGATTGCCTAATGCAATTGAATTATTACCCATATTTATTTCGCCAGCTTTGTAACCTATTGCAAGTGAATTATGGGACATATCTACTTTTCCGCTATCTGTACCTATAGCAATTGAATGGTCGCCCTGGGTATTGCTTGTTATTCCTATGGATATTGAATTATTTGGATTAACTATATTATGATTATTAATTATTAAATTATTTAACGAACCATCTATAATTGTTATTTTATCTAAAATATTTATATTGTTTAATTTTAAAATTCCACTTATATCTACATTTCCAAATGAAACATCCGTATAATCATTTAAACAAATATCTTTCCAAGTTAAATTACTACCATCTGTAAATAAAAATTTATTATCATTTCCAGATTGGTCTGGTATAATATTTAAATTTGTTATATCAATAGTTTTATTACTTATTTCAATAATTAATGAATTATAAGATGTTTCAAAATAATCATAACTTACATAACTAGTATCAAAATTTAATAAATTTAATGAATTATCTATCATAGTTATTGTTGATTCTAAATTATTTAAACTAGTATCATGAATAGTAACACGACTATCTAAAAGACTTAAACTAGTATCATGAATAGTAACATGACTATCTAAAAGACTTAAACTAGTATCATGAATAGTAACACGACTATCTAAAAGACTTAAACTAGTATCATGAATAGTAACATGACTATCTAAAAGACTTAAACTAGTATCACGAATAGTAATATTTTGATTTATAGAATTAAAAGAATTATCAAAAATAGTAGTTAAATATTGATTTATAGGTAGATTATTTATATATAATTTTTCTTCTTCATAATTTATTCTTTTTTCAGGTAATAATATACCTGTATAATTTATATTTCCATGTACTTGAAGATTACCCCATATTGATATTCGTTGTTTTTCTCCGGTAACAATATGTATATCATTTGTTACTGATTGAATTATTAAATCATTATTTACACCAGAACTATCAACTCCTATTCTTGTAGCATCACTTTTAATATAATCATAATTTCCAATAAAACGTCTATCATCTCTATTAAATTGTTGTAATCTATTTCTTTTATCTGAAGCATTATATTTAGATGATATGTAAGAATTTAAATCATCCCGTGTATCAGCTTTTAATATGTAACTATTAAATATTCCATAAGCATTTAAAGAACTATCTCCAAATTTATAATTATCATAACCTTCAAAACTAATTGTATATTTGGGATTATATTTATCAAATTCAAATTTTGGTTGATATATATTACTATTGTCAAAAATTATAAAACTAATATCTTGACCATTTGAATTAAAACTGATTTCAATATTATCTCCTACATGATAATATAATTGTTGTACAAATCCATTAAAACCATAATCATTATTTAAAGAATAAGTAGAACGATCAGTACCAGATATAGAAAATGTGTTATTTCCACAAGTGTCTGTTGCACTAATATCTAATTTAAAAGTTATTGGTTCTATTGGTGTTCCCATTATAATAATTTAATATATTTATTATAAATTATTATATTCTAAATTATTTAATTTATTTAAGATATTTTTATCATTAAAATACCGGCATCTCCTGATAAATCATAATATAATTGATTTAATTCAACATTCGCTGATGAATCTGGTATTAAAAATTTTGGTCTATAAGAATATGATAAATCAATTGTACCGCTTATATCTATTTTACTAACATCAAATAATAAATTTATTCCAGAAATAGTATTAATATTTATTATTGAACTTATATCTAAATTAGTTATATTAGCAGATATACAAGTAATTTCACTTGCATAAAAAGAACCGGAATTATCTATTGAATCATCAATATGAATAGAATAACTTGGATCTAAAGTATTTATACCGATTCTGGTATTAGATGTATCTATGCAAATAGATTCAAAAGATGCTATATCATTTCGGTTAACCATATCACTAGGTTTGATATGTGTAAATGAAGCTAATAATGTATTTAAAGATGAATTTAAATTATCAGAATCTGTCATTATTTATAATTATTTAATAATAAAAATAATTATAAAACATTTATATATTTATTTCTCCAAATTACTTATTCTATTTTCTAAATTACTAATTTTTTGATTTAATGTTTGAATTAATAAATTTTGACTTTTTACTAAATTTTCTATATTATTAGAATTTAAATTACTAGAAATTTTTTCTTTGTCACTTATTTTTTTATCTAATTCTTTTATTGCTGCTAAACCAAATACAAAAATATTATTATAATTTAAACTATATGGAATTATTTCGTTTCCTATATTTACACTAAAACTTAAATCATTTATTTGCTCTACTTCTTGAGCGATTAAACCAGCTTCTAAAATATAATCTTCATTTACTATTCCGCTAAAATCGATATGTTTTAAATTTCTAGTTTTTTGATAAATTTGTGGTTCTAATTGTCTTATTATTTCAAGTCCATTATTTATATTTTTTTCATTATGCTTTAATCTATCATCTGAAGAATTTACAATAGTATTTGTAAAAATAGTTAGTGCGCTAACTAGGGTTGAATTTAAAGAACCATCAATAATTACTTTTCCACTAAAATCAAAATTTCCAATAAAACTTATATCTCCATTAATTTCTTGAATACTTAAATTAGAAGCTGTTAAAATATTACAACATATATCACCATTTACTGATACATCACTATCTATTATTGCACTATTAACAAATGATATATTATTATTAAAACTTATTATATTATTAGTATTTTTTGCATAAAAATTATCGGAATAAATATTATTGCTTGACAATTCAATTGTTGTTATAGTTTGTCCACTAATATTTTTTAGAAATATTGCATTTTCACATACATCTAAAGTTTCTTTTATAACAGTTTTTGCCTCTATAAATAAAGGTAAAATATTATTTGTAGTAATTCCTTGTTCAGATGTTAATGTTATTTGTGGTGTTCCTATACCATTTTTTTCATAATGATTGGAAATACCGGATATATCTAACTGAAATTCTGGATTATCTGTTAAAATACCTATACGA
>Ga0209630_10003907_pt1 | contig 13311 bp, 9 predicted proteins | sample COG_01_FD_184745 | JGI IMG/M metagenome (GOLD analysis project Ga0209630, IMG submission 184745) | Pelagic Microbial community sample from North Sea - COGITO 998_met_01 (SPAdes) (version 2) | ecosystem: Environmental > Aquatic > Marine > Neritic zone/Coastal water | place: Helgoland, sampling... | reverse complement strand
GTTTCAAGGCTCTCCAGACCGAGCAGACACAGATCCGATAGACAAAGAGGCGGTAGACAAAGAAGCGGTAGACACAGAGGCGGTAGACACAGAGGCGGTAGACACAGAGGCGGTAGACACAGAGGCGGTAGACACAGAGGCAGTAGGAACAACGGAAACAGGGGGTAGAGATGCAACTGATACCACAGGAGATACAACTGTCAGTGAAGGAACTGGAACAAGCGATGGACGCAGTGAACTTAGCGTGGCTAGAGGAACAGGGACTGGAAGTGGAGATACGGATACCGAAGTCACTACATCATCTAACGATGGATCAGTGGGAAGAGGTGAGCTGTCTGTTGATGATGCTACAACATCAAGTACTAACAAGTCCGATACACTAACTGATGAGCAGAAAGAAGTAGCAACTATCCTACAAAAAGCTAGGGAAAGAGAACTCGCTGGCAAACAACAGTTAATAACACAAAAGAATGCAAAAATTTTAGCAGAAGTTGGCCTTATCGCAAGCGAGGATACACTGACGCCAATGTTCACCAGTGCTAAAGTAAGAGGGTTACTAGCTGAAGGTCCAGAAGTCTTGTCTCGCGTTGGGCCAAAGAAAGAGTTAGTTTTTAAAGACCTACCCATTACAGATACAGACACAGGGATAACTGATACAGATGTGCAAGAGCAAGAGCAAGAGCAAGAGCAAGAAGCGTTTGTTGAGGAGTTAGAAAAGCAGGTAGAAAAACAGACCGCTACACCTGTGCAGACGATAGAAGACACTTCTGAGCTTACTCAAGCAGAGATGTTTGATGAGCTGCCTACAACTCCTCGTGGTGAGGTAGGTGTAAGGGATACTCAAGGACCACTTCCTAATGTAATACCTCAAGGACAGCCCACGCTACCACTTCAACAGCCACAAGGCGTTGGACCTAGAGGCTTGGCTACGCCACCCCCACCAACTGGTATCCCTACTACGGGACAAACAACAGGAACTGCGGGACAGGTAATACCTCCGGGGGTACAAGTCCCTGCCACACCAAGAGTTGTCGGTGCGCCTGTACAGCAAGAAGTGTTGCAAGCTGCCGAAGTAGAAAGACAAACAGCGGCACAACAGCGTATAGAGAAAATATTCGATAGTAACCTAGGTAAACAAAAAATACGTAGGGAATATCACGATACTCAAGTAGACCCTCGTATGGTTCCTGATACAGCAACCGCGTTAGATAAAGAGGCCGTAGCTGATCTAATTGAAGCTAAAGATGAAACTCTAGATGCTAATGCTAAAGCCGCAAAACTTTATTTTAAACGTTTTCGTAGACCCATAGATGCAGTATCTGAAATCGGTGCAGTAATAGCAAACGGACCAACACAACAGTCACTTGAAACAGATAAAATTTCGGGTGGGAAAACAAAGAAAAAGAAACCTACTAAAGCAGAAGAAGAAAAAGAAAAGGGTAGGTTTTTCTACGCCCCAGATGAGTTTGCTTATTATAGAGGTATGACTCAACAAAGCGCAGGAAAAGCAAAAAAATGGGTCGATGAAAATATGTCTCAATCGTTAAGTAATGAACTTGACGCATCGTATAACCTCGCAATAAGAGATACAACTCCTCATCAAATTTCGGACAATGCTCTAAGAATAAAAAGAGAAGCGAAAGAAATAAAACGTAAAGAAGAAAAAGCAGAAAGAGAAAGGATTAGAAGGTATACAAAAGACCAGACACTGCGAGAAGAAGAACAAAACGTAGCTCCTATAAAAATGCCAATACCGCCTTGGGAACAGAGAAACAATGAACTAGCACTTATAGACCCTGTACATAATCTAAACACGGCGTTACTACCTAGCATACGGAACGCCTTGTTACGAGGTGATCTACAGTTCGCTCTTAATGCAATAGCTGCTACTAACAATGGAGATCGTGTACGTCAGATAGCTGCAACGTTAGCTGAAAACGTAGGTACAACAAAGGTCGAGGTTGTTGATAGTGTTACTGAACTACTAGGGCGTAAAGCGGTTGGCTTCTTTGAGCCTGAGACAAACACCATATACATCGATGCTAACGGGGGCTTAAATACACATACTCTATTGCATGAAATGATGCATGCGGTTACCTCGGCAACGATAGCTAACAATCCATCTCTACCAGAAACAAAGCAATTACAGACTTTATTAGACGCAGCGCGAGAGCAGCTTGGTGAGGTATACGGAACTAGAAATCTAGATGAGTTTGTAGCAGAAGCGTTTAGCAACCCACAATTTCAATCGGCTTTGGGGTTAACAAAGACAGACGGAACAAACATCCCGGCGCTGGAGAAGTTTATAAACACAGTAAGACGTGTTGTCAGGAAACTATTAGGTTTGTCTCCTCAGACTAACTACGCCGAAATAGACGCGCATGTAGAAGCATTAATAGCACCTGCACCTGATACACGCGCTGCGGGTAGAATGCTAATGGAATCTAGCACATCAGAAGGCTCTGGTAGGATACTACAAAGTATGACTAAGGCTGTGCCTGTAAGCGTACAGAACAAAGCCGATCAATTACTTGACCTAGTTATAGACGAACCGTTGGGTAAAAAAGTTTCAGATGCCGTTAATAGGCTCTATCCTGCAAATGTTTTGACAGATAAGCTAAAAGATAAAGGCATACCATTCGCACCGGAGCTAAACGTCATTATTAATAAAATGAGTGGAGCGTTACGAGAAAAGACATCTATTACTGAAGCCATAAACAGAGGCTTAGTAAAATGGCAACGTAGGCACAGAAAAGAAGCGAAAATACTAAATAATATAATACCTCAAAGTACCTACCTACAAATAGACCCGTCAAGAACAGATGGAAAATATCTAAAGTATATACAAGCGGACCGTGAGAGAACGGCTGAGTACAATCAGCTACGTAAAGAGTTCAATAAAATGGGGCAAGAAGGGCAAAACCTATACAGGCAAATACGTGACCATTTTAAAAACACATATGATGACATACTAAAAGCTTTGGATGCACGTTTAAAAGCAACCATACCTGACCCAGAGATGCAGAAATCGGCTTTCAAAAAGCTTAAAGAGATACTACAAAAAGATAGTGGTGTAATAAGTCCTTACTTCCCACTTATGCGTAAAGGTAACTTTAGATTAACTTACACTGCAACTAGCCCACAAACTGGACAACCAGAGGTCTTTGTCGAGTATTACGAGACCCTTAGACAAGCAGAGAAAGCGGAACAAGCAGCAAAAGGTGCGGACGGTGCGGCAGATGTGGCGCTGTCACGAAGCTCTAACACTATGAATTTCGACAGCATTCCTTCTACTAGTTTTATACGTGATATACTAGACACACTGCAGGTCTCTGGCGCAGACAAGCAAACTATGCAAGCTGTAGTAGACTTAGCACTAGACGCTATGCCCGAACGATCTTTCATGCAGAACTTTCGGCGGCGTAAAGGTGTCAGAGGTTTTATTGGCGATAAAACTCCAACAGGCATGGGCGGTATAGAATTTGACGCCAGCACAATGCTCAAAGAGAAAGGTAGAGATCTTGACAGACAACTTGTTCAGATGGTCTCATCTGCAGAGCTAGAAGGGTTTATCAAGAAGCTAAACGAACCTGTAAACGGTGTAAGCGGTCCAACTTATCTTGAAGACATAAGAACAGCTAAACCTGCGGAGACATTGAAGAAAATGGCAGATTTTGCCAAGTCTCCAAATGTTAACAGATATTCACAAATAGCTAACAACCTAGGGTTCGGCTTTACTATGGGGCTAAACTTTTCTTCAGCAGCTATAACTTTCTTTGATGTAGCTATGTCTGCAATGCCTGTGTTAGCAGGTACATACGGAATAGGTAATACTTCCAGAGCTTATGGAACAGCGACTAAAGCGTTAGCGGGCGCACCGTCAACACGTAGAATTATGGTTACGGGACCAGATGGTAAAGACATACCACAAGATATAAATATGGGTACGGTAGGCAAGTCCATATCAAACTACACCCCTGAACAACTACTTAAAAGATTTGGTAACGATGTACGTATGGACATCTTAGTTGAAAGAGGTTTAGAGCAAGCGCAGTTTAATCAGTCCATGATCCAAGAACAGTTAGAAATTGGTCAAGGCAACTCTATGGAAACTTTTAATAAGTATTCCAGTTTTATGTTCCATCACTCAGAACGAGTTAACAGAGAGACAACTCTTACCGCTGCATATTTACTAGAAGTAAAAGACATGCAGAAGAAACGCGGTAAAAACCTCACCGAAGACGATTATAATGACGCTGCACAAAAAGCCATAGAAGGCACAGAGTTTACGTTAGGTGCAACAGCATCTGCGGGCAGACCCGTATTTGCTCAAACAGGATACGGTAACGTTCTGTTCTTATTTAAACGTTTTGCAGTCAGCAAATATTACATGATGGCAAAGCTCGCAAGCGAAAGTATAGGGACTACCAACATCAGTAAGATAATGGAGCAAGAAGGGGTAACACGAGAACAGGCGCAGAATATAGCAGAGAACAGACGTGCAGCTCGTAGAGCGTCAAGAAACTTTTTAGTTATGACAGGCTTGTTGTCTGGGCTAGGTGGTATGCCGATGATGGGTCTTATTGGTGCAATGTATAATCTATTCGCAGACGATGATGAAGATGATTTTGAGTCAGTTCTTAGAAAAGCTGTAACTGAAGTTCCATTTCAAGGTCTTGCAAACGAGTTGTTAGGTATAGACATAGCCAACCGTATTGCACTGAACAGTCTTATATACCGTCCACCTATAGTTGAGAAGGATCAGAGTCCACTATTTACATTGGCAGAACAACTCGGTGGTCCTGTTCTTGGGGTAGGCAACTCAATAGTGTATAGAGGTGTGCCTGACATGTTCCGAGGAATACGTGACGCGGACGCTAAAACTTTTCAAAGGGGGTTTGAAGCAGCTACTCCTGCCTCAATAAGAAACATTAGCAAGGGTGGTAGGTTTTTCTTTCAAGGAGCCAATACACGCAGGGGCGATCCAATTACAGAAGACATAAACCCCTACAATGCAATCATGCAAGGTTTAGGTTTTGCGCCACAAAACTATAGCGAAGTGTTAGACTACAACAGGAACGAGCGGCGGAAAGACAAGGCGTTATCACAAAAACGTGGCAAGTTGTTGAGACGTAGGAACATGGCTGTACGAGAAGGTGACGGCGATGAAGTGCGTAGAGTAGACAGACTTATAGTTGATTTCAACAGAGGGTTAAAGCCTGAAGAAAGAGCCGCTATAATAGACAGCGATGCAAAAGAACGTTCACAAAGATCTTTTAAACAGACCACAGCAAAAATGCGAGGCGGTGTAACTTTTACCCCTGCTATGCTAGAAAGTTTAAAAGAGTATAACCAAGGCTTTAGATTGTTTGACTAAAAGAAACCCCCGATCACAGTGTAATGCGCTAGAAATCGGGGGTACTCTACATATAGTAGGTAAGTTCTAATGGAGAACAACATCGAGTATCGAGTTGTCATATTTTGTGTATCACATAGTTCTCCACACACGTAAACCTAATTTTTTGTTTTCTACGCAGATTTGCACTTCAAACTCCCATCCTTTCATTTTTGCAACACTTTTTAGCTGCTTTGTGCCTTTTTCTGTGTTTATGCATGGTAAAAAGAACGAGGAACTTACGTCCATGTTCTCCCAGTTTATAGTAACTCTAAGCCCGTCAGGGTTTAGGTCATCAAGCCTCATTACCTTCTGATCCATCTGGAACCTCATCAAAACCATCAAACGTCATCTGCAATACATCTTGCGGCGGCATGTTAAAGTCTGTGCCTTTAGTCAAACGTTTCTTCACACGTTTTGCATTTTTCTTCTGTTTAAGATCATCGACTAAAGACGCGTAGTTTATCTGCTGATCTGTACACCAATCCTTAAAAGGTTTTATCCGCAAGAATAGCGCTTTGGTGTCAGGTTCATACCTAGCTATCAACTGCCCACGAGGTGAAGCTGTCACGGGTACTAACTGATCCAGACCATTATCATGTTTACCCCGTAGGTCTTCGGTGCTTTCGATCCTGAGTATGTTGTTGTAGTTTTCTGATATGTAGTTACCTAGTGTCTCATCTACAGAAGCGCCTATATCGTTTACAAAGCTATTTCTACGTATCAGTTCTTGGACTACCCATTTATAAACCTTACCTACATCATAGTTAACGAACCCTAGTTTTTTGGCAATCATCAACCCTGCTATTATTACAGCGTTACCGTTTGACCAGAAACGGTTCTCAGGTCCAAGCCCTGCCGCTTCGTCTAGTTTTGTCTTTATAGACTGTACAATCTTACGAGCTTCATCTTTGTTGTTTATCACCCACTGTATATATTTTGGCCCTATCCAACCGTAGTTTACTTGAATATCTTCATGTAAGTCTGCTGTAATCTTTGTATCCTTTGCACCAGATATTAGTTTTAAAACTTTTATCTCGAATAGCCTCTGCATCTCTGCTTTCGGCGTAGCTTTGTCACGGCTCAATATCTCCCATGCGCTAGTGTTGCCAGAGCTAAGAGCTAAAAGTTTCCAAGGCTTACCACGTACACGTTCTTCGTTACCATTTGCTGACAGCCTGTTCTTCTGACGACCACCTGATACTTGGTACACATACTCAGACATCTGTCCACTTGTGACGTTAGTCATCTCATCAGAAACCAAAGGTAGGCTATGCATGACTTCACCACGGTTCATACGCGAGTTGTGCGTGTCATCTTTTTGCAGTGTCAGAAGTTCTGGGTTGCCCCATATCGACATAGCCGCATATTGCGCTGTTGTTTTACCTACACCTGTACCCCCAAACAGATGCACCGCCATACTATTTAGACCTGTTAGAGCCATCAGAGGAGACCCAAAACCTACACCAACCACGTACTGATGCATCTCAAACCCCTCTCTGTCGTAGAAGTTTAAAAGTTCTATGTTCTTTTCTTCTGACCCTTTCGGCTCAAAGTTATCCATAAACCCCGATGTTTTGGAAGAAGGTGGGTTATACGTTATCTCACTCCCTTCGACAAGCTGCTCTCCTAGTACAAAGGCTTCCATGTTTTCATCAACCCAACCAAACTGTCTGTGTGCTTCCGATGCTGTTGATGTGTGTTGTAATTCATCTACCCATTTTGTTGTGTATGCCATAAGTTTATCCAAATTTTTGCCCCATGCAGTGACGCCTTCTCGTGCCATACTCTTACGAAACTCCTCTCTAGAAGTTACATGTGTAAGTGGCACAGTAAATTGACGTACACCGTCACGAGGTAAGTGTAAGCGAAACACTAGCGTTTCGCCAAGTTCTTCGTCATGTAAACGGCGAGTAATATAAATGTCGTGATGGTATATTAGCTCCTCTTCTATATCCCCGTCAGCATTGCTGCCACGCAGGAAAACACCCCCTGCTGTTCCTCTAAAATACGGTTTGGGGAATATAGGTATATCGTATAATTTACCCGACACAGGGGCTTCTATGGTAACTTCACCATCTGTTTCTTTGATACGCTTGCCCAACACAATCGGAGATTTTATTTGATCTCTAAGGGGGCATTCGTTGCAAACACCTTCGTTTAGTTCGTTAAACCTGTCACAAGTATACGGCCCTTTTATCTCGTCCATCTTTTTGTACATAGCTGTCGCATTGTAGTCAGGATGCCTACTGGATATTTTTTCCGCAGCTACTTCGCTGTCCACACAAAACTTTGCAATCGACAACCCTGCTCTCCACATAGGTTCGCTTACCTCGTCTTGCTTGGTAGCTATATACTGTAGTTGTTTACACCCACGTCCTTGCAACGTTTTTTGCATAATAGTTTTAAAAATGTTCTCGGAATTCTCAGCGTACGCTTCGTATAGCGCGTCAGTACCTAGATCAACGTTACTAACTGGCTTCAAATCAACGCCTAGTTTGTCAATAAATTCTGAAAGAACTACAGGCTTAATAGGCTCTACACCGTACAACATAACAGGCAGAGGGTTGTCATCTTTATAGTTATTCGTATTCGGCACTCTTAGTATACGAGCCACATCAGCCGTTACTGCAGGATCAGCAAGTAGACCTTTTTCGGCACAGGCTTGTTTCAATCGTTCTGCCGCGTCTACCCATTCCCCCGCCGAAACCGCTTCGGTTAGAGGCCAATAAACATGAACGCCCCGCCCGCTGTTGACCATTGTAGGTTTAGGTAGAGAGAGATCTTTACAGAAGTCACGTAACGCGGACACAGCGAGCTGTTGTGTCGCGTATTCCTTCGAAGGTCCGCAGTCTAGATCAAGGAACAAAGCTTTCAATTCTTGAGCGTTGTCACCCTTACGATTAGTAGGTTCTTTAAATGTACTGAGTGCGAAGTATACATCTAGACCATCATTACCATACTTGTGTGCTGCTTGTTCTACTTCCTCTATGGTAGCGTAGAACTTTTGTATCCTTATATTATCTTTCGCTCTCGCAGCGAATACGCAGTAGTTTCCGTTACTACTCAGTACCCCCCGTAAAAATTCTGTTGTTTCCATAATGCTGCTCCAAAATGTACCGTGGTGGAGTGGAGAAATATAGAAACCCCACCACGGTAATGACTATTGTTAATGGTTCCCAATGGGTCAATCGTCCCAATCATCAACAATAGACGCAAGGTCTTCATCAGGTGGCGGAGCAGCGCCCTCTGTTTTCTTGGAGACCTTTTTCGGTGCAGGTACTTCGTCCTCTTCAACAGGAGCAGTATCTGCTGTACTTAAAAACACTGTGGATGGATCGTCTTCATCGTCTATAACCCAACCATCGTCAACCGCAGCAAAAGGAGAATGTGCTTTCTTCTCGACAAGTTTAATTACTTGCACAGCTTTTATGCGTAACGATACACCATTAGTACTCATGCTGTAGGGAACTAAGTTCACCCCCAAGTTTACGAGGCTACCGGTTGTGAGCCTAAACTCAGGTGGCAACTTCTTGTTATTTGAATCCACGATTAACGGTGGATCAGTAAGCTTACCATTGAACTGCCCTTTTAGTTGTACCGTACCTATAAAATTGCCTTCGTCATCCTTATCAAAGACTTCCGCAGGTTTAGGCATATCAGGCCAGTCTTTAGCCGCTTCATCTTTGTATGCCGCTTTCATGTGACTGTACAATTCTTTAGCCTGACTTTCTGTCATTTTAAAGTCCATCTCAAACTTTGCGCCATCCTCAGTAGGTCCGCAAGGCACTGTCTTACCTTTAGGTGGTATCTTTTTATCATACCTGTAAGTCTGATCCAACTTTGGATACAGGGCTTCAACTCTCTCAATCAAGTGTAAATTGGCTTCCGCCATTATCGTTCTCCTTATATTTGAACCCGTCCACTACTTCGAACGGTGATTTATCTATGGAAGTCTTTTCTGGGACAACCACAGTCTGTAATGCAGCCATGCTTGCGGCAGGGCTACTCTTCTGTTTTAAAGCCATTTGTTGCTCTTTATCGTTGAGCGGACGCAAGGCTTTAAAAAATAGTTTAGGGATATCGCTCTTAGCATCAAAACTAACTTGCGTTACCACCGAAATTGAACTTGTCTTATGCCCATGAAGATACTTTGCGTAAGCTTGCATCGGCATGTTACCGTCCCGCACCTTTCCAAATATAGATGTCGCAGGAATACGGATTTGATAAATAGTGTCCATCTGCTCCTCAAGTATAACAGCCAAACGTTGGGAGTACCTACAAGCTCGACCACCCCCCGCGCTTGATCCCTTGATGCTTTGCTCACAACTTATACACCTGTGGCTTTGCCGCTGTCCCGATGGCACATCAGGGGAAGGCACTGCAGTGTCTGACGACCAACATGTAGGAGCAGATGGATTTGTCGGATCGTATTCATCTTTATAATAAGTACGAGCCAACTTAGCAGCGTTTACAATAACCACATTTAACGGATCTGCAGTAATGCGCTCCTGCTCACCATCGACAGCCCTTTTAAAATGACCGTCCCCAAGAGTTATATTGTTAAACGCTGTATCTGACATCAATAATCAGGTTCTGAACCGCTAGTTTCTTTGGTCTGGGCTTCAAAGGCGGCTTCCACATCGTCTAATCGAAATCGGTAAGTCTCACCTATCTTTATGTAGGTATCATCAGGTATAAGCCCTCTGCTAACCCACTGACGAACCGTGGATACATTTACTTGAAAGTGATCTGCCACCTTATTAGTACTTACATATTTTGGTGCAGTTGCGCTAACGTTAGCGCTATATTTAAAGTCCATCATTTGTTTTTCCTCACAGAAACAACGTACTCACTGTCCATGTTTAGACCCGCAGGTTGAAGATTGGGGTTCTCTTCTAGGAACTGCTTTACGTTGGTTTGATTAAGGCGCTTTTCAAAAAATTCGAGAACGTTATGTTCTTTTACAAACTCAAACATAGATTCCCAATCGTTAGTCCAAACGCGTTGCTTGACAGTGCGATAGAACATACCACTGGTAGTTTTAACACTGTCTACCCCTTGCTCTTTGCAATAGTCCAACATAGCAGTTTTTAGTTTATCCTGCTGTTTACACAGTTTTTCGTCTGCTTCTTTGAACTCTGCAGACAACTCAGACCTTTTACCTCTAATTTTTATATAGGTCTTTAGTAGTTTATCGACACTAATAGTCATTAACTGTTCTCCACGTTTAGTTACTTTTTTGATATATAGTAACTTTTAGTACCTAGTCAAGTATTTCTTTGTATAAATTTATCATTTCTGTGTGAATGTTAATTCTATCGTCTAAAAGACGGTAAATGCGCTTTTCAGCGTTTGATCCCGCTATCTGTATAACAGTACACTTATGGTTCTGTCCTGACCTATGCACTCGTGCGTTTGCTTGGGCATATGTTTCTAGTGATGAGGTCGGTCCCCACCATACAACAGTGTTAGCAGCGGTAAGCGTAACACCGTGAGCAGCGGCTTGTGGTTGTATTATCAAAACACGGGGATCAGGGTCTGACTGAAAGCGTTGAAATATATCAGTACGCTTATGTGCGGAAACATCTCCTCGTATGATCTCGGACGTAACTCCGTCACGCAACAATCTTTCGGATAGCATATCAATCGTATGTCTAAACGGTACAAACACCAAAACTTTCTGGCTACTCTCATCTATGACTTCTTTTAAAACTTGATACCTATTCTTAATGTCGAACTGTATTGTGTCACCTTCGTCTGTATAGATTGCCCCTGCACTTATCTGTAACAACTTGTTTAAGCTTATAGCAGCGTTGGCTGCGGTAATATCTTCACCCGCTACTTGCATAACCATTTGCTTACGTAATGTTTCGTAATATTTCTTTTGTTGTGAAGTCATTTCAACAATACGTTTAGTATATACCATGTCGGGTAGATCTAAACACTCTTCTTTTGTGAAGCGTATTGCGGGCTGTAGCGATTTAAACACCGTGTCTTTGGATGTTTCTTTTGGTTTGTACTTAAACTGTGTTACCTTCCACATTACCATATCACGCCAAGAACCAAAGAACCTTGGTACGGATAAAGGATTAACCATCTTCGCCAAACCATAGGCATCCAGAGGGCTTTGAGCTGCGGGTGTACCAGTCATCATCCACAGCCAATCATCTTCTCCTATGATTTTGTTGAGCGTCTTCCACCTCTTTGTCTGCACATTCTTATAATGTGTGGCTTCATCAACTATAAACAGATCAAAGCCACCGTTGGCTATATCGTCTTTTACAATCTCTACACCATCATAGTTTATAATTATAAACTCTGCGCCGCTGTTAATAATCTTTTTACGCTTGTCTTTAGGTCCATAAGCTACATCGACTGTTCTGTGCATGGCAAAAGAAAACAAATCGTTTCTCCAAGCACTGTCCATTATAGATAAAGGGCATACGACTAAAACCCTATTCACCTTACCTTGCTTCATTAGATAGTCAGCCGCCCATATCGAAGACGCTGTTTTACCCGTGCCTTGTTCATTAAAGCAAAAAGCCTTCTTATTCATAGTCAGAAATGATGCTGTATCTTTCTGATGTTCAAACGGCTTGTACTGTCCGGGCCAGTTGTAACGTCTGGTAATAGGTGACGGCACGTTTATATTTAAACTTTTTAGTTTCAGGGCTTCAAATATACCCCAGTTAACTAGAACTTTATTCATAGACAACTCCTTGCTTTTTGGGATAATAGTCGTAATTTGTTTAGGATTACGGACTTTAAGCAGTAGCGCTTTATCCTCTATTATTCTCATGTTGTTCTCCGTGGTAGCTTGTAGCTACTTCTTTTTGCGTGGTGGTTTACTCATCTTTCCACCTGCTGCTCTGTTTTTTGACGGACTTTGTAGCTTTACGCCATCTTTATTTGATCCACCCCTGCTTAGTGCTTTCTTGTGCGCGATATCTTTACCTTTCCTGTTGACACCCTTCTTGTCCATATTTCTACGAGCGCGTTGTCTTTCCATACGGTCAGCGTGTTCGCCTCTAGATTTTTGTTGCTTATATTCTTTTTTATAAGGTCTAGGTTTGTTTTTATATGGCATTAGTTACTCCCATTATGAGGACATTCCAACACTGGACAATGACGTTTGCATAAACCAGAAGGGCGAGGATTCCACACTTCTCTATCAAACGCTACTTTCATGTTAGCATACTTTGCCAACCATTTCTCCCAAAGAATTGACTCTGAGTCAATTTCATAAGTCTCTTTTATTAAACTTCCTGCAATTACAAAAAGCAAACCCGCTTTTATTTTTGTTACTTCTGGGTAATGTTTAAACACCGAGAGAGCCATAAGTTCTAGCTGTCCTTTATCAGCGTACTTGGATGATCGACCTGTTTTGTAGTCAATCACCCAAGCCACCCCTGCCAATACGTCAACTATTATTAAGTCAGCTATGCCTCTAAACCATACCTTCTTATCAAAGAAGCTACAGGGTTCTAAGTCTTCAGTTAGTCCCAACTTCTTTTCACATATCTTTACACCCCTCTTTTTGTTCAGGGCATCTAGCGTAGGTTCTATAAACCCAAACTTTTTTGGTAACGATTTCTCTTTATCTATGTAATCTTCACACGCTTTATGAAACTCAGTGCCATACCGCATAGCGTCTGTTTCTTCAAAAGGATATTCTTTTAGTATGTTCACATGGTAGAACTGCTTCGGGCATGTATCAAATGCCTTCGCTTTACTAAAAGACCAAGGTGCTATACTCATTCGTCTTCCTTTGGCATTACCCAGTTTATTCTCGCGGCAATTTTGTCTTCACCTAAAGGTTGATTAAAAAATGCTAGTGTGAGCATTATATCACAGCTTCTACAATAGTAGTCCGCAAACATGCCACTAAACTCCATCACTAACCCATGACGAGT